>Ga0207865_101091_pt1 | contig 22905 bp, 19 predicted proteins | sample HigsolmetaAR204D_FD_184836 | JGI IMG/M metagenome (GOLD analysis project Ga0207865, IMG submission 184836) | Ionic liquid and high solid enriched microbial communities from the Joint BioEnergy Institute, USA - AR20-4-D (SPAdes) (version 2) ...
CGGCCACGAGGAGGTGGTGCACGCCGCCTACGACCGGCTCGCCGACATCGACCACCCGATCATCGTGCAGCGGGTGCACGGCGACTACCACCTCGGCCAGGTGATGCGCACCCACACCGAGTGGGTGGTGCTCGACTTCGAGGGCGAGCCCGGCCAGCCGCTCGAGGAGCGCCGCGCCCTCGACACGCCGCTGCGCGACGTCGCGGGCATGCTCCGCTCCTTCGACTACGCCTCGCGCCACCTGCTCATGGACCACCCCGAGGGCCGCATCCTCGCCTCCCGCGCCGCCGAGTGGTCGGCCCGCAACCGCGCCGCCTTCCTCGACGGCTACACCGAGGGCGGCGGCCGCGTGCACGGCGACGACGCCGTCCTGCTCCGCGCCCTCGAGTACGCCAAGGCCGTCTACGAGGTCGGCTACGAGGCCCGCAACCGCCCCACCTGGCTCCCCATCCCGCTCGCCGCCTTCACCGGCCGGTAGCGCCGAGATCGGGCGGGCCCGCCGTCACCTTCCGGGGACGACGGCGAGCAGGGCCTCGACCAGGCCGACCGGGTCGCGGGTGGCGACCGCCACGGCCGTGCCGTCCTTCAGCATGAGCGAGTACGCGGTGACGCCGATCGGCGCGGCGTAGGCGCCGCCGAGCAGGCGCGCGGGTCGCGCGTCGCGATGCATGCGCAGGCGCTCCCAGGGCAGGTCGGGAAGGTCCGGCAGCCGGTCCGCGAGACCGGGAAGTTCCGTGGCCAGCAAATACACGTAGTCACGGTCCAAATGGTCGACCGGGATCCGCTCCCGCCCCACCCGCAATTCCGACCGGGTGACGGTGACCCGGCCGTACCGCCGTATCGACCACAAGGTGAGCAGCGCGATCCAGAAGGGAATCCCCCAGGCGACCACGTAGGCGAGGCTGTCCACCACGAACGGCGCGTCGTCCTCACCCGGCTGCACGATCGGCATCACCACGGCGAGCGCGAGCAGCGCGGCCCAGCACACTCTGTCCGGCCACCGCGACAGGATGTCCCGCCGATAGATGACCGTGTCGTCACGTACTGCCATCGCCATTCCTTTTCGTTCGACCGCGACCGGCAATGTACCTGTGCTTTTCGCAATGCGCCTGCGATTCCCCACACCGGTAATAAGAGATACGCAGCACAAACACCATGCGTATCGATCGGCTCCGCGGTCACCCGATTCCAGCGGTTACGGGCCTGACGATCGCTATGCCGAGGGGCGGTCCCCGTTCCCCGCGTCGCGGGCGGCCGTCAGCAGATCATCCAGATCGCGTACGGCGGGCAGCCGCGTGTCCCGCAGTGCCGAGGCGACGTCACGCAGCGTCCGGACGGCGTAGGCGTTCACGGCGACGGCGTCCCCGGCGTACCGCAGCGCCGTGCCGGCCGCGGCGTCGGCGTCGCCCTTGAGCAGGTACGCCTTGGCGAGGCAGGAACCGAACCAGGCGCGGTCACGGCGGAAGGCCTCCGGCAGCCGGGACAACCCCGCCTCGAGCAGCGGAACGGCCCGGTCGCCCGCGCCGAGCTCGATCTCGGCCATGCCGCGCTGCATGGCGAACCAGCCGTCGTCGTAGAAGTACATCCAGGCGGGCTCGTCCTCCGGCCGCTCGGTGGCCCTGGCGATCAGCCGTTCGGCCTCGTCGAGCAGGGCGCGGGCCGCGTCCGCCTCGCCCATCAGCGCGTGTCCCCGCGCCGCCATCTGCGCGGCCATGCCCTGCACGCCCGGCGTGGTCCGCCCGTCGTGCAGCCGCGCCGCCTCGGCGAGCCGTACGCAGGCCGGCCCGTCGCCGATGCTCCACGCCTGGTGGGCGCGCATGCTGAGCGTGGTCGCGGCGAGCCGCGCGTCGCCCGCCTCCAGCGCCCAGGCGTGCGCCCGGTCGTACCAGGCGAGGCCCGCCGCGAGGTTGCCGGAGTCCTGGCACATCCACGCCACGAACTGCGCGTACTCGGCCGCGAGCCCGACCAGCCGCTCCCCCAGCGCTCCCCCGGCGCCGTGCGCCAGCTCGGCGACGGCCGCGAGCTGCGCCCGTACCACCGGCAGCAGCGGGCGGCTCCCGGTGGTGTCCTCGACCCGCCGGTGCTCGGCGAGGCACCGCTCCAGCCACCGCACGGTCGCCTCGTCCACCCGCCGCGGCTCGCGGACCGCCCGGGTGAGCCGCTCGTACAGGTCCGGATCGGGTGCGAGGGACGGCAGCGCCACCGCGGGCACGGGATCGCGGACGAAGCCGAACAGCTCGTCCTCGGTCGTTCCGTAGACCCGGCAGTACAGCTCGGTGTAGATCGGGCCCGGCCTATGCCGGCCGGACTCGTGGTAGCGAATCTCGCGGATCATCGACTCGCGTCCGGGTAACCGCGCCCGCGTGCGCTCGTCCGCCGCCGCGACGAGCCGCCGCACCAGCTCCTTCTGCGTCCAGCACGCCGCCCGCCGTCTCTCCCGTAGCCGCCGCGCCCACTGCGGCCCAACCCCCTCCCCCTGTCCCATCGGCACCTCCGACCAGCGTGTTTTCCGGTCCTCTCCGCCCTTCCCCTCCAGTCTCATCCTGACCGGTCGCCTCCTCGCAGGGTTTGCCGTGAGTAATTAGATCGTTACTTTCAGCAAGAGGGGGCCGCTCATGCCTTCCGTGTCCGAGAGCACCGAGCCCGGAGACCCGCCGGGTGGCCGGATCGATCTGCCAGGGATCGAATCGTCGGCCGCGGCGGCCCGGCGATTCGTGCGGAGCCTGCTCGGCGACACCCACCCCGCGATCGACGACGTCCTGGTCGTCGTCAGCGAACTCGTGACCAACGCGGTCCTGCACTCACGCTCGGGCCGCAACGGCACGGTGCGACTCACCGTCAGGGACGCCGACCACTTGGTGCGCGTGGAGGTCGCCGACGAGGGCAACCCGGCCGCCGCGCCGTACCTGCGCAACGATCCCTGCGCGGAAAGCGGCCGTGGCCTGCAAATCGTCAGCACCCTCGCCAAACAGTGGGGCGCCCGTACCGTCGCGACCGGACGCGTGGTCTGGTGCGAGATCGCGTACTGAACCGGATCGCTCGGCCCGTCCCGGCCTCGCGGCACGGTCGTTACGCGCTTGTGATGGGTCTGCGTGGGGGCGGCGGGTTGGATCAGGGGGTGGCAGGCAGGGTATGAGCGAACGGTGGAGTGATCCGGTGGGAGCGAGGAGTGGTGAGCGGGCGATGAATGCGGAGCTGGACCGGCTGGCGGGCGGGGCCCACCATGATCCGCATTCGATTCTGGGCGCTCACCTCGGCCCCGACGGCGTGACGATCCGGGCGCTTCGGCCGCTGGCGGAGAAGGTCGAGGTGCTCATCGGCGACGAGGCGCGGGAGATGGCGCACGTCGCGCACGGGGTGTTCGCCACGACGATCCCGGGGCTGGACAAGATCCCGGACTACCGGCTGCGGGTCACCTACGCGGGTTGTGAGCCGCAGGTGGTGCACGACCCGTACCGGCACTGGCCGACGATCGGCGAGCTCGACCTGCACCTGATCGGCGAGGGGCGGCACGAGCGGCTGTGGGAGGTGCTCGGCGCCCGGGTGATGCGGCACGAGGACGTCGACGGTACGGCTTTCGCCGTGTGGGCGCCGAACGCGCGGGGCGTGCGGCTGATCGGCGACTTCAACCACTGGGACGGGCAGGGGTACCCGATGCGGTCGCTCGGCCGGTCCGGGGTGTGGGAGCTGTTCGTGCCGGGGATCGGGCCGGGCGAGCGGTACAAGTTCGCGGTGCTCGGCGTCGACGGGGTGTGGCGGGAGAAGGCCGACCCGATGGCCCGCCGTACCGAGGTGCCGCCGGCGACCGCGTCGATCGTGGAGCGGTCGACGTACGAGTGGCAGGACGACGAGTGGATGGCGAGGCGCGCGTCGCGGCGGCCGCTCGAGGAGCCGATGAGCGTGTACGAGGTGCACCTCGGATCCTGGCGGCCGGGGCTGTCGTACCGCGACCTGGCGACCGAGCTGGTCGAGTACGTCACGGACATGGGGTTCACCCACGTGGAGTTCCTGCCGGTCGCCGAGCACCCGTACGGGCCGTCGTGGGGCTACCAGGTGACCTCGTACTACGCGCCGACCGCCCGGTTCGGCACGCCGGACGACTTCCGGTACCTGGTGGACCGGCTGCACCAGGCGGGCATCGGCGTGCTGCTCGACTGGGTGCCCGCACACTTCCCGATGGACGACTGGGCGCTCGGCCGGTTCGACGGCACCGCGCTGTACGAGCACCCCGACCCCAAGCGCGGCCACCACCCGGACTGGGGCACCTACGTGTTCGACTACGGCCGCAACGAGGTGCGCAACTTCCTGGTGGCGAACGCGCTCTACTGGCTCAAGGAGTTCCACATCGACGGCCTGCGGGTGGACGCGGTCGCCTCCATGCTCTACCTCGACTACTCGCGTCCCGAGGGCGAGTGGACCCCGAACATCTACGGCGGGCGGGAGAACATCGAGGCGGTGGAGTTCCTCAAGGAGCTCAACACGGTCTGCTACCGCGAGGTGCCGGGCATCGTCACCATCGCCGAGGAGTCCACCGCCTGGCCGGGCGTGTCCCGGCCGGTCTACCTGGGCGGGCTCGGGTTCGGCTTCAAGTGGAACATGGGCTGGATGCACGACACCCTCGCCTACCTGCGGCACGAGCCGATCTACCGCCAGTACCACCACCACCAGATGACGTTCTCCCTGATGTACGCCTACTCGGAGAACTTCGTGCTGCCGCTGTCGCACGACGAGGTGGTGCACGGCAAGGGCTCGCTGCTCGGCAAGATGCCCGGCGACGAGTGGCAGCGGTTCGCGAACCTGCGCGCCCTGCTCGCGTACATGTGGGCGCACCCGGGCAAGCAGCTCCTGTTCATGGGCGGCGAGTTCGGCCAGGGCTCGGAGTGGTCGGAGCAGCGCGGCCTCGACTGGTGGGTGCTCGACTTCGACTTCCACCAGGGGGTGCAGCGGCTGGTGCGGGACCTCAACCGGATCTACACCGCCACGCCCGCCCTCTACACCCAGGACCACACCCCCGACGGGTTCCGCTGGATCGACGCCGACGACGCGCAGGGGAACGTGTTCTCGTTTCTCCGGTACGGCACGGACGGCTCGGTGCTCGCCTGCGTGGCGAACTTCGCCGGCGTGCCGCACGAGGACTACCACCTCGGCCTGCCCGAGCCGGGCGTGTGGGAGGAGATCCTCAACACCGACGCCTACGAGTACGCGGGCAGCGGCGTGGGCAACCTCGGCCGGGTGGAGGCCGTCGACGTGCCGCGACACGGCCTGCCGTACTCGGCCCGGCTGCGCGTCCCCCCGCTCGGCGTGCTCTGGCTGCGGCCCGCCCGGCGCACGGACCCGGCGGAGGAGGGTCCCGCCGAAACGACCGCGCCGCGCGTCTGATCCGTCCCTTATGGTGGGGTCTATGGACGCGACCAAGGTGATCACCGATGCCCTCGACCGGTTCCGGAAGGTGCGGACCTCCCCGCTGATTCTGGAACTCGATCTCACCGAGGGCGTCGTGGAAGGGCCGCCGACCGACCCCTTCTCGGCGGTCATGTCCATGCGCCGGCCGCGTCTCACCGACCTGCTGTCGGGCCTCAAGCGCGCCCGGAGCGACGACCGGGTACGGGCCCTGATCGTCAAGATCGGCGGCCACCCGATCGAGTTCGGCACGGTCCAGGAGCTGCGCGGCGCGATCCAGGCCTTCCGCCGGTCGGGCAAGCGCACGGTCGCGTTCGCCGAGACCCTCGGCGAGTTCGGCGCGGGCACCGTCCCCTACTACCTCGCCACCGCGTGCGAGACGATCTGCCTGCAGCCGTCCGGCGACGTCGGGCTCACCGGCATCGCCCTGCAGCAGCACTTCCTCAAGGACGCGCTCGGCAAGGCCGGCGTCGAGTACCAGGTGGGCCAGCGGCACGAGTACAAGACCGCGGCGAACACCTTCACCCAGGACCACATGACCGAGGCGCACCGGGAGATGATGGCCCGGATCGCCGAGTCGGTCACCGAGCAGATCGTCGCCGGGATCGCCGAGGCGCGCGGCATGGAGCCCGCCCGGGTGCGCGAGATGATCGACGAGGGCCCGTTCATCGGCGCGGAGGCGGTCCGCGCCGGCCTGGTGGACCGGCTCGCCTACCGCGACGAGGTCTACGCGGACCTCAAGGCGGGCATGCGGTCGCAGACCGGGCAGGAGCCGCACCTGCAGTACGTCACCCGCTACCACAAGCACCTCCTCGGCCGGAAGATGCCGCGGCCGGGCGAGCAGGTGGTCGCGCTCATCCACGGCCACGGCGCGATCCGCCTCGGCCGCAGCGGGCGCAGCCCGTTCGGCGGCGCCTCGATGGGTTCGGACACGATCTGCGCGGCGTTCCGCGCCGCCCGCCGGGACGAGAAGGTGAAGGCGGTCGTGTTCCGGGTGAACAGCCCCGGCGGCTCGTACGTCGCCTCCGACGCGATCTGGCGCGAGGTGCTGCTCACCCGCCGGGCGGGCAAGCCGGTCGTGGTGTCGATGGGCGACGTCGCCGCCTCCGGCGGCTACTTCGTGTCGATGCCCGCCGACGTGATCGTGGCCCAGCCCGGCACGCTCACCGGCTCGATCGGCGTGCTCGGCGGCAAGCCGGTGATCGGCGAGCTGCTGACGAAGGTCGGGATCGCCACCGAGACGATCCTCGAGGGCGCGAACGCGAACATGTTCTCGCTCACCCAGGAGTTCTCCGAGACGCAGTGGGAGCGGGTCAACGCCTGGCTCGACCGCATCTACGACGACTTCGTGGGCAAGGTCGCCGAGGCCCGCGGCCTCGACCGGGACCGGGCGCACGAGCTCGCCCGCGGCCGGGTGTGGACCGGGGCGGACGCGCACGAGCGCGGGCTCGTCGACGAGCTCGGCGGCCTGGAGGAGGCGCTGGCGATCGCCCGCCGCAAGGCCGGGCTCCCGGCCGACGCGCCGGTGCGCTACTACCCGAGGCTGCACGCGCTGGAGCGGCTGCGCCCGGCCGAGTCGAGCGAGGACAAGGCGGAGGCGATCGCCCGGGTGCGCCTGGAGGCGTGGGGTCCGCTCGCCGTGCTCGCGGCCCGGCTCGGGCTGCCGCCGTACGGCCCGCTCATCCTGCCCGGCACCTGGGTCATCCGCTAGCCGTCCGCCCGCCGGTACGGCACGGCCGGCCGGCTAGCCGAGCGGCCGGTAGCGGCCGCGGAGCCGTACCAGCGGGGGACGGCCCGCGTCGACGTAGTCGACCGCGAGCAGGGACGCCATATAGACGGTGTGGTCCCCGGCCGGGACGACCTTGACGGTCTCCGCCTCGATCGCGGCCACCCCGCCGTCGATGATCAGCGCCTCGCTGTGCGGCCCGCGGTGGTGGGGCGTGCCCGCGACGAGCAGCCGGGCGCTGGGCCGGCCCGGGGTGGCGAACCGGCTCGCGATCGCCGCCTGGCCGCCGGAGAGCAGGGACGCGGCCCAGCGGTCGCGGCGCAGCAGCACCTCGTTGAGGTAGCCCGTGCTGGTGACGCTCACCATCACCAGCGGCGGGTCGAGGGACAACGAGGTGAACGTGGTCACGGTGGTGCCGATGTCGTCGCGGCCGTCGCGTACCGTGAGCACGGTCACGCCCGCCGCGAGCTGCGCCATCGCCTCGGTGAACTCGCTCACGCCCCTCCCTCGTGACGAAGCCCCCGCACGGTCGCGCGGGGGCTTCCCATCATGGCAGGCGATCAGAGCAGCCCGTTTCGGGTCAGCCAGTCCTTCGCCACCGCCTCCGGGGCCTCCTTGTCGACGGCGACGCGCTTCATCATCTCGAGCAGCGCGGGGGTGTCGAGCTTGGCGGACACCGTGTTGAGCGTGGCCCGCACGGTGTCGTCCACGCCGGCCCGGTGCACGAGCGGCACGACGTTCTCCGCGCCGAACGCGTTCTTGTTGTCCTCCAGCGGCACCAGCCCCTCAAGGGCGATCACCGGGTCGGTGGTGAACACGTTGCCGACGTCCACCGTGCCGTCGAGGATCGCGTCGGCGGTGGCGTCGCCGGTCGGCCGCCACTCCTTGAATTCCAGGCCGTAGGTGCGCCGGAGGTTCTCCTCCTGGCGCTGCCGGAACTCCGGCGGGCCGCCCACGACCATGTCCTTCGACACCTTCGCCAGGTCCTCGATCGTGGCCAGGCCGTACCGCTCGGCGGTCTGCCGGGTCACGGTGAGCGAGTTGTTGTCCTCCGCCGCGGCGGGCTCCAGGATCTCCAGCGTGTCCGGGAGCTTCCCCCGCAGCTCGGCGACGATCTGCTCCCTGGTCCGCGCGATGGACTTCGGGTCGACGTAGGCAAGCAGCGAGCCGAGGTACTCGGGCAGGATGGTGATCGCGCCGCTCTGGATCTGCCCGAAGATGATCTCCCGGCTGCCGATGTTGAACTTCTCCTCCACGTTGGCGCCCTTGGCCCGCAGCGCCTGGCTGTAGATCGAGCCGAGCAGCACGTTCTCCGGGAAGTTGGCCGAGCCGACCACGACCGTGGTGCCGCGCGCCCCGGAGGGCCCGCCGGTCGGCCCGGCGAGGGGGTCGCCTCCCCCACCGCATCCGGCCAGGGCGATCACGGCGGTCAGGGTGAGCACCAGGCCGCCGAACAGACGTCTCATCAAAAATTCCCTTCTGCGTTGGGGGAAATCGGGGCTAACCGCCTCTTACCCGTCGGCTCACCCCCTTGCTCACCGCGACCCGCTCCACACCGGTGAACGCGGCCTGTACGGCGAGCGCGAGCAGCACCACGAGCGTGGCCCCGCCGAGGGTCTGCGGGTAGTCCCGGGTGGCGAGGCCGTCGATGATGAACCGGCCGAGCCCGCCGAGGCCGACGTACGCGGCGACGGTCGCGGTCGCCACCACCTGGATCGCGGCGAGCCGCAGCCCGAGCAGGATGAGCGGCAGCGCCACCGGCGTGCGCACCCGCAGCAGCACCTGGTGGCCGCGCAGGCCCATGCCGTACGCGGCGTCGAGCAGGTCGGGGTCGACCCCGCGCACCCCCTCGCAGGTGTTCACGAGGATCGGCGGTACGGCGAGCGCGACGAGCGGCACGAGCACCGGCAGCGTGCCCACCCCGGCGAGCAGCATGACGAGCACGAGCAGCCCGAGCGTGGGCAGCGCCCGCGCGGCGTTCGCGGTGAACGTCACCAGGTGGACGCCCCGCCCGGTGTGCCCGGCGAGCAGCCCGAGCGGCACCGCGACGAGCGCGGCGAGGCCGAGCGCGAGCGCGCAGAACCCGGCGTGCTCGGCGAGCCGCACCGGGATGCCGTACGGCCCGGCCCAGTTCGCCGGGTCGCCGAAGAAGTCCGCGAGCCAGCTCATGCGGCCTCCCCTGCCTCGCGGCGGGCTCGCGCCCACGGGGTGAGCAGCCGACCGGCGAGCACGAGCAGCCCGTCCGCGGTGACCGCGAGCAGCACCACGAGCACGACGCCAACGATGATCGGCGTGGGGAAGCGGAGCTGCCAGCCGGTGACGAACAGCCCGCCGAGCCCGCCGCGGCCGATCAGCGCGCCCACGCTCACCAGGCTGATGCCGGACACGGTGGCGACCCGCATCCCGGCGAGCACCACCGGCACCGCGATCGGCAGCTCCACCTGGACCAGCCGGCGCAGCGGCGTGAAGCCCATCGCCTCGGCGGCCTGCCGTACGTGGTCGGGGACCGAGCGCAGCCCGTCCACCACGGCCGGGACGAGCACGGCGAGGGCGTAGCAGGTGAGCGGGATGATCACGGTGGCCCGCTCGGCGAGGCCGGTGACCGGGATGAGCACGATGAACAGGGCGAGCGACGGCAGCGCGTAGACCACGTTGAGCAGGCCGGACGCGGGCTGGTAGAGGACCCGCCAGCGGGAGCAGGCGAGCCCGATCGGCAACGCGAGCAGCAGCCCGAAGAGCACGGGCAGCAGGCCCATCACGATGTTGTCGACGAGCAGCTCCAAGATCATCGACCGGTTGCGGCCGATCCAGTCCCAGCGGATCAGCGGCTCGTCCGGCCTCACCCCGCCCCCTCCCCGGACCGGCCCGCGGCGGGCGCGGCGTCGCGGTGGGCGTCGGCGGCGGCCCGGGCGAGTGCGGCGTCCAGGGCGTCCCGGGTGACGACCCCGGCCACCCGGCCGTCCTCGTCGAGCGCGATCGCCGCCCCGCACGGGGAGAGCAGCGCGGCGTCGAGCGCGGCGCGCAGCGAGTCGCGGTCCGCCCGGTACGCGCCGTACCCGGCGAGCCTGCCGTTCCCGGCGGCCCGCCAGCCGAGCGGGCGGCGGTCGGCGTCGACCACCACCACCCAGTCGGCGCCCGCCGGGGCCGGGTCCCCTTGCGCCACCACGAGGTCACGGCGCAGCGGCAACTCCGCGGCGGGCAGGAACGACAGCAGCCGGATGCCCCGGTCGCGGCCGAGGAAGGCGCGCACGAAGTCGTCGGCGGGCGCGGCGAGCAGCTCGGCCGGGGTGGCGTACTGGGCGAGCCGCCCGCCCTCGCGCAGCACCGCCACCCGGTCGCCGAGCTTGATCGCCTCGTCGATGTCGTGGGTGACGAACACGATCGTCTTGCGCAGCTCGGCCTGCAGCCGCAGCAGCTCGTCCTGCAGCCCGGCACGCACCACCGGGTCGACCGCGCTGAACGGCTCGTCCATGAGCAGCACCGGCGGGTCGGCGGCGAGCGCGCGGGCCACCCCGACCCGCTGCTGCTGGCCGCCGGAGAGCTGGAACGGGTACCGGTCGGCGAGCTCGTCGTCGAGCCCCACCCGCTCCATCAGCTCGCGGGCCCGCCGCCGCGCCCGCCTGCGGTCCCAGCCGAGCAGGTACGGCACGGTGGCGATGTTGTCGAGCACGCGCCGGTGGGGGAACAGGCCGCCGTGCTGGATCACGTAGCCGATGCCGCGCCGCAGCGTCGGCGGGTCGATCTCGCGCACGTCCCGCCCGTCGAGCAGCACGCGCCCCTCGGTGGGCTCGATCATCCGGTTGATCATGCGCAGCGACGTGGTCTTGCCGCAGCCGGACGGGCCGACGAAGACGCTGATCTCGCCGGTCGGCACCTCCAGCGTGAGGTCGCGGACGGCCACCGTGCCGCCGGGGTAGCGCTTCGTGACGTCTTCGAAAATGATCACACTTTTCCTTCGTTCGACCGTGATGACCGAGGCGTAACCGCTCGCCTTTTTTCTTCCCGTTTGCCGACGGATGTTCAGCCGACCCGGCTGGGGATCCGTTTAAACAACGGGGGAAGAATCTAACTAGTGCGCATCGGTTACTGCGGTGGCCGGTCCGCACTTGGCATCATGACGAGGAGCGCGATTCTTCACTGTGGACACACGAGGCACAGGGGGACCGGCAGTGTCGCAGCCACTCTCCGGTCAACGCTCGCACAGCGATGTGGTGGTCGAGCTGTACGACCGGCACGCCGCCGGACTGTTCGCGTACTGCTTCGACCAGCTCGGTGACCGGGAGACCGCGGCGGACGCGGTGCTCGCGGTGCTCACCAGCGTGCCGGTGATGCGGCCGAGCCGCGCCCTGCTGTACGCGCTCGCCCGCCGGGAGATCAACCGGCGTGACGTGGTCTACTTCCCGCCGCTCGTCGACTTCGCGGTCGACCCGGCCACCGCGCTGATCGAGCGGGTCGTCCGCGACCTGCGGCCGCACCAGCGCGAGGTGCTGCTGCTGTCGGCGGTGTGCCGGCTCGCCCCGGACGAGCTCGCCCAGGTGCTCGACGTCGCGATCGACACCGCCGGGCAGCTCATCATGTCGGCGCGGAACCGGTTCACCCAGTCGCTCAAGACCGCGCTCTACCACGCCCGGCACGCCGAGTACGTGCCCGAGCGGATCGCCGAGATCTACGGCGCGGTCGAGGTCGCCCCGATCGAGGACGTGCTCGCCCGGCTGCCGTGGCAGCGCCCGCCCGGGGACCTGCGGGCGCGGCTGCTCGCGCTGCTCCCCCAGCTCGACCCGGCGGACGCGACGCGGCCGAAGACCCGGCTCCCGGTGAAGCAGCTCTGGCCCACCGCGCCGTCGTGGCCGCTGCCGCTCTCCGATCCGGACCAGACCACGACGACCTCGCTCATCCCCGTGGTGCCGCCGGAGCGGAACGCCGACGGCCCGCAGGCCGGTGAGGAAGGGCCGGGCCGTACCCGCCGCGGCCGGTCCCGGCACGAGGCGACCACCGAGCCGATCCCCCGCCTCCAGGGGGCCATCCTCGCCGCGATGGAGGCGATGACCCTCCGGCCGCGGTCCCGCAGGCCGCAGGACCAGGGCCCGCACTCCGCGTCAGCGGGTGCGGCGTCCGCCGCCACGGCTCCGCCGGAGCCGCCTTCGACCGTTCCGGACGCCGGCCGGGACGCCGAGCCTTCGCCGCTCGCCGCGCCGGTCGTCGACGACGTCCTCGACGATGTCCTCGACCGGGCGCCCGCCACCGGCACGGCGACCCCGGTCATCGACCCCGCGCCCGTGGACCCGGCCCCGCCCGCCGAGACCGCCGGGCCGGACGCGGACGCCGCCACCGGCCCGATCCCGGCCGTCGGCGCCGCCGCCCCGGCGGACGCCCCGCCCGCCACGGCCGGCGACGCCCCGGCCGAGCCGGGCGACGCCGCGGCCCCGGCCACGGGCGACGCGGGGGCCAGGGGCGATGCGGGCCCCGAGCGGCGTACGGCACGGCCGCGCCCGACCCACCGCGGGCGGCGGCGCCGCCACCGCCGGCGGCTGCTCGGCGAGCACCGCTTCGACTGGGCCTGGGAGGTCGGCGGCCTCCTGCTCGCGATCGGGATCGCGCTCGCGGTGTTCTTCTCGATCCCGATGATGGTGCCGTAGCCGAGCCGATCACGCGGTCCGGTAGACGGAGGCGCCGACGGAGAGGACCGGCCCGCCGAGCCGCGAGTAGGCGTACGCGGCGGAGACCAGGGTCATGTGGTGGTGCCAGCCCGGGTAGGAGCGGCCGGAGAACCCGAGGTAGTGGAACCGCTCGTTCATGCAGTCCACCGTCACCCGGGCGCTGGTCTGCAGCACGACGAGCTCGAGCAGCTCCTCCCACCGGCGCTCGGTGAGGTTGGTCAGCCAGATCGGGCCATGCCCGGCCACGCCCTCGTCCGCCACCGTGAACAGCCGGTACGAGCCCTGCAGCACGGCGGGCAGCCGGACCGGCGCCCACAGGATGCGGGTGTGCCGGAAGCCGCCGTCGTACCCCATGATCGTGGCGGTCTGGGTGTTCCACCGGCGGTTCGCCTCCAGCGACCGCGCCGCGCTGATCGCCGCGCCGTTCCGGGACCGGCCGGACCGGTGCGGCAGCGGCGACTCGTCCGCGATCACCTGCACCCGGGGGCCGATCTCGGCCACGAAGCCGAGCCCGAGCGCCTCCAGCTCGGCCACGGCCGCGCTCGGGTCGTCGGCGTCGCTCAGGTCGGCCACCACGGGCACGCCCGGCTCCCCGGCCCGCCGTACCGCGCGCCGGACGAGGTCGAGGGCGAGCCGCCAGCCGGGCTCCGAGGACGCGGTGGGCGGGATGCGCGCCTCCTGCCGGGCCCGCTCGTCGCCCACCCACTCCGGCGGCAGGTGCATGTGCCAGTCCACGGGGAAGTTCGCCCCGGGGCAGGAGAGCAGCAGGGCGGTGATCGCCTGGCAGTTCACGGTGCGCCCGGTGCGCGGGTCGAACCGCTGGTGCACGCCGACCAGCCGGTCCCCCCGCTTCGGCAGCACGATCTGCGGCACCGTCCAGGCGCGCACGCTCGCCCGCCGCTCCACCCAGGAGGCGAGCGCGCCGCGCGGGGCGTCCCAGCTCCAGGTGCTCGCGTTGACGAACTGCTGCAGCGAGTGCCACGCGGACGCCGAGCCGACCGCCGCCTCGGCGAGCCGGCGCATCGACTTCTTGCCCTGGGTGAGCAGCAGCCCCCGCAGGTAGACGCGGGCCCACCGCCGCTGGTCGGCCCGGGGCAGCGAGGCGAACACCTCGTCGGCGAGGCCGTCCACGGCGTGCACGTCGACCTGGGCCGTCGTACCCGGTGTCCTGCCGAGCGACACGGACATTCCCCCTTTGCTCGTCGGTCCCCCCCTGGTGAGTGATCAGATGCGGGTCATCCGCGCGTCCGGTCCGCGGCGCAGGCCCCCTCCTGCCGCGGCGCCGGCGCGGGCAGCGGGCGCGGCGGCGCGTCCCGCGACGGGCCGAACTCCCGCGCGGAGACCGCGAGCAGCCGCAGCGCCTCCTCGGACGGCGAGCCCGCGTCCGCGCAGTACGCCATGATCCGCTGCCCCGAATCGCCGGGGATGAGCAGGTTCTCGAAGTGGAGATCCAGGTCCCCGACGATCGGGTGGCGGAAGCGTTTGACACCCGAGGTGCAGGTGCGCACCGGGTGCCGGGCCCAGCGTGCGGCGAACTCCTCGCTCTGTACGGCCAGCTCCCCCACCAGCTCGGCGAGCCGCCGGTCGTCGGGGTGGCGGCCGGCCGCGAGCCGCAGCGAGGCGACGGCGAGCGTGGCCTCCTCGGCCCAGTTCCGGTAGAGCGTGCGGAACCGCTCGTCGAGGAAGAGCATGCGGGTGAGGTTCGGGCGGGTCGCCGGGCTGTCCGGCGCGGCCGGATCGAGGTGCCCGGCGAGCAGCGCGTGCCCGAGCCGGTTCCACGCGAGGATGTCGTTGCGCACGTCGAGCAGCAGGGCGGGGACGTCGGCCATCGCCTCGAGCAGCCGCCGCAGCGAGGGGCTGGCGTGCTGCGGCCGGGGCGCGGCGCGCCGCCCGGACACCGGAGGACGAGCGAGGTACCGCAGGTACAGCCGCTCGTCCTCGGTGAGCCGCAGGGCGCGGGCGAGCGCGTCGAGCACCGCGTCGGAGGTGCCGGCCGCCCGGCCCTGCTCCAGGCGGGTGTAGTGGGTCACGCTCACCCCGGCGAGCATCGCCAGCTCCTCGCGGCGCAGCCCGGTCACGCGGCGGCGCGTGCCGTACGCCTTGAGCCCGACGTCGGCCGGGTTGAGCCTGGCGCGGCGGCTTTTCAGGAAATCGCCCAACTCCTTCGCCCTGTCCACGTCGTTCATCATGCGCACCGGCGGCGGCCCAGGGGTAGCCGGAACCTGGTCATGAAATGACTACCCTTCCCGACACCCGTCTGGGCCCGGATCTGGTCCGCCGCCCGGCGGCGCACGACGATGGCTGCCATGGGCCGCAACCGAAGGTCACGCGGTGTCCGGCGGAATGGTCCGGTTACGGTAGACCATGAGCTTGGCGTCCTCGGCCACGTAGTAGTTCTGCACCGAGTACGCGATGGTGGCGAAGTCGAGGCGGCCGTCGCCGTCGAAGTCCGCCGCCGCGATCCGCGCGACCGACTCGTCGGCCACCCGCCACTTGAGCCACAGGCCGCGGTCCAGGTCGACCGCCTTGTAGTAGAACACCCCCTGCCAGGGCCACGGGCCGCGCAGCGCGACGAGGAACTCCTCGTCCCCGTCGTTGTCGAAGTCGGCGCAGAGGATCTGGTGCCCGGGGCCCTCGCCGTTCTCGTTGGGGTCCCCGTACACGTCGAGCACGGTGCGCCGCCAGGTGCGCCGGCCGTCCGGGCCGGTGCCTGCCTTGTGGTAGACGGCCACGGTGTTGCCGTGGAACGGCTCGATCGCCGCGACGTACGCCATGGGGTCGTCGCCGATCCGGCCCGCGTGCACGTCGCCGCTGCCGCGGAACCCGGTCCTGGTGAACTGGGTGCGCTCGCCCTCGCCGATGAGCTCGCGGATCCACTCGCCCCGCTCGGTGTCGTAGTAGAGCCAGGTCACGCCCTCGTCCGAGGCGAGCAGCAGGGAGTCGAGGTCGGAGCCGGGGATGAGCCCGGACTTCTTCTCCGCGCCGTGGATCATGCGGAAGTTGCGGTCGTCGATGACCGTCATCGGCCACTCGGCCGCCTCCCGCACGTCGTCCGGCTGGGTGAACAGCACCACCGGCAGTACGGCGTGCACGTCGGCCATGGCGACGATCGGCAGGCCGATGATCTCCAGGCGGTCCCGGCGGGTGAAGTGGCCGGCGCGGAGCCGGTGCATGCCGACCGCGCGGCCGACGTAGTGCCGGCGCCAGCGCGACGGGTCCTTGTCCGGATTGCCGGGGTTCTCCAGCCAGGAGATCTTCCCGCCCTCCGGGTCCGGGTCCACGATCGTGCCGATCGGGCCGTACAGCTCGTGGCAGACGATGATGTCCGCGACCCCGTTGCCGGTGATGTCGGCGTAATCCGCGCCGACCGGCATGCGGAACCCGTCGGCGGCGAGGCGGCGGGTCCACCCGGGGGTGTTCTGGTACCAGTAGATCTCGCCGAGGCGCAGGCCGTACCCGAACAGGTCGGGCCTGCCTTCGCCGTCGAGGTCGGTGGCCTCCAGCCAGTAGCCGTCGCGGAGCTGGTCGGCGACGAGCTCGGGCTCGAACCTCGGGATGCGGATGTCGGGCAGTGCCATGGGGTGACCTCCGTGGCGTCAGGGGGCGGGGGAACCGGGAACGGGGTGCTACTCGACCGCGAGCCATACGCAGTCGGTGACGGCGCGGTACTGGTGCCAGGGGTAGACGAACTCCCCGTCGGGGCCGAGGGAGCAGAACATGTCGGCGGGCGCGGTGACGCCGGGGCTCATCGGCACGTCCTGGTAGCGCGTGGCGTGGTCCTGCGCGGTGAACTTCTGCATCGCGCCGATCCCGTGCACCTGGGTGTGCAGCTCGATGAACGCGTGCCGCCGGTGGATGAAGCAGTCGGTCCCGGCCGGGGCGAACCACAGGTTGAGCCGTACGGTGAACTCCCGGGGGCCGCGGGCGGCACCCGGCCCCTCGAGCAGCAGGCCCGGGTCGAACCGGACCCGGCCGGCGGTGTCCTGCTCGCTGCGCCACAGCGGCGTCTCCGGCGGGAAGGGGCGGCCCCCGGTGTCGCCGGGGGCGCCCGCGAGGATCTCGCCGAGCAGCCGCCAGCCGGGCGCGGCCGCGAGGGCCGCGATGTTCGCCCGGCCCGCGTCGGTGACCCGCAGCACCACGAGGCCGTCCGCGGGCTCGACCCGGGTGCCGCGCAGGATCGCCGAGCTCATCGCCCGCAGCGGCTTGTCCGGCGGCTGTGTGACGACCACATCCGAGGTGCCGAGGTTCACCACGATCGCCTCCTCGGCGACCTCGTACTCCTTGGCACCGGTGACCAGGTACGCCTCGACCAGGTCACCGGAGAAGGCGAGCGGCCGGCAGGTGGAATCGGGAGAAGGGTTCACGACCGGTCCTTTCGATCACGTCTGCCGTACCGCTCACGCGGCCGGGGTGGTCGCCGCGAGCTCGACGGCGTCGCCGCCGGAGGCCCCGAACGGCGTGGGGGGCGGGCCGTACCCGAAGAAGTGCGCGATCGCGGCGTGGCAGCGCTCGGTTGCCCGGCCGTCGCCGTACGCCTCCGCCACGGTCGCCATCTCCCGGTAGGCCTGCTCGTCCCGCAGGATCCGGAGGGTCTCCCGGACGATGCCGTCGTACCCGGTGCCCACCAGGCGCGCCGTGCCCGCGGCGACCGCCTCGGACCGCTCGCTGACGTTGCTGATCACCAGGGTGGGCTTGCCGAGCGCCGGGCCCTCCTCCTGGGCGCCGCTGCTGTCGGAGAGCACGATGTCGGCCCGCATCATGAGCCGGCAGAAGTTGAGGTACGGCAGCGGGTCGACCACGGTGATGTTCGGGTGGCCGCCGATCTTCGGCAGCATCGCCTCGCGCACCGCCGGGTTGCGGTGCAGCGGCACCACCACCCGCACGTCCGGCTCGTCGGCGATGTCGGCGAACGCCTGGGCGATCTGCGGGAGGTTCGGCCAGGCGTCGCGCCGGTGCGCGGAGGCGAGGATGACCCGGCGCGGGTCCTCGTCGAGGTCGGCCAGGGCGGGATCGCCGTACCCGTCGGCCCGGCCGCAGGCCCAGCGGAGGGCGTCGATCACGGTGTTGCCGGTGACCGCGATCGACTCCTCGGCGATGCCCTCGCGCAGCAGGTTCGCCTTGTTGCCCGGGGTGGGGGCGAGGTGCAGGGCGGAGATCTGCGCCACCAGCCTGCGGTTGCCCTCCTCCGGAAAGGGCGAGCAGAGGAACCCGCTGCGCAGGCCCGCCTCGACGTGGATGACCGGGACGTGGTGGTGGAAGCCGGAGATGGCGCCGGCCACCGTGGTCGCGGTGTCGCCGTGCACCAGCACCGCGTCCGGGCGCAGCTCGGTCATCGGCGCCTCGAGCTCGCGCAGCGCCCGGTACGTGGTCTGGGTGAGGGTCTGCCTCGGCCGCATGATCCTCAGGTCGATGTCGGCCCGCAGGTCGAAGGCGGCGAGCGTGTCGTCCAGCATCTCGCGGTGCTGGCCGGTGGAGATGAGCACGGGACGAAACCGGGCGTCCCGTTTCAGCGCCCACACGATCGGCGCCATCTTGATGGCTTCGGGCCGGGTCCCGATGACCACGGCAACGGTTCGCACGATGTGTTTTCCCTTCGTCCGAGATTTACCGGCAGGAATTCGGGTGAGGGTGCCGCCCGTCGGTTCGGGCGCGATTCTCGGGAGGGTTTATCGGTCAGGAATCGGCGGGTTCGACGGAAAGCGAGTGCCGGAAGAAGTTCTCCGGGTCGTACCGCCGCTTGACCTGCTGAAGGCGGGGATAGTTGTCCTTGTAGTAAAGCGTCGACCAGGGCACCCCGGAGCGGTTGTACGCCGGGTCCGCCATGTCGCTGTCGGGGTAATTGATGTAGCAGCCGTCCATCTGGTCGCCGATGAGCGGGACGCCCTTGCTCTCGGCGAAGAAGTCCGCGTACAGGCCGCGGATCCAGTCCAGGTAGAAGGCGTCGTCCTTCCGGTCCGGCCAGAAGGTCTGGAAGCACATCTTGAACACGCTGGAGCGCTGCGCGTTCGCCGTCGCGGCCGGGTCCACCGCGTTGACCGCGCCGCCGAACGAGAACAGCACGAGCATGGTGTCCGGGTTGGTGAAGTCCTCCCGGGTCATGTAGCGGTACAGCGCCGAGATCTGCCGGTCGGAGAAGTTCCGGCGCATGTAGCCGGACTTGTGCGCGGCCCGCATGCCCGGGTGGGTGATCGTCGGGTTGTTCGTGCCGACCAGCCGGGTCGCGGTCATCCATGGCATCTCGCGCGGCGCGGCGAGCGCCGGCAGGTGCGGCAGCTCGCCGGAGGGCCGCGCCATGTTCCGCGGGCTGACGCCGGTGCCGTCGAGCAGCGCGGCCAGGTAGTCGTCGAGCAGCCGGCGGGCGTTCGGCACGGTGGCGTCCACCTGGGTGAACACGCTCAGCGCGCCGTGCGCCTTGGAGTTGACGTTGAACAGGCTGGACAGGTGCCGGTACGGCGAGTCCGGCGCGCTGTTCGCCTCGTGCCAGGTGCCGAAGTTCTTCAGCAGCCGGGCGAAGGAGCGTTCGTCGAACTGGCTCCAGGGCAGGTCGGCGGCGCTCACCAGCACGGTGGCCGGGGGCTTGACGAGCAGGTCCTCCGGCCGGTCGCGGCGGGCGTCCGGGGAGCGGAACCAGTAGCGGGTGATCAGGCCGAAGTTGCCGCCCCCGCCGCCGGTGTGCGCCCACCACAGGTCGCGGTTGGGGTCGTTGCGCTCCCGGGTGGCCACGACCGTCTTGACCTGGCCGCGCGGGCCGACGGTGACCACCTCCACCGCGTACAGGTGGTCGACGACGAGGCCGTGGGCGCGGGACAGCAGGCCGTACCCGCCGCCGGAGATGTGCCCGCCGGCGCCGACGCTGTAGCAGATGCCGCCGGGGATCGTCACCCCCCAGCCCTTGTACAGGGCCTCGTAGACGTTGAGCAGCCGGGCCCCGGGCTCCACCACGAAGGCCCGCATCTTGGGGTCGTAGCCGACGTGGGTCATCTGGGAGAAGTCGAGGATCACCTCGACCTCGGGGTTGCACACGAAGTCGGCGAAGCAGTGGCCGCCGCTGCGCACCGAGACCCGCTTGCCGGCCCGGTAGGCGTCGCGCAGCGCGCGCTCCGCGTCGGCGGTGGAGCGGATCATCTTCACGTACTCCGGCGCGGACTCGTACCGCTGGTTGTTTCCCGTGGTCAGCGCCGTGTAGCGGGGGTCGTCGGGGGTGATCTGCGCCCCCGCGTCGTGGGGGTCGGGGGGCGCGGCGGTGGCGGCGGCCGGCGTCATGGCGGTCGCGGCGAGGGCTCCGCCGCCCGCCATGGCGGCGCCGCCGAGCAGCAGGGAGCGACGGTTCAGCGACAGGGGTGACATGCCCACCTCACTGATCGGGACAGGGGGAAATCGGAGATGAGGCGCGGAAGAAGGCAGGGTGAGGCCGAGAGGGGCGGGGAACGCGGGGGAACGCGGGTGGAGGACGGGGATCGTCAGGCGGAGACGTCGGCGCGGTCCGTGACGAGCCGCTCGCGGGGGGCGCGGCGGTCGAGCAGGCCGGAGACGAGCGCGATGCCGAGTCCCGCGGCGGTCAGCAGCGCGCCGATCCAGTTCGGCGCCGTGTAGCCCAGGCCGTGGTCGATGGCGAGGCCGCTGAGCCAGGCGCCGAGGGCGTTGCCCAGGTTGAACGCGGAGATGTTGGCGCTCGACGCGAGCGCCGGGGCGCCGCCGGTCTGCCGCAGCACACGCAACTGGAGGGGCGGCACGGTGGCGAACGCGACCGCGCCGAACACGGCGACCGTGACGGCGGCGCCCAGGCGGGTGTGCACGGTGACGGTGAACAGCAGCAGCACGACGGTGAGGCCGCCGAGCACGGCGTACAGCGTGGGCATCAGCGCCCGGTCGGCGGCCTTGCCGCCCAGGTAGTTGCCGACGCAGAGCCCCGCGCCGAACAGCACGAGCAGCCAGGAGACCGCGGCGGGCGGGAAGCCCGCCAGGTCGGTCATCATCGGCGCGAGGTAGGTGAACGAGGCGAACACCCCGGCGAACCCGAGCGTGGTGGTGGCGAGGCCGAGCCACACGCCGGGGGCGCGGAACGCGGCGAGCTCGCGGCCGATGCCGGCCCCGGGCTCGCGTTCCTGAGGCGGGACGAGGAACCGGACGCCGAGCAGCCCGGCCACGCCGAGGCCCGCCACCACCCAGAAGGTGGCGCGCCAGCCGAACTGCTGGCCGAGCAGCGTGCCGAGCGGCACGCCGAGCACGTTCGCCAGAGTGAGCCCCATGAACATGAGCGCGACGGCGCGGGCCTCCCGGCCCGGGTCGACCACGCGGGCGGCCACCACCGAGCCGATGCCGAAGAACGCGCCGTGGCAGATCGCGGCGACCACCCGCCCGGCGAGCAGCGTGCCGTAGTCGGGCGCGATCGCGCACAGCAGGTTGCCCGCGACGAAGAAGCCCATGAGGAGCAGCAGCATGCCGCGCCGCGGGATGCGGTTCCCCGCGATGGTCATCAGCGGGGCGCCGATCACCACGCTCAGCGCGTAGCCGGTGACGAGCAGCCCGGCCTGCGGGATCGACACCGACAGGTCACCGGCCACGTCGGGCAGCAGCCCGACGATGACGAACTCGGTGGTGCCGATGCCGAACGCGCCGAGGGCCAGGGCCAGAAGCGCCAGTGGCACGTCGTCCCCCGGCCCGGTCAGATCTGGCGCAGCGCGCCGCCGTCGACCGCCCACTCGGCGCCGGTGACCTGCCCCGCGAGCGGCGAGAGCAGGTAGGCGATGATGCGGGCGACGTCGTCCGGGTGGCCGATCCGGCCGCTGGGCAGCCGCCGTACCTCGCGGATGAAGTGGTCGACCGCCTCGTCCGGGGTCATGCCGTACCGGTCGGCGAGCTGCTCGGCGAAGCCGCCCGGGGCGTCGAACAGCGCGGTGCGCGTGGGCCCCGGGGACACCACGTTGGACCGGATGCCGCGCGGGCCGAACTCCGCGGCGAGGCTCTTCGACATCGACAGCAGCGCCGCCTTCGAGGCCGCGTAGTCCACCAGCGCGGGGTCGGGGAACCGGGCCGCCTCGCTGGCGACGTGCACCAGGCTGCCGGACCCGCGCTCCAGCAGCACGGGGAGCACCGCCCGGGTCATCCGCACCAGCGAATGCAGGTTGAGGTCGAACGTCGCCTTCCAGTCGGCGTCGGTCGCGTCGAGGAAACCGGTGCGGGACCGCAGCGCGCCGACGTTGTTGACCAGTCCGTCCAGCCGCCCGTACCGCTCGAGGGCGACCTCGACCACGCGCTGCGGCGCGTCCGGGTCGCGGAGATCCTCGGCGACGGCCGTGATGTTCTCGTGCACCCCGTCAATGGACTTGGGATTGCGGGCCACGCCGACGACCCGCGCGCCTTCGCCGGCGAGAAAGCGGGTGGTGGCCTCTCCGATGCCGGCCGAGGCGCCGGTGACGACAAAGACCTTGTTGTCAATTCCGAGATCCATATGTCCCCTCCAATTGCCGACATGGAGGAGGTTACACACCGGCCGCCCGCGCGGATCGATTCACTTGCGCACTTAAGACGTTTCCGCGGCGGCGGACCCGGGTCCCGGCGAATGATTCCTGGGTATCCGCGCTCCGCCGGGCACCGGGCGCGCGCAGACCTCTTAAAAACGCACCCGGGTCGCGCTGTGCCACCCTGCGGCACGCGCCCGGACGGGCGTCGGCACCCGCTTTGATTACGTTTACGTTAAGGGCCTGTCGCCAAGATTTCGGAAATTAATTACCCATCCCACGTCACCATTCACGCTTGTGCAATGCCGCTGTCATTGACCGGGGTCCCGCGCCGCGCGGGGGGCGGCGCACCGGCCGGCACGACGGCCTGCCGGCTGCCGTGGGTACGCCTCGGCGAAGCGGCCGTCGCGCGCGTCCGCCTGCGGATATGCGCCGAGGTCGAGCCGCCCCTCGACGACACGACCCTGCGCCATACCGGGCCCGCTCCGGCTCCCCGTCCCGCATCGGCACGGAGCGATGGCGACGTGCCGGAGGTCAGGTACGCGACGAGGCGGCGGTGACGGGCGGCGCGGTGGCGCCCCCGTGGTTCTCCACAGTGCGGCCATGCCTGTGGACGACGCACGGCCGGGCGACATCGCCGCTCCCGTGGCCGAAGTGACCG
>Ga0207865_101093_pt1 | contig 22861 bp, 17 predicted proteins | sample HigsolmetaAR204D_FD_184836 | JGI IMG/M metagenome (GOLD analysis project Ga0207865, IMG submission 184836) | Ionic liquid and high solid enriched microbial communities from the Joint BioEnergy Institute, USA - AR20-4-D (SPAdes) (version 2) ...
GAAAGCTTCGAATGCAATTATAACTATGCCGTCGTAGCTCAGAGGCAGAGCAACGCACTCGTAATGCGTAGGTCGGAGGTTCGACTCCTCTCGACGGCACCATACTTACGGCGGTCGTGGCGAAGTGGCTAACGCATCGGATTGTGGCTCCGACATTCGAGGGTTCGATTCCCTTCGATCGCCCTTGTACATTGGGGATTAGCCAAGCGGTAAGGCAACGGACTTTGACTCCGTCATGCCTAGGTTCGAATCCTAGATCCCCAGTATTTCATTCTCCCAAAGTCAATATTCATGCTTGACTTTGGGTCCATCACGAGCCATTAGCTCAGCTGGTAGAGCACCTGACTTTTAATCAGGGTGTCGTAGGTTCGAGTCCTACATGGCTCACTTTTGTACGCGGAAGTGGCTCAGGGGTAGAGCATCGCCTTGCCAAGGCGAGGGTCGCGGGTTCGAATCCCGTCTTCCGCTCCATTTCATTTGCTGGTGTGGCGGAATGGCAGACGCGGCGGACTCAAAATCCGCTTCCCGCGAGGGAGTGGGGGTTCAAGTCCCTTCACCAGCATTTTAGCCGGGACGTAGCTCAGCTTGGTAGAGCACCTGGTTTGGGACCAGGGGGTCGCATGTTCGAATCGTGTCGTCCCGACCATGCTGCGGGTGTAGTTCAATGGTAGAACTCCAGCCTTCCAAGCTGGTAGCGTGGGTTCGATTCCCATCACCCGCTTTCTATAATGTCTGAACGACGAGGGCTAACGAGCTCTTTTTTGTTTGAATGAAGGCGAAACGTTGGTTTGAAGGTTCATTGATTTTTTGATGTTTTTATGATATTATATTCTAGCCTATGTCCCAGTAGCTCAGCTGGATAGAGCAACGGCCTTCTAAGCCGTGTGTCGGGGGTTCGAATCCCTCCTGGGACGCTCTTATTATATATAAGCGATGAACTCTCGCTGGTGCAGAATTCTGTATAGGGCGAGAGTTTTTTGATTCTACGAAGCAATAGCCAATAGAAGCCTGACCGAAAGCGGTGTGGCAAAAGCATGGAGGCATATGGCACATTCAGATTATATGGCTTATAATAGTAGAGATGGACAGGTGTGCTCGCAGAATGCCAGACTAGCAGAGGCAGCGGGCAAATGAGCAATGATTATGTTTAAATGGGGTGCTGAGATGAATTTCTTCGATTTGTCCGGAAAAGTTGCATTGGTCACTGGCGGAGCGGTCGGCCTTGGTGGAGGCATTTCTTTGGGCTTGGCGAAGGCCGGAGCCGATATTATCATCGTAACGAGCAACGACCGCAATCGCGAAACGCAGCAGCAAATCGAATCGATGGGACGCAAGACGCATACGATCGTCGCGAACCTGATGGAAGAGGGCGCAGTGGAGAAGGTTGTGAAAGAAGCGATCGCCGCATTCGGCAAAATCGACATTCTTGTCAACAATGCCGGCATTATTCGCCGCACGCCTGCAGCTGACCACAGCGCTCAAGATTGGCACGACGTCATTAATCTGAATTTGCATGCAGCCTTCTTCCTCTCGCAGCAGGTAGGGCGGCACATGATTGAGCAAGGTTCGGGCAAAATCATCAACATCGCTTCGATGCTCAGTTTCCAGGGCGGCATCAATGTTCCGGGATATACCGCATCCAAGCATGCGATTGCCGGCGTAACGAAGGCGCTTGCAAATGAATGGGCCAGCAAGAATATTCAAGTGAACGCTATCGCGCCAGGCTATATGGAGACCGATAATACGGCCGCTCTGAGAGCCGATAAAACGCGTAACGAGCAAATTCTCGTGCGTATTCCGGCAGGCCGCTGGGGCACGCCTGAGGATCTGCAAGGGCCGGTTATTTTCCTTGCCTCCCGAGCTTCGGATTACATGAGCGGCGAAGTGATCTGCGTCGACGGCGGATGGATGACAAGATAATGGCAGAGGGCAGCATGCAGAACCAAATGTTCCAGCCGGAGATTATCACTTTTGGAGAAACGATGGCGCTGATGATGCCGGACAATGCCAAGGGTATCGAGTATGCGTCGCATTTTCAAGGACTGTTTGGCGGTGCGGAAAGCAACGTGGCGATCGGCGTGTCGCGTCTTGGCCATCGCGTCGGATGGTTCAGCAGACTGGGCAAGGACCCGCTCGGCACGATGATTTTGAAGAAAATACGCGGCGAAGGCGTGGACGTCTCCCGCGTCGTACAGACGGCGGAGGCGCCTACGGGGCTTATGCTGCGCGAGGTCGTATCCGGCAAAACATCCGTTTATTATTATCGCAAAGGCTCAGCAGCGAGCACGATGAGGCCGGAGCATCTGGATGAGGATTACATCAAGCAGGCGCAATATTTGCACGTCACGGGCATTACGCCGGCACTCAGCGAAACTTGCCTCGAGACCGCGAAGGAAGCGGTGAGGTTGGCCAAGAAGAACGGAGTCAAGGTGCTGTTCGACCCGAATTTGCGGCTGAAGCTGTGGACTCTGGAAGCGGCTCGGCCGGTGCTGCTGGAGCTGGCCGAACAGGCGGATTATTTCCTTCCCGGCCTGGATGAGCTGAAGCTTCTCTATGAGACGGAATCCTTTGATGAGATCGTAGCGAAGCTGAGCGCCTTGCAGGGCGTCTCCATCATCAAGGGCGGAGACAACGTCACCTACATTGTGGAAAATGGCAAGGTCAGCTCCGTTCCGTACTTTGAAGCGAAGCAGGTCGTCGATACGGTCGGGGCCGGGGACGGCTTTTGCGCGGGCTTCATCGTCGGGCTGCTGAAGGGACAAAGCTTGAGCGAAGCGGTCCGGCTTGGCAACCTGATCGGTTGTATGGTCGTCCAAATGGAAGGCGACTGGGAGGGCATTCCGACGTGGGAGCAAGTAGAAGCTTTCCTGAACAACGTGCAGCACGTCGAACGCTAAACATCATATAGAAACGGATGATTCTGAATATGAAAAAGCTCAAATTGCTTCAGCAAATCTCGGAAGAAGGCGTTGTTGCTGTTCTGCGCGGCGAAACACCGGAGGAAGTCGTGGAAATGGCAGAGCAGGCGATTGAGGGCGGCATCAAGGTGATCGAAGTCACGATGACCGTTCCATTCGCGCTGCAGGCGATCGAGAAGCTGGCCAAGAAATATTCGAGCACGGCGAACGATAAGGGCAATTATGCCATTATCGGGGTAGGTACGGTGCTTGATCCGGAAACGGCGCGCGCAGCGATTTTGAGCGGAGCCGAATTCGTGGTCGGTCCGTCGCTGAATCCCGATACGGTTACCCTTTGCAACCGTTACCGCATCCCGGTCATGCCTGGCGTAATGACCATTCAGGAAATTCAGCGCGCATTGGAGCTGGGCGTCGACATCGTCAAGCTGTTCCCGGGCAACCTGTACTCCCCGTCGATGATTAAGGCGATCAAAGGGCCGCTTCCGCAAGCGAACATCATGCCGACCGGTGGCGTATCCTTGAGTAACCTCGGGGAATGGATCAAGGCCGGAGCGGTTGCTGTAGGCATCGGTTCCGATCTGACCACGGAGGCAGTCAAGACAGGAGATTACGGCCTCGTCGCCAAGAAAGCAGCGCAATATATCGAAGCTTACCGCGCCGCTAAAGCGTAAGAAACAAGCTAAGAAAAAGCCCGCTTCTTTGTTCCATAGGAACGAGGAAACGGGCTTTTTTTCATATAAAACCGCCCTTCCAGGCTCGTTAGGCTTGAAAGGGCGCTTTGTCATGCGTGAGATTATTCTGTAGCAACGGATTGGTCGGCTTGCAGACCGACCGGAGCGATGCGCACGAAGTGGGCGCTCAAATCGCTCAGCAACGTCTCGATCTTCGCCGCGGCGTCCGGCTGGCCGGATTTGACGAGTTCATCGTGGTAAGCGCCGAGCAGCTCGTTCAGATCCTGGATGCTTTGTGGGCCGATCGGCTCGATTTTGACCTTGGCGCCTTTGGCGATCCGGCGCTCGATCGCTGCCTGATCGAGACCGAACTCAGGCACGAGGCGTTGATAAATGACGCCGCCGGTCATCCCTGCGCAAATCCACGGACCCGGGTCGCCCAAGACGACAGCGCGGCCGTTCGTCATATACTCGAAGGCAAAGCCCTTCAGGTTAGCGCGGTTTGCAATGCCGCCGAGTTCGTCCTGCAGCGGGGCGGTAATTTCTCCGCCAAAGACGACGTCCGCTCCGGAGAACCGGATGCAGGCGCGGGAGTCCGCATTGCCCTGGATCAGGAACAGGCCCTTCTGAGCGCCGTAGCCGAACGATTTGCCGACGGAACCGTTGATGAATTGCTTCAGCTTGCTGGGCGCCTTCATGATGGCGACGCGGCCGCCGAGCGACATTTTGCCGACGCCGTCCTCAGCGCCGCCGAGCACCCTGATGTTCACGCCGCGCGCATTGAATGCAGCGAGGCCGTTGCCTGGAATGGAACCATCGGTGATATGGATGGACACTTCCGGCAACTCGTCGTAGCTGCCGTCGAAACGGTCGCGCACCCGATGGCTCGAGTAACGGCTTCCGAGAATACGCGATTCGGCATCGACCTTGGACCATTTGCGCTCAATCGGTCCGTCCCAGGAGACGCTGTCCGGGAAGAACTCCTGGCCTTCGGCGCCGGCGGCGATCCGGATGTCGGAAGATACCGAGGCGGCAACCTCCGCATGCGCATCTTGAGCGGCGGCAAAGGACAACGGCGCCGGGCGCAAGAGATCGCTGAGATCGATGCGATCCAACTTGTTCACTTGCTGAAGCAGGTCGGAACGGCCGACAAGCTCCTGCAGGTTTTTGAAGCCGAGCTGAGCGACGATTTCGCGAATTTCCTCGCCCATGGAGCCGAACAGACGAACAAGCGATTCTACAGCGACATCGTACACCCGCGGAACGAAGCGGCGCAAGCCTTTCTCTTCGGCTTCCTCCAGCGAATCGATCTGGGTGGCGATACCAACGTGACAGGTATCGAGATGGCAGCCGCGGCACGTTGTGCAGCCGATGGACTGCATGGCGATGGAACCGAAGCCGACGCGGTTGGCGCCCAGCATCACCATCTTGACGACGTCAGCGCCGGACTTCATGCCGCCGTCCGACCACAGCTCGACCTTGTGACGCAGGCCGGCTTCGATCAAGGCGACGTGCGCCAGCTTCGTGCCGATCTCGGTCGGCAGGCCGACGTGCGTGATGGAATGAATCCGCGCTGCACCCGTACCGCCGTCGAAGCCGGACAGCGTGATGACGTCGGCGCCGGCTTTGGCCACGCCCACGGCGATCGTGCCGATCCCCGGGACGACGGGAACTTTGACGATAATTTTCGCCTTGCGTCCGCTGGCTTCCTTAAGCTCGGAAATGATCTGCGCCAAGTCCTCGATCGAGTAGATGTCATGGTTGTTGGACGGCGAGATCAGGTCGGAACCGATCGTAGCGTTCCGCGCCGCCGCGATTTTCGCCGTAACCTTGGAGCCCGGCAGGTGACCGCCTTCGCCCGGCTTCGCCCCTTGCCCGATCTTGATCTCCAGGAAGGCGACCGCATTGGCCAGCTCGACGTTAACGCCGAAGCGTCCGGAAGCAACCTGAGCGCCGCGCGTCCGCTTGTAGCGACCGAGCATATCCTTGATTTCGCCGCCTTCGCCGTTCATCGTCACCATGTTCAGACGTTCGCCGGCTTCTGCATAGGCGCGGAACGCCGTCTCGTTCTGCGAGCCGAACGACATGGAGGAGATGAGCATCGGCAGATCATGTCCGCCAATGCCGATCTCAACCTCGGACGGGTCAAGTGGCTTGCGGCCATCGGACAACGCTTTTTCGTAATTGAAATCCGCAACGTGACGGATGGAAATCGGATTTTTCTTCTCTTCCTCGCGCAGCTTGCTGCTGTAGTCGCTGTAAGGAGCCGCGCCGGATGCCGCATCGCCGAGCGCTTTCCACATGCGTTGGAAGAAGCGGAAGTTTCTGGACGCTTTCGCCTTCGGATTGCTGAAGTCCGCGTAACGGGCTTCGGCATCCTGCTCCAGTTCGGCGAAGCCTGTACCGGCCTGCTCGCTGCCCAAATAGTTGACGATGTCGAGCACTTCGGCGACTTCCGGCTTCAGGCCGATGGATGAGAAGAAGCGCGTATATCCGCGCAGCTCGTGCGTGCCGATTGTGGAGATAACCTTCTCCAAGCCTTTCATGAAGGCCACGAACACTTTGCGCGCGCCGACAGCTCCGTCTTTGGCTGCTGCCGTCGCGAACAGGACGTAAGGCGACAGCACATCTGCGCCAAGACCGACGGCGACGGCGATGTCATGCAGATTGCGAATCGCCGCACTGCGCAGCAGGACGGTAACGTGGCGGCGCAGGTTGTCTCCGCTGCCGAGCTTCTGGGCGCGCAGAGCGATATCGAGCTTCGATACGGCCAGGTGCGGGTCCATCCACAGACGGTCGTTCTGATGAGCTGCGCTATCGTCGAGCACCAGCAGCTGCGTTCCGTTCCGGACGGCCTGCACCGCCTCCTCCGCCAACCGATCGAGCGCATCCTGCAAGGATGTGCCGCGGGCGAAGGTGAGGGAGAGCGTCGTTGTGCGGCCTTGATACAAGGCTTGCAGCTGCTCTTTGCTCGGTTGTCCGAGCTCCTGCAGCGAATCGACGCCGTTGCTGCCTTCCAGGACGACCGGATACAGAAGCTCCAGGCGAAGCTGATCGTCAGGCTGGCCGTAAATTGCAGGGCGCGGGCCTACGACGACGCGGGTCGAGAAATGCTCCATCTCCCGGTCGCGGTCGATCGCCGGGTTCGTGACGACAGCGACGCTTTCCTTGATAAAATCCGGAATATTCGTGCGTTCCCAGTTGAGAGCCGCATGCGGCGAGTCGTGGCCGAGCGAACGGATCGGCTCCGCGCCGGTCTCTGCCGTCGATTCGATCATCGAGATGCCGTCGCGATCCCAGCCGAAGGCGCTGTAGATCGAATCCGTCGGCACGATATCCGCGTCAGCTTCGGCCTGCACCTCGGGCAGCTCGTTCTTCAGGTGCTTGCGCAATCCGTCCAGCTTCAGACGGGCTCCGGCGCGCTCCAGCACGGCCTCCTGCACCTGATGATAGGAATAGACCTGAATATGCTCGCCCGGAGTCAGGACGACGCCGATTTTCTCCCCAGGGGCGATCGGCTTCGGATCGGCGACCATCTCGCCAACCGTGATGACGCCCTGCTCGGAGGAGAAGTAAAGCGACGTCTCGCTCTCCACCATCCACAGCGGACGAAGCCCCAGCGCATCGACGCTGAAAATGCACTCGTTGCCGTAGCGGGATACGATCGCAGCCGGGCCTTGCGCATAGTGGCCCCAGATTTGCCGATAATAGACGTAGAGATCCTGCAGCTCGGGACGATATTGCTTCATTTCGTTAATAATCGGAGGGAATACAATCTCCATCGCTTCGAACAGGCTGAGGCCGAAGCGGTGAATGAACGTTTCGATCGTCCGGTTCATATCCTGGGAGTCGCTGCCGCCGTCCACGAGCGGCACGCCGACCATCTCGGCTTCCAGACGCATTTTCTTAACAGTATTGATCTCCCCGTTATGACCAAGGAGAGAGAATGGCTGAACACGGAAAAAGCTCGAGGCCGTATTGGTGGAATAACGGTTGTGCCCGATCGTTACTTGGGCAGCAAACAGCGGATCGCGGGTATCATTGAAATATTTGGGCAAGATGCTCGCGGCGCCCATCACTTTGTAGGCAGCCGTCACATTGCTGAGCGTAGCGACATGAACGGTATACTTCTCTTCAATAGCGACATGAAGCTCGAACAGATGGTCGGCGATGTTCGCCTCCTGTTTCTCGCAGATCGCGGCGATCTGCCAAAATACCGGCTCGTCGTTTTTGCCGTTCGGTCCGAGCACGCTGCTGTCGACTTGATTCTCCTGCTCCAGAATGATGTTAACCTGGAACTGGGCGAACAATTCGCGAATGCCGTTCTGCATGTCCTGCACGCTGATGTCGAGCTTGCGCGGAACAAATATGTGCCCGATCGAAAAACGCGGGTCGTAAGCGAGCTTGCCGTCCAGACCGGCGTCCGTCAGCTTTTTCTCCCAGAGCGCTCTGGGAATGTCGGTCAAGATGCCGCAGCCATCTCCCTCGCCGTTAATGAAACCCGAGCGATGCTCGGTTTTTACCAATGCGTCGATCACTTTTTGCACATTGTTGCGGGAAGGATTGCCGTCTTTCTCGATGATACAAATGATGCCGCAGCTATCGTGCTCCGTTGCGAGCAGCTGTTGAAAACGGCCTTCGTTGCGCATAACTTCATTCATTCTTATGGTCAGCAGGCTGACCGTCACCTCCCAAAAAAAGTATCGTACGCCATTACTCCGCATCTTATACGTAAGGTTCGGTTCGCGCCGCCGCGCGGGCGACAGACGAAGCCATGCCGGCAGAGAAACGTTGCATATTCATACAAATATGCTGCATAAATTCCCCTAACTGCGATGGATCAACGAGCCTCGGAATTTTCCGGAGAGGGTCACGAGAAGAGAAAAAAAGTGACCGTCTCGACAAAATACGCGAACGCCGTTTTGGCCATCATGGCAAAAACCTTACAATATAGCCGTTTTTATAATGGTCAAAGTACATATAGAATAACATGAAAATGTCAACTCGACAATAGAACATTCCGGTGCAAGCGATAATGAAAGCGATACCTGCAATGCATAACTGGTGAATAAAGCCAAAAAAGTCAGAACGGACGCGGCATCGATAAAGCCGAACGAAAGATACGGGTTGTCCTATAATAGTTCGTTTTTGGGGTGATAAAATGTGCTGATAACCGTTTGGAGGCGAAAAATGTTCATGGGCGAAAGCTCCATCATCCAGATCCCGGGAGCAAAAAGCAGCCCGCACGGCAAAGATCACGCAACAATTTTACCAGCCGAATAAGAGCAAATCTTGTAATGATATGTAACATTGGTACCCGTTGCTAGTTTTTCCGAAAGCGTAAGATGAACGGGCGGGTCATGAATGAGCGGAAGAATGTTTTGTGATGGCGGCAAAATTTACATGCTTCGGCAGACAGTCGCAGCGGCTTACGTCCCCGGATGAGTGAGCGGCTTGGCAGGAACGGTGCAGGAAGTGGCGTCCGGCTTGTCTGGACCCGTATCGGAAGCAGGCCAAGCCGGACAAATAACGATTAGGCAAGTCTGTACGAAGGAGCGCAGCGGATGATGCAACTCTGCTGCCGGATGTTAGGCTCCTTCGCAGCGGGTGTACGATATTAGAGCTTCGTGGGCTTCTCTGCGGCCAAGGCGGCGAGGGCGCGGTCTGCCGCCTGAATCGTCACGGCCACATCGTCCTCGGTATGAGCCGTTGTCAGAAACCATGCCTCGTACTTGGAGGGCGCCAGGCAGATTCCTTGATCCAGCATGAGCCGGAAAAACCGGGCGAATTGCTCGCTGTCCGTATCCTGCGCCTGGGCATAATTCGTTACCGGATGATCGCAGAAGTGGGTGGACAGCGCCCCGCAGATGCGGTTCACGGTCAGCGCGATGCCGTGGCGCTGCGCCGCGGCCGCCAGCCCTTCGGCCAGCGCGGCGCCGAGCTTGTCGAGGCGCTCGTATACGCCCGGCGCGGCCAGCGCTTCCAGGCAGGCGATGCCAGCCGAGATCGAGGCAGGGTTGCCGGCCATCGTGCCGGCCTGATAGGCGGGCCCGAGCGGCGCGACCTGCTCCATGATCGCCTTGCGTCCTCCGTAGGCGCCGATCGGCAGCCCGCCGCCGATGATTTTGCCAAGCGCGGTCAAATCCGGCTCGACGGCCGCGAAATCGGGCCCGCTGCCTGTTTGCTCGCGCAGCGTCCCCGGCGCGGAGCCCGCTGCCGGACCGGGCAGCCCGGCAAACGTCTGCGCCGCTCCGTAATGAAAGCGGAACGCGGTAATGACCTCGTCATAGATGACGAGCGAGCCGTTTGCGCGCGCCGCGGAGCACAGCCCTTCGAGGAAGCCGGGCTGCGGCATGACCATGCCGAAATTGCCGACGATCGGCTCGACCATGACGGCGGCGACGTCGCTGCCCCAGCGGTTCAGCGCTTCGTGCAGCGCGTCCAGATCGTTGTAAGGCACGGTGATGACCTCGTGGGCGATGCTGATGGGGATGCCGGCGCTGTCCGGGATGCCGAGCGTGGACGGGCCCGAGCCCGCCGCGACGAGCACCAGATCGGAATGGCCGTGATAGCAGCCGGCGAACTTGACGATTTTGCTGCGGCCGGTGTAGGCCCGGGCGACGCGGATCGTCGTCATGACCGCCTCCGTGCCCGAATTGACGAAGCGCACCTTGTCGAGCGAAGGGATCGCTTCTTTCAGGCGGCGGGCGAAGACGATCTCCAGCTCCGTCGGAGTGCCGTACAGCGTGCCGTTCCCGGCGGCGCGGCAGATCGCCTCCGTTACGCCCGGATGGGCGTGGCCGAGAATGATCGGCCCGTACGCGGCCAAATAATCGATATAGCGGTTGCCATCCTCATCCCAAAAATAAGCGCCTTGCCCGCGCTTCATAAAGACGGGGGCTCCGCCGCCGACGGCTTTGAACGAGCGGGAAGGGCTGTTCACGCCGCCGACAATATGCTGCAGCGCCTCGGCGTACAGCGCTTCGGATCGCTTGCGCGAAGAATGGTTCGACATCTTAGACGCATCCTTTCTTCTCTCATATTCGGCCCGGCTCTGCCGCGGCCGTGCTTCATATGTATAGTCTAAAAAAGAACAGGCCGCAGGTGCGGCCGTTCTAAAACATAGCGATAGTCACATAACGATAAACTCGTCATTCCATTATCTTCGGGAAGAGCCTCGTCCGGTGTCGTTCGAGACGGCCGCCGCGGGAGCTCCGCCGCCCGCCGTCGATGATTCGCCGCCGGCAGGCTCCGTCTCATCCGCCGGTTCTTCCTTGAACAAATCCTGCAAATAGGCGTGAAGCTTCTTCTGATTGGAGACCATGAGCACGTCTGCTCCGCCTACCCGCTTCTCGATCAGCAGATGGCTCGGCGGCACCTGCGCGCTGGCCATGCCTTCGGCCTTGGCGTCAAAGGCGAGCACCGCCAGCTTGAGCATATCGGTCGTCGACAGGTTCGTCTCGATATAAGGATCGACGCTGTTCAATATTTTCGGAAGCCGGATGATCGAGGTCGTGCTCTGCATCTTCTGGGCGACCGCCTGCAAAAACTTGCGCTGCCTCTCCGTCCGGCTGAAGTCGCTGAGCGCGTCGTGCCGGAAGCGCACATACTGCAGCGCATGCGTGCCGTCCAGGTGCTGGTAGCCTTTTTTCAAATTGATATCGAACTTATGCCCGTCTGCGGAGTCCGTATACTTCATGTCCTTCTCGACGTCGATTTCGATGCCGCCGATGGCGTCGACGAGCGCGATAAAGCCTTGGAAATCCGTATACACATAATATTGAATCGGGATGCCGAGCAGATCGCTGACCGTCTTCATGGCCAACTGCGGACCGCCGTATGTGACGGAGGCGTTGATGCGGTCGTTGCCGTAGCCCGGGATTCGGACGTACGTATCGCGCAGAACCGACAGCAGAGCCGCCTTCTTGGTGACGGGATCGATCGACGCCACCATGAGCGTATCGGATCGCGGAATTTCATTCGGCTTGGAGGAGCGGGAATCGCCGCCGAGCAGCAGCACGTTGACCCGTTCCTTGCCTTCCCATTTCGGCGGAACGAGCGATTCCTCCGTCTTGTTGATCGGCGTCGTATTCAGGTTGCCGAATTTGCCCGATTCCGGACCGCCTTGAATATTATTGGCAAAATTGATGAATGCGTAAGCATAATAACCGATGGCTACCATCAGGAGGAGCACCAGAGCAACTGCAATGCGTTTGATCGAACGTATCATAAGATGGATGTCCTTTCGCCGGGAAGCCGTTCCCCTTTAAAAAATCGTATTGTATGATATTATCGGTGTGTCGAAAAAAATCAGGGGGATCGCTGCAGCCCGAATTTTCAACACCGCAGGTGACGACCGATGACGAAAGAAATGGTTCGTCATAGGCGTCTATACGTGCTATATAGGTTTTCAATAATAGCGGAGCTTCCATACCTTTAAACAGCAGGTAGTTTTTACATGACTCGTCCGATGGGTTACAATCATTATAAAAGGTTTCAGCCATAGCCCGCAAGCTTCGTCAAATTGCGACAGGAGGCGCAAAGCTAATGTATGCTATCGATGTGCGCAATTTGCGCAAGAATTTCAAGGTTCAGAAAAACCGGGAAGGGCTGAAGGGCGCCCTTCGCGATCTCTTTAATAGAGAATATACGGAAGTTGAGGCGGTTAAGAACATCAGCTTTCAAATTCCTCAAGGGGAAATATGCGGATATATCGGAGAGAACGGGGCGGGCAAATCGACGACGATCAAGATGCTGACCGGCATTCTCGTGCCGACCTCCGGGGAAATCCGGGTCAACGGCTTCGTGCCTCACAAGGAGCGGGAGAGCTTCGTGCGCGGCATCGGCGTCGTCTTCGGCCAGCGAAGCCAGCTGTGGTGGGATATCGGCGTGATCGAGTCGTTCCAATTATTAAGGAAGGTTTATCGCGTGCCCGAGGCGGATTTCAGGGAGCGGCTGGATGAGCTGACGGAGCGGCTGCAGCTTAGCGACCTGCTGAACAGGCCGGTGCGCAAGCTGAGCCTGGGCCAGCGCATGCGCTGCGAGCTGGCCGCTTCGCTGCTGCACAATCCGCAAATTTTGTTTTTGGACGAGCCGACCATCGGCCTCGACATCGTCGTCAAGACGGAAATTCGCGATTTTCTGAAATCGATCAATCGCCGCTACGGGACGACGATTCTGCTGACGACGCACGATCTGCAGGATATCGAGGCGCTATGCTCGAGAGTGATCATGCTCGACGACGGGCGCATCATTTACGACGGCGGCCTGGAGGAGCTGAAGGAGCGCTGGGGCCAGGGGAAAGAGGTCGTTCTCCGCTTCGCGGAGGAGGTGGCGCAGGAGCGCCTGGAGCAGCTGACCGCAGGGCTTGACGTCGTCTGGACGGTGGATAACCGGCTGACGGCCAGCGTGTTCATCCCGTTCGGCAAGGCGAACGTTTCGGAGGTATTGGCCCGCCTGGTCGGGGCGATAGAGATTCAGGATATCAAAATTGTGGAAACGAACACCGACGATATCGTCCGCGAAATATACAAGTCGGGCTCGGCGTCGGCCGATGCGGCGCAAAGCCTGCAACGGATTGCCGGCGGCTCCGGAGCAGCGGATGAGCAGGGAAGCCTCGGCTCCGGTAATGGCTCGCCCAAGGCGGAGGTCAGGCGTGCCGCGCAGGCGGGAACGTCCGAAAGCGACGAACGGGACGTGAAAGCTCGTGTATAAAGCATACGTAGAGATTATTCGCATGAGGTTTTTGATGATGCTGGCCTACCGGGTCAATTATTACAGCGGCATTATCATCTATGCGCTTAATATCGGCGCGTATTATTTTTTGTGGAAGGCGATTTACGGGGCTCAGGAGTCGCTGGGCGGCATGACGGTGACGCAGATGACGACGTACGTCGCCGTCTCCTGGATGGCGAGAGCCTTTTATTTCAACAATCTGGACCGGGAGATCGCCAACGAGATCAAGGACGGTAGCGTGGCGATCCAGTTCATCCGGCCCTACAATTATATCGTAGTCAAAATGATGCAGGGGCTCGGCGAAGGGTTGTTCCGCTTCGCGCTGTTTTCCGTGCCGGGGATGGTCATCGTCTCGCTGCTGTTTCCGGTCGAGCTGCCTACGGATCCGTTCGTCTGGGGCATGTTTTTGCTGATGCTGTTTTTCAGCTTCCTGATCAATTCCCAGATCAACATCATTACCGGCTTGTTCGCCTTTTTCCTGGAAAACAACGAAGGCCTGATGCGGATGAAGCGGGTCGCCGTCGATCTGTTCTCGGGGCTCGTCGTGCCGATGTCCTTTTTCCCCGGATGGGCGCAAGAGCTGATGAACCTGCTGCCGTTTCAGGCGATCACCTATTTGCCGGGCGCGGTGTTTACGGGCAAAACGGCGGGCGGCGGCGTCTATCATGTGCTGGGCATCCAGCTGATCTGGTTCGCGGTGCTGATCGTTCCGCTGTACGTCCTGTGGCGGGCTTCGCGGACGCGGCTGTTTGTGCAGGGAGGGTGAGGCTGACGTGCTCTTTTATGCGGGCCTAATCGGCGACTATTTGAAAAATTATATGAAAACGCGGCTGACGTACCGGTCCGACTTTTGGATCGAGGTCGTGTCGGACTTGCTGTTCAACGGGCTGAATCTGTTTTTTATTCTGATCGTCTTTCAGCATACGTCGCGGATCGACATATGGAACGAGCATCAGGTGCTGTTCATATACGGTTATTTTCTGGTGCCTTACGGACTGTTCACCACTTTCTTCAACCTGTGGAATTTTACCGAACGGTATATCGTCAAGGGCGAGATGGACCGGGTGCTCACCCGGCCGGCCTACAATCTGGTGCAGCTGATGCTGGAAAATATGGACCCTTCGTCGCTGTTCAGCGCGCTCACCGGCCTGGTTATCATGGGCTACTCATGGTCGCAGCTTGGTCTTGGGCTCGAATGGTACGATCCGCTGGTGTTCGTGCTGCTTGTTCTTGGCTCCATGGGGATTTACGGCGGGATATACATCTTTTTCACGTCGCTGTCCTTTTTCTCCGATGCGCCGACGGGCATTTTGCCGCTGCTGTGGAATTTGCAGAACTACGGGCGCTATCCGATGACGATCTACAACCGCTTGCTCGGTTTCGTGCTGACATGGCTGCTGCCGTTCGGCTTCGTCGGCTTTTATCCTGCAGCTTATTTCCTGGATCGGGCGAATTGGGGAACCTTCGCGCTGCTGACGCCGGCGGTCGGGCTGCTGTTTCTTACGATCGGGGTGTCGGTATGGAATTTCGGGGTCAAACGGTACCGTGGCGCGGGCTCCTGAAGCTTGTTTAACCGGCATTAAGCTCGGTTGTCCTTCCCGGGCCACAAAAGGTATGATAAAAGCATATTTCACAAGCGAAGGAGGACGACAATATGTCGCAAGTACAACTGGGCGAGCCTGTTCCCGATTTCGCGCTGCCCGCGCATCCCGGCGGCGAGCTTCGTCTGAGCGAGCTGCGGGGCAAGAAGGTTGTCCTGTACTTCTATCCCGCCGATATGACGCCGGGCTGCACGCAGGAGTCGTGCGAGTTCCGCGATTATAACGGACAGTTCAAGGAGTTGAATGCCGAGGTCATCGGGATCAGTCCGGACGATCTGGCCTCGCACAATAAGTTCGCCGCCAAGCACGAGCTGCCGTTCCCGCTGCTGGCCGATACCGATCATACGGTAGCCCGGCTGTTCGGCGTGTGGCAGTTGAAGAAGACGTTCGGCAAGGAGTATATGGGCGTCGTGCGATCGACCTTCCTGATCGACGAGGAAGGCAGACTAGCCAAGGAATGGCGGAAGGTAAAAGTAAAAGGGCATGTCCAGGAGGTGCTTGAAGCGGTCAAGGCGCTGCCGCGGCCGTGAACGCTCCGTTCCGGCATTTGTGCTTAAGTGAGTCCGGAATTATGCCGATTCAGGAGGCTGTCTCTCACCAGGTTTTATAGCCGGGCTGGGGGAGAGCCTTTTTTGCTCAACCGCGGTCGCTCATCCTTGGATGGGCGTCGATAGATGGTTTTCTTACCAATGGGTTAGAACCGTTTTGGGCCGATCAATTGAAAGAATGTATACATTGGTATACAATGGAATTAAGATATAAGGAGTGCTATACGGTCGTGACGCCGGGCGTATTGTGGAAATTCGATTAAAGTGCTTCGGCCAATTTCCAGTACGTCAGGTGACGAACGAATGACGCAGGAATCGCGCGTCACAGGCGTCCAGCCCGATATTTGCGATACGATAAGAAGCCGTTCAGGCGTACAGGGGGGAGATCGGATGAGAACCGATTGGAGAAGGAAGCTCAGACGGCTGGAACCGGCGGGGCGCTGGCTCGTTTTCTCGCTTGGGCTTGTCCTGATCGCCTGCGGCCTGGAGCTGTTTCTGACCCCGAATCGAATCGTTCCCGTGGGCGTGAAGGGCATCTCGGTCATCCTGGCGCATGTGACGGAAATGCAGATGGGCTTTTTTCTGCTGCTGATCAATGTGCCGTTCGTCGTGCTGTTCAAACGGGACGGCGACAAGCGCAGGCTGCTGCTCGCCCTGGTCGGGCTCACGGCTGTCGCCGGGCTGACGATTGTGCTGCATCCGTACCCGCCGTTGCTGGAGCATCCGCTGGCGGCCGCCGTGATCGGCGGGCTGACGCTCGGCAGCGGCCTGGGGCTTGCGATCCGCACGGGCGGTTACGCGGACGGGATCAGCGAAGCGGCGGTGCGGCTGAAGAAGAAGCTGCCGCTGTCCGTATCGGAGCTGATCATGATCGTCAATCTGCTGCTTTTGTCGGCGGCAGGCTTCGTCTTCGGATGGCAGCAGGCGCTGTATTCCATCATCGCTTATTTCGCGGCGTACCAGGCGCTGCGCGTGTCGCTTTCCGGCTACCGCCGCTACTGGATGGTATGGATTCAGTGCCGGGATGCGGGCTCTGTCCGGAAAGGCATCGTCTCTGCCTACGGCGACCGGGTGACTTTCGTATCGTCCGGCAATATGGACGACGGCGAGCTGATGGCTGTCGTCGAATCGCGGCACCGCAGGCCGATCCGGGAGCTGGCAGAGCGGATTGACGATACAGCGGCCGTGCGCATGGCGCCGATTGACGCGCAGGACGAGGCCTATTATTGGAGCTGAGACAGACGGCCGCGCCGCGCGTCAGGGGAGTGAGGTTCGTTCGGTCATTTCGGGCATTGCCTTGTTCATACGATGGGATCGGCGCTGCCGTTTGCCTGACTGGCGTCGCGATCATGCTGTGGGCGCCGAGGCCGAAACCGCCGCATCGGCATGAGCGGCTGCTTCCATCGTGCCGCCGAGCGCTCTAACGGAGCGCTCTTTTCCTTTTTGCGCCGCCTGGCGGTATTTCAGCCGATATTCCCTTGGCGTGACACCGATGTAATGCTTGAACAGCTTGTTGAAGTAGCTGATGTCGCCGATGCCGACGCGCTCCGCCACAGCGATGATTTTGTCGTCGGTATCGCGCAAATATTGCAGGGAGGCGTGAATCCGGACTTCGTTGCGGTATTCCGTAAAGGTGACGCCGACGATGCGCTTGAATTTCGCGCGGAAGCTGCTCTGGCTCATGCCGCACATGCGGCTGACCTGCTCCAGGCTGAGCTGCTCGGCATAATGCGACTCCAAATATTCGCACAGCTGTCCGATCGCCCGCGATTCGCCTGCCGGCGGCCGGGGCTGCACGAGGCGCTGCTCATAGCAGCGGCTGAGCCATACGAGCAGCTCGATCAGCAGCGCTTTGACGGTGATGCGGTAGCCAAGCGCTTTGCCGTTATATTCCTTGATGAGGCGGTTCAGGCGGCTTTTTGCCTCCTGTCCTTCATGCAGCGACAGCTTCAGGTGCGAGTCGAAGTCGGGATGGGGCTGCAGGAACGGCTCCACATAGAAGCAGCGTTCGAGCGGGGCGGAGCGGGACAGGGCCTGCAGCTCGGGAAGCAGGAAGGACGGCGTGAACAGGATGTTGTATACCTCCAAAGGGGCGGGGCCGGCGACGCGGTAATCGTGCTCGACGTAAGGCGGAATCACAAAAACATCTCCTTTGGACACCGGGATCGAGCAGCCCTTGTAAAGATGTTCCCCGCAGCCGTTCGCGATGTATACCAGCTCGATAAAATCGTGAACGTGCGGCAGCCTCGGCCGATCGGGCATCGTCAAGAATGGAACGGCGCCAAACGGAAAATCGGCACTCTCCAAATAGGTCTCCTTCGAATATAATCGCATTGTTCAAGCTCACCCTCGAATCGACGAATGAAAACCAACCTTCGCGATTTGCCCAAAACATTCGCTGAAAAATCCAAGACAAAACCTTCCCGTTACCTCAATATTTATGAAGGCGGCGAGTGCGCCATGCTGAAGTCGAATTTTGAAAAAGGGGGCGAACAGGGAAAGAAAACGATGGCGGTACGATGTCAATGAAATCGATTTCAAAGAAGGCGAGTCTTAAAAATCGGCGATGCCGCTATGCCCGCATGACCATCGTATCAAAAAGCGGTATCCGATTCCAAGGCGCCGCTGCACGGTTAAGCTAAGAATCCGAGGGGAGCGATTGCAGATGGTCCGCAAATATGCGGCAATGACGCTGGCCGTTGCGCTGGCGTCCGGCATGCTGGCAGCATGTGGAGGCGAAGAAGGGCCGGCCACGCCGGAGAAGCCGCCGATCGAGAACAAACGCACGGGGGAGGAGCCGGCCGAGCTCGTTATTTATGGAATGTCCAATACCGAGGAGGAGTTCAACCGGCGATGGGGAGACGATCTGCGCCAAGCCTTCCCCCAGTACACGATTCGCTACATGATGAACCAGAAAGGACAGTCGCTGCCCGAGCTGATTACGGCCGGCCAGCCAATCGATATCATTTTCGATTCCATCGGCAGCGCTCCGGCAAGCCTGATTCAGAACGGGTTCCAATACGATATCACCGAGCTGGCCCAAAAGCACGACGTCGATTTGAGCCGGTTCGATCCGGCTTTTCTCGATGCGATTCGGGAGCTGGGAGGCTTGTACGGGCTTCCTGTCAATGGCGGCGGTCTTGTCATCTACTACAATAAGGATATTTTCGATAAGTTCGGCGTTCCGTATCCAAGAGACGGCATGACGTGGGACGAATTGCTGGAGCTGTCCAGACAAGTGACGAGAAGCGAAGGCGGGAAGCAGTATGCCGGATTCGCGACCTCGGTCAGCCATATGATGAGGATGAACCCGCTGTCACTGCCGATCGTGAACGGCCAGTCGGAGATGGCCGTCATCGATAACGACGGCTGGAAGCGGCTGCTCCAGACGATGATTATCCAGCCGGTCGTTCAGGAGCGAGGGTACCGGGACTTGATTCGCGAAAGAAACGGCTTGCTGTTCACGAATGAATTCGTCAAGGATCAGAGCGTGGCGATGTTCATGATGAACTTCGGGCTGCAGTATGCGGTCAAGGAATTCGAGACCATCAACTGGGATATGGTGTCCGTGCCGACGTTTCCGGAGAGGCCGGGCATCGGCTCGCAGCCGTACCCGAACTATTTCTTCATTACGGCGACCAGCCAAAATAAAGATGCGGCCATGCAGGTGCTGAAATATGCGACCTCCGACGAGCATGTGATGAAGGAATCCCAATCCGGCAGCATCCCCGTGCTGAGAGACGAGCAGATCAGAGAGGCGTTCGGTGCGGAGACGATGTTCAAGGATAAAAATATGAAAAATGCCGTGTTTCACAACCAGTTCGCTCCGGCATACGCGAGGACGATTTACGACGACAAGGTCATCGGAGCGCTGAGCAGCGGGATCATGAAGGTCATTGCCGGCGAGTCCGACTTGAATACGGCGTTGCGAACCGCGCAGGAAGAGGGGAACAAAGCGATCCGGGAGATGAAGGTGGCCCAATAACGCGAGCTGCTTTCAAAGAGGGACGGGCTGAACGCAATCGCCCGGCCTCGCGCAGCTGCCGTTGTGAGGGCGGCGGTCTTAAGGAGCTCTCGGCGCGCGGCGCTATCCTAATGAACCTTGGGGTCCAGGGTAGCGCCGATTTTTTCGTTGTCATACATTCCGCGCTCCTCCCATATAATCTAGCAAAATCAAATGGTAGACGAGGGCGACAAGCAAATTTCGTCATCGGTTGTCACCTGCGGGTGCCGACAGTTGGCTTGCGTTCATCATCCAATGATTGTAATAGATTTGACGGGGGGAGATCCGCATGGGAAGCAGAGGTCGGCGGCAGTTCAATGGCTGGAAGCGGTTCGGTCGGGCGGCGATGTGGCTGATTGCGCTACAGCTGTTGCTGCAGCTGCTCGCTATGTCTTTGCTGCAGGCGGAGACGGCGGAAGCGGCGGAAGGCAGTCCGGGAGACGAACGGGATTATGCCAGCTTGAGTCAAGGAATGCGGGTTAAGCGGGACAAGCCGTACCGCAGCCCGGAACGTCCGACCGTCTATTTGACCTTTGACGACGGGCCGAGCAAGCTGACCCCGGCGGTGCTGGATATTTTGAAAGAGGAAGGCGTCAAGGCGACCTTCTTCGTCCTGGGCAAGCAGGTCGAGGCGTACCCCGAGGTGGCGGGGCGCATCGTCAGCGAAGGGCATGCGATCGGCAATCACAGCTATAACCATGTGTACCAGGAGCTGTATTCGGACTTCGGCGCGTACTGGGAGCAGCTGCAGAAGACGGAGCGGGCGATCTCCGAGGCAACGGGCGCCGTCACCCCCCTGGTGCGGGCGCCGGGCGGCACGCATGGCAATTTCGACCCGTTCTATCATTATTATTTGGAGCAGGCCGGGTATACGGTGCACGATTGGAACATCGACAGCGGCGACGCGCGCCAAGCGGGCGTGCCGGCGCGGGACATTGTCCAGACGGTGGCGGCGGGCCCGTTCCGGCACGAAATGGTCGTGCTGCTGCACGACAGCGCTGGGCACGCAGCGACAGTCAAGGCGCTGCCGGACATCATTCGGCTGTTCAAGGAGCGGGGATATGAGTTTGCGCCGCTGGACGAGGAGGTGAAGCCGGTGCAGCAAGCGGCCGGCAAGCTCAAGTGGAAGCGAAGCGTCTCGCTGGAGCAGCATCTCGATTATGCTGCGGCGTCAAGGCAGTATGCGGCAGCGCGTCAGAAGACGATGCTCCCTCCGGAGCGGAAGGTCGCCCTGCAGGCGGCGGTGCGGGAACCGCTCCTGCCATCGGCCTCACGGCTGGCGCCGCTGCGCTACGCCGGCCCGCTGACCGTCAGGCTGGACAGCCGGGACATTCGGATCGCGCCGGATCGCTACTTTCTGCTGGACGGTTCCTTGCAGGTTCCGCTGAGAGAATGGGTGGAGGCGATGGGCGGCACGGTCGATTGGCAGCCGCAGACGCGCATCGCTGCGGCGGAATACGGACATCGGCGAATGGAATACGATCTGGGCCTGAACGAGCTCAGAGTGTACCGCCCGGGTCCCGGCGGCGTGTCTGAAGCGACGAAGATTCCTCTTCCGTCAATGGAGCTGCGGGACGGCATCATCTATGCGCCGCTTCGCTTGACGCTGGAGCAGCTTGGCGGCCGCATTGCCGATTATAGGCATGATGCGGCCCGGGGCGGTTGGGAGGTGGAGGCGTCCGCCGTCAACCTGGGCCCGGCCTGGGAGAGCCTGCGCGCGCTCATGCCGTTGAGTGCTCTCGATGGCATAGGATGAAGCGGCTGCGGCCGGGCTTTTAAATCTCTGAAAAACGGACATACTAGCATTCATAGAATGCAAGAATGACGTTTTCAGGGAGGGATTTATTGTATGCCCAACAGTTCGCCGCTGACGGACGCGCCCCAGGCGCTGCTCGAGCGAATCGTCTATCAAATCGAGAAAGCGATCGTAGGCAAGAGGGAAGTGATTGAGAAGCTGCTGGTTTCGATGCTGTGCGGCGGGCACGTGCTGCTGGAGGACGTTCCCGGCGTAGGCAAGACGATGCTCGTACGCGCGTTGGCCCGGGCAGTGGACGGCAGCTTCCGCCGCATTCAGTGCACGCCGGATTTGCTGCCCTCCGACATTACCGGGGTGTCGGTATACAACCAGCGCACGTCGGATTTCGAGTACCGGCCTGGCCCGCTGATGGCCCATATCGTGCTTGCCGACGAGCTGAACCGGGCCACGCCCCGAACGCAGTCGGCGCTGCTGGAGGCGATGGAGGAGAAAAGGGTGACGGTGGACGGAACGGCGTATCCGCTGCCGGAGCCGTTCTTTCTGCTCGCGACGCAAAATCCGCTCGACTTTGAGGGCACCTTCCCGCTGCCCGAGGCGCAGCTGGACCGCTTCGTGATGAAGCTGCGCCTTGGCTACCCGCAGCCGTCCGACGAGATCGAGCTGCTCGGCCGCCTGGAGGAGGCGTCGCCGCTCGCCAAGGTGCGCACGGCCGTGCTGCAGGACGAGTTCGTCCTGCTGCAGCGCGAGGCCCGCTCGGTTCATGTCGACGAAACGATCAGGCAGTACATCGTCCAGCTTGCCGGCCTAACGCGCAGCCATCCCGAGGTGGCGATCGGGGCGAGCCCGCGGGCGTCGGTCGCCCTGCTGCGCGCCGCGCAGGCGTACGCGCTCATGCAAGGCCGCAGCTTCGTTATCCCCGATGACGTCAAGGAGCTCGTTGTTCCGGTATGGGCGCACCGGCTTGTACCGTCGCCGAACGCGCGCCTGGCGGGCCGCGACATGGAAGCGGTGGCGGCCTCCATCGCCGCTGCCGCGTCCGTTCCCGTACCGGCGCGGCGGGCGGCGGCAGGGCAGTAGGGAGGGCTTCGGGATGCTGCATGCGCTGCGCTTCGCCGTCCTTCTATTCCTGCCAGCCGGATTGTTCGCCGCCGCCACCGCTTGGGGCGGCCAGGCGTTGTGGTTTCTCGCGTACACGGCGGCTGCCGCATCCGCATACGCCTTGTTGTCCTGGACTTGCGCCCGGATCGCCCTGCGCCGCGTCGCCCTGGAGGAAACCGGCATCGGCCGCGCGGAAGCGGCCTACCGGGGAGAGGCGCTCCCGTACAGACGCCGGCTGAGCCTCAGCGGCCCGCTGCTGCCGGGGACATGGCTCGGCATCGAGGAGACTTGGACCTGCCGGGGCGCAGATCGGGTCGTAGCGCTGCGGGCCGCCGCGCTCCCCGGCTTTCGCGCCGCCGCCGAATGGGGCGGAGCGAAAGCCGTCTCCGAGCGGGGACAATATGTGCGGGAGACGGTGCTGCTGACCGCCTCGGACGCCTTCGGGCTGCTGCGGCTGAGCCGCAAGGTTCGCCTGCCGGGGCGGCTGTGGGTGCTCCCCCGGCCGTCTGCGGCAGGCGCCGCGGCGGCGTC
>Ga0207865_101098_pt1 | contig 22784 bp, 18 predicted proteins | sample HigsolmetaAR204D_FD_184836 | JGI IMG/M metagenome (GOLD analysis project Ga0207865, IMG submission 184836) | Ionic liquid and high solid enriched microbial communities from the Joint BioEnergy Institute, USA - AR20-4-D (SPAdes) (version 2) ...
CCTGCCGGTCGGCGCTGGCGCTGCGGCGGGCGTGGACCGTCCCGATGGTCGCGGTGGGGGCGCTGACGCTCGTCGGGGTGACGCTGGTGGCGGCCACCCGGTCGGCCCGCGAGTCGCCGGCCGGGCCGCCGGAGCCGGACTGATCCGGGCCTGACCCCGCGTCGCGGCGGCGGCCGGTGCAGGATAGGCACTCGTGATCCCGCTGACCTGGAAACCCGTCGAGGCCCGCACCGAACCCGACTTCGTGGTCGCCCCCGACGAGCGGCTGAGTTGGTTCCGCACCATCGGTATCGGTGCCCAGCACGTGGTGGCGATGTTCGGCGCCACCTTCCTGGTGCCGGTGCTCACCGGCTTCCCGCCCGCCACCACGCTGCTGTTCTCCGGTATCGGCACCATCCTGTTCCTGCTCATCACCGGCAATCGGCTGCCGAGCTATCTGGGGTCGAGCTTCTCGGCGATCGCACCGGTGACCGGGGCGGTCGCCACCGCCGGCACCGGCAGCGCACTGGGCGGGCTGGTGGTGCTCGGCCTGCTGCTCATCGTGATCGGCGCGGTGGTGCACCTGGTCGGCACCCGTTGGCTGGACGTGACGCTGCCGCCGGTGGTGACCGGCGCCATCGTGGCGCTGATCGGGCTCAACCTCGCCCCGGCCGCCAAGAACAACTTCGAGCAGGGCCCGGTGGTCGGGATCGTCACCCTGGTGCTGCTGGTGGCGACGCTGGCCTTCTTCCGCGGCCTGATCGGCCGGCTGGCGATCTTCCTGGCCGTCGCGCTCGGCTACCTGCTGGCGCTGGCCCGCGGCGAGGTGGACACCTCGGCGATCGCCGCCGCGCCGTGGTTCGGGCTGCCCGACTTCCAGGCCCCGACCTTCACGCTGTCGGTGCTGCCGATGTTCATCCCGGCGGTGATCGCCCTGGTCGCCGAGAACATCGGGCACGTCAAGTCGGTCGGGCAGATGACCGGCCGCGACGCCGACCCGCTGATCGGCCGGGCGCTGGCCGCCGACGGGGTGGCCACCACGCTGGCCGGGTTCGGCGGCGGCTCGGCCACCACCACCTACGCCGAGAACATCGGGGTGATGGCCGCGACCCGGGTGTACTCCACCGCCGCCTACTGGGTGGCGGCGATCGTGGCGATCGCGCTGTCGTTGTGCCCGAAGGTGGGCGCGGTGATCTCGGCGATCCCGGCCGGGGTGCTCGGCGGGGCGACGATCGTGCTCTACGGGCTGGTGGGCATCCTCGGGGTGCGCATCTGGCTGACCAACCACGTCGACTTCGCCAAGCCGATCAACCAGATGACGGCGGCCATCCCGCTCATCATCGGCATCGCCGACTTCACCTGGCAGGCCGGGGAACTCACGTTCACCGGGATCGCGCTGGGCTCGGTCGCCGCGCTGCTGGTCTACCACGGCATGCGACTGCTCGGCGCGCGCGGCTGAACCGAGGGGCGCCGAGATCGTGGGGCGCCGGGCCGGTCAGGACAACTCGTGGCGGACCCGGTCCTCGCGCACCGGGATGCCGTTGCGCCCGCGCTGGTTCTGCGCGTAGATGCCGACGGCGTAGGCCACGCCGCGGCCGTGGATCTGCAGCGCCTCCCGGTCGATGTTGTCGATGGTGTCGGTGTCCTTGTGGTAGTTCGGGTCGAACGGCCGGCCCGCCTCGCCGCCCCACAGCTCGGCCTGGTCCTCGGACTTGTCGGTCTCCGCGCCGGCGAACAGCCCACCGGCCGGCACCCCGGCCAGGGTGAACGCGTCGTAGTCGCTGCGCCCGTCGAACTCGGTGTCCTCGGCGGGCTTTCCGGCGCGGTCCAGGTAGCCGGCCAGGGTGCGTTCGATGCCGGCCGAGCCCTCCGGGATGCGCGGGTTGTGCGCCTGGTTGCCCGGCGGCAGCGACATGTTGCCGTCGTAGGTGAAGTAGCCGGGGTTGGGCGAGCCGAGCATGTCGAAGTTGAGGTAGAGCGCGATGTCCTTGAGCTGCTCGACGTCGAGCGACTCGACGTAGGCCCGCGAGCCGCGCAGGCCCACCTCCTCGGCACCCCAGAACGCGAACCGCACCGCGTTGGCGATGTCCGGGTCAGGCCCGAGCCGCAGCGCGGTCTCCAGCACGGCCGCCACCCCGGAACCGTTGTCGTTGATCCCCGGCCCCTCGGGCACGCTGTCGAGGTGCGCGCCGACCATCACCACGTCGGTGGTGGAGCCGGTCTCGGTCTGGGCGATGACGTTGCGGCTGCGCTTGGTCTCCACACCGGCCTCGAGCCGGAGCGTGGCCCGGCCGGGCCGCTCGCGCAGCCGTTCGCCCTCGCCCCGGGTGACGCTGACGACCGGGATCTGCACGTCGGTGTCCTCGCCGAGGGTGCCGCCCATCTCCTCGTCGGCGGTGTTGACCACGATCAGCGCCACCGCGCCGCGCTCGGCGGCGACCGCCTGCTTCTGCCCGAACGGGCAGTGGCCGCGGTCGACGACCACGACCGCGCCCTGCACCGGCAGCCCGTCGTAGTCGTCGGCGGTGCAGCCGGGGGTGTCATCGTCGACGGGTGCGGCCACCACCGGGCCGCTCACCCCGTCCGGCGGGGTGCCGATGGTGAACAGCAGCGGCTTGGCGGGCACCGCGCGGCCGTCCACGGTCAGCCGCGGGTCCTCGGCGAACGGCAGCCGCACCTCGAACTCCTGGGTCTGCACGTCGAACCCGCGCTCGCGCAGCGTCGCCACGACGTAGTCGACGCTGGCGTCGTAGCCGGGGGTGCCCAGCGCGCGGTTGCCGTCGTGCGCGTCGGCGATCTCCTGCAGCCGGGTCAGGTGCCCGATCATGGCGTTGACGCTGACCCGCTCGGCGAGCCGGGCGGCGAACGCCTGGGCCAGTGCCGTGCGGTCCTCACCGGCGCCGGGTTGCGGAAACCGGTCCGTGCCGCAGCCCGCCAGGGACGCGGTGAGGCCGAATGCGGTCAGCACGGCCACCGTGGCCAACGTTGTGCGTCGCATTGGCACCACGTTAGCCCGAACCGGCGGCACCCCGGCGCGGCGCCACACCCGCCTCAGGCGTCACGGCGGTTGAGCACCACCGCCGCGGCGGCGAAGCCCACCGCGACCACCGCGGCGTAGTACAGCCACGACCCGGCGGTACCCCACGGGATCAGCCAGGCCGAGAACAGCCAGTCCACCCCGACGGCCCGAAAGGCGTTGGCGAACGGCAGCAGCCGGCCCAGCCGCTGGCCGATGTCGGGCAGGCCGGCCAGGATCGGCTCGGCCACCAGCGGCCACAGCAGCAGCACCGCGACGGCCCCGGCGCTCGAGCGCAGCAGCGCCCCGACCGCGACCGCCAGCACCGCCGACAGCGCGGCGAACCCGCCGACGGCCACGGCCAGCCGCCAGGTGTCCGCGGCGAGCGGGGACGGTCCCGCGCCCGCCGCGGCGGGCGCACAGGCGCGGGCGAGAAGCACCGCGGCCGGCACCAGCAGGCCGGCGCAGCCGGCCGCGAACACCGCGGCCACCCCGGCCTTGGCGGCCAGCACGGCGGTCCGGCCGGGCACGGCCAGCAGGGTGGCGTCGATCGTGCCGGTGCGGTACTCGCCGGTGATCGACAGGGCGGCCAGCACCATCAGCAGCGGCACCCCGAACACCGCCACCCCGAGCACGGCCCGCTGCGGCGTCAGCACCCCGGGACCGTAGGCGGTCGACCCCTGCAGGGCGGCCAGCCCCAGGCTGCACACGGCGGCGCCGACGGTGCACCACAGCGGCGCGCGGGTGGTGGTGAACTTGATGCGTTCGGCGTCGAGGGCCGCGAGCAGACTCACCGCCGGCCCGCCCGGTGGTCGACGGCGGCGTCGGTGAGCTTGAGGTAGGCCTCCTCCAGCGACGCCGACCGCGGGGACAGCTCGTGCAGGATCAGCCCGTTGCGGGCGGCGAGCTCGCCGACCAGCTCGGTGCCGGCACCGCGCACGGTGAGCGCACCGCCGGCCGGGTCGGGTTCGGTCGTCAGGCCGGCGTCGGCCAGCACCCGCGCCAGCGCGTCGAGCTGCGGGCTGCGCACCCGGACGGCGTCGGCACCGGAGCGGGCGACGAACTCGGCGACCGTGGTCGCCGCGATCAGCCGGCCGCGGCCGATCACCACCAGCCGGTCGGCGGTGTTGGCCATCTCGGCCAGCAGGTGGCTCGACACCAGCACGGTGCGGCCCTGCGCGGCGAGGTCGCGCATCAGCGTGCGCACCCAGCGGATGCCCTCCGGGTCCAGGCCGTTGACCGGTTCGTCGAACAGCAGCACCGGCGGATCGCCGAGCAGCGCGGCGGCGATGCCCAGCCGCTGGCTCATGCCCAGCGACAGCGTCCCGGCCCGCTTGTCGGCCACCGCGGCCAGCCCGACCAGGTCGAGCACCTCGTCGACCCGGCGGGCCGGGATGCGGTTGGCCGCCGCCAGCCAGCGCAGGTGGTCGCGGGCCGAGCGGTTCGGGTGGGTGCGGCGGGCGTCGAGCAGCGCGCCCGCGGTGCGCAGCGGGTCACGCAGCTGCCGGTAGTGGCGGCCGGCGATGGTGGCGCTGCCGGCGGTCGGGCGGTCCAGGCCGAGGATGAGCCGCATCGTGGTGGTCTTGCCGGCGCCGTTGGGCCCCAGAAAGCCGGTCACCACGCCGGGATCGATCGAACAGGTCAGGTCGTCGACCGCACGGGTGCGGCCGAAGACCTTGGTCAGGCCGGACAGTTCGATCACCGGCCCCATCCTGTCAGACCGTCGGCCTCACCGGGGCGGGCTGGAGGCCTGTGCCCAGAACCGCTTCGGGATGCGCCCGGCCCGGCGGGCCAGCCGCCCGGCGGTGACGGCGGCGGCCATCGCCGCGGCCATCGCGGGCGGGTCGGCGGCCCGGGTGACCGCGCTGGCCAGCAGCACCGCGTCGCAGCCGAGCTCCATGGCCAGCGCGGCGTCGCTGGCGGTGCCGATGCCGGCGTCGAGGATCACCGGCACCCCGGCCGCGGCGACGATCATCTCGATGTTGTGCGGGTTGGCGATGCCCAGCCCGGTGCCGATCGGCGAGCCCAGTGGCATCACCGCCGCGCAGCCGGCGTCCTCGAGCCGGCGCGCCAGCACCGGGTCGTCGTTGGTGTAGGGCAGCACCACGAATCCGTCGTCGACGAGTTGCTCCGCGGCCCGGACGAGTTCGACGGCGTCGGGCATCAGGGTGCGTTCGTCGCCGATGACCTCGAGCTTGATCCAGTCGGTGCCGAGCGCCTCGCGCGCCAGTCGCGCGGTGAGCACCGCCTCGGCGGCGGTGCGGCAGCCGGCGGTGTTGGGCAGCGGGCTGATCCCCAGGCGGTCGAGCAGGTCCAGCACCCCGGTGCCGCCCTCGGCGTCCACCCGGCGGATGGCCACCGTGGTCAGTTCGGTGCCGGAGGCGACGAGCGCCTGTTCCAGTACGGCGAGGTTGGCCGCCCCGCCGGTGCCCATGACGAGCCGGGAGCCGAACGCGCGGCCGGCGATGACGAGGGGGTCGGCGGATTCAGCCACCCTGCACCGCCGTGACGACCTCGATGCGGGCGCCGTCGCGGACGGTGGTGTGCCAGTCGGTGCGGGGCAGCACCTCCCAGTCCACCGCGACCGCGATGCCCTTCTCCGGGAAGCCGAGTCGCGCCAGCAGGTCGGCGACCGTGGTGTGTTCGTCGATCTCGACGGCCTCGTCGTTGACGGTGACTCTCATGCGGCGACTCACTCCTTCAGTTCGGTGGCGATGACCTCGGCGGTCCAGGGCGCCAGCAGGAATCCGGACCGGCCGTGCCCGGCGGCGACCAGCGTGCGCTCGTCGAGGCGGCGCACGACGGGCAGGTTGTCGGGGGTCATCGGGCGCAGCCCGGCGGCGACCTCGGCCAGCTCGTACTCGCCGAGCGCGGGCAGCACCGCGCAGGCGTCGTCGAGCAGGTCGCGCACCCCGGACACCGCCGGCGCGGTGTCCCGCCCGCACTCGTACTGGGTGGCGCCGACGACCACCCCGTCGGCGCGCGGCACCAGATACACCTGCCGGCCGTGCACGCGGGCGCGGATCACCCGCTGCGGCACCGGCATACAGCCGCGCCGCCGGCGCAGCCGCAGCACCTCGCCCTTGACCGGCCGGACCGGCAGCCCGGGCCACAGCGCCGGGGCGTCCACGCCGTTGGCGATCACCCGCTGGTCGGCGTCGACCTCGGCGAGATCGGTCACCGGCCCCGCCCACCGCACCCCGAGCCGCTCGCAGGCCCGGGCCAGCGCGTCGAGCAGGGCGCGGTTGTCCACCGCCAGCTCGGTCTCGGCCACGAAGCCGTGTCGGATTCCTTGCGCCAGAGCTGGTTCCAGCTCACGCGCGGCGGTGGTGGGGCGCACCGGGTGGCCCTGTCCGGCCAGCCAGTTGGCGACGGTGCGCAGGTCGGCCGCGTCGGCGCGGTCGACGGCGACCACCAGCGACTCGCGGGCCGCCACCACCTGCGGCGGCAGCCCGTCGAGGAAGCCGGAGTGCCACAGCCGCAACGACTCCAGGCCGAGCCGCAGCAGTTGCTCCTCGCCCGGCCAGGCCTCGCTGTGCGGGGCGAGCATGCCGCCGGCCACCCAGCCGGCGCCGGGCCGGTCGGTGCGGTGCACCCGGACCGCCCAGCCGTCGCGGGCGGCGCGGCGCGCGATGGACAGCCCGATGACGCCGCCGCCGATGACGGCCAGCGTGCGCGCGGTGGGCTCGGACATGGGTGCTGCTCCCTTCGCCGGCATGACCCGGATCAGGTGTGACGGTCAGGGCCGGTGTGTCGTGGCCCACTCTCAGTCCCCGCGTCCCGGGACTCCCGTGCCGGGCCCCACCCTACTCCGCCGGCGCGGCGGGCTAACGTTCGGCGTGTGACCGAACGTGCCGAACGACTCCGGGACCGGCTCGCCGCGGCCCGGCTGTACCTGTGCACCGACGCCCGCCGCGAGCGCGGCGACCTGGCCGAGTTCGCCGACGCCGCGCTGGCCGGCGGGGTGGACATCGTGCAGCTGCGCGACAAGGGGTCGGCCGGGGAGCGGCGGTTCGGCCCGCTGGAGGCGCGCGAGGAGCTCGATGCGCTCGCGGTGCTGGCCGAGGCGGCCCGCCGGCACGGGGCGCTGCTGGCGGTCAACGACCGCGCCGACATCGCGGCGGCGGCCGGCGCGGACGTGCTGCACCTGGGCCAGGCCGACCTGCCGGTGCCGGTGGCGCGCCGCATCGTCGGACCCGAGGTGATCATCGGACGGTCCACCCACGACCCGGCGCAGGCCGCCGCGGCGGCGGCCGACGACGCGGTGGACTACTTCTGCGTGGGCCCGTGCTGGGCCACCCCGACCAAGCCGGGCCGCGCGCCGGCCGGGCTGGAGCTGGTGCGCACCGCCGCCGCGGCCGGCACCGCCAAGCCGTGGTTCGCCATCGGCGGCATCGACGAGCAGCGACTGCCGGAGGTGCTGGCGGCCGGGGCGCGCCGGATCGTGGTGGTGCGGGCGATCACCGCCGCCGACGATCCGCAGGCGGCCGCCCGCCGGCTCCGGCAGGCCCTCAGCGCTGCGGATTGACCAGCAGCGGGATCGAGGCGGTGACCTCCAGCAGGCGCTGCCAACTGGCCGCGAAGCCGGGATGCAGGGGCAGGTCGACCACCTCGTCGAGCGGCACCCAGCGCAGCTCGGCGCTCTCCCGGTTCGGCACGGTGGCCAGCGGCTCGGGGGCGTCGGCGATCACGGTGGTGTAGGTCCAGTCGGTGCCGGCCGCGGTGGCGGTCACCACCGCGGTGCGCACCACGAGCAGGTCGACGTTCAGCCCGGCTTCCTCACGGGCCTCCCGCACCGCCGCCTGTTCGGCGCTCTCGTGACTGTCGCGGGCCCCGCCCGGCAGCCCCCAGGTTCCGCCCTGGTGGCTCCAGGGGGCGCGGTGCTGCAGCAGCACCGCAGGGCCGCCCTCGGGCCGGGGCGCGCGCAGCAGCAGGCCGGCGGCGCCGTAACGGCCCCAGAAGCGGGCGCCGTTCGCCGACATCACCCAGCCGTCGCCGTCGCCACGCACCGCTTCAATATAGGAAACGTCCGCCCAACCCGGGCACCTCGATCCGGCGCGGAGCCCACCGGATTCTCTTAGAATTCTTTTATAGAAAGAGAACCAGCGGTCGGTCGGGACACCGAGATACGCCGGCGACGCCGAGGCACACCAGAAACGAGGTCCGCGCGCACGTGACTGTGGAGCTTGCGCATCCGTCGACCGAACCGTTGGCGTCCCGGTCCCTCTCGGCGCCGTCGCATCCGCGCTGGTGGTTCCTGTGGACCACGCCGGGCCGCATCCTGACCATCGCGGTGGTGCTCTCCACGCTGGTCGTCGCGAGCGCGTTCGCCACCTCGACCACCATCAACGACCGCCAGCAGGCCCTGACCACGGTGCTCGACCACACCGAGCCGCTGGCCTTCTCCGCCGGCCAGCTCTACACCACGCTGTCGGTCGCCGACGCGGCCGCGGCCACCGGCTTCATCGCCGGCTCCGAGCCGCGCGAGGTGCGGCAGCGCTACGAGCAGGCCATCACCGACGCCGCGGTGGCGCTGACCCGGGCCTCCAGCGGGCTCACCGACGAACCGCTGGTGCAGCTGCTGGGCCGGATCAACGCCGAGCTGGCGGTCTACACCGGGCTGGTGGAGACCGCCCGCACCAACAACCGGGCCGGCAACCCGGTCGGGTCGTCGTACCTGTCGGAGGCCTCCTCGCTGATGCAGTCGCAGATCCTGCCCGACGCCGAGCGGCTCTACGAGGCGCTGTCGGCGCAGGTCGACGCCGAGACCACCGCGTCCACCCGGATCCCGGCCCCGGTGATCCTGGTGGTCGCGGCCACGGTGCTGTTCGGGTTGTTCGCCAACCGGTGGCTGGCCCGGCGCACCCGACGCCGCATCAACATCGGCTTCGTGGCCGGCGGGCTGGCGGTGGCGATCATGGTGGTGTGGGTGGGCACCGCACTGGCGCTGTCCACCGCCGACAGCCGCCGCGCCAAGGAGACCGCCGCCGAGTCGCTCAAGACCGTCACCACGATGGCGATCACCGCCCAGCAGGCCCGCGCCGACGAGACGCTCGCGCTGATCCGCCGCGGCGACGAGAACCTGCGCAAGCAGTCCTACTACCGGCGTATCGAGACCATGCAGCAGCAGCTGCGGGAGTACCTCAACCACAAGGACTCCATCGACAAGTCCGACCTGCGCGACGCCGAACAGCTGCTGGCCCGCTGGCGCGCCGCCGACGACCGCATCAACGCCTACATCGCGGTGGGCAACTACCAGGCCGCCACCCGGGTGGCGCTGGGCACCGGCGACGACGACTCCACCCCGGCGTTCGACAAGCTCGACGCCGCGCTGGCGCGGGCGATCGAGAAGACCCGGGTGGCGCTGCGCAACGACATCGCCGACGCCCGCCGGGTGCTGTCCGGGGCGACCGTCGGGGCCGCGGCGCTGTCCATCGCCGCGGCGGTGGCGGTGGCGCTGGGGCTGTGGCCGAGGCTGAGTGAGTACCGATGACCCCGAAGCGGATTCGTGCCGGCCTGATCCGGACGGTCGCGGCGCTGGCCGTGGCCGTGCTGCCGGCGGGCTGCGCCGGGGACTCCGCGCCGATCGTGGTGCCGCCCAGCGTGACCCTGGCCCCGCCCACGCCGGCCGGGATGGTCGAGCTGCCGCCCGAGCCGCCGCGGGTGCCGAGTCCCGACGAACAGGACTGCGACCCCTACGCCAGCCTGCGCCCGTTCACCAACCGGGCCGACGCCGAGGCGGCGGTGGCCAACATCAAGGCCCGCGGCCGGCTGATCGTCGGACTGGACATCGGCAGCAACCTGTTCTCCTTCCGCGACCCGATCACCGGCGAGGTCACCGGTTTCGACGTCGACATCGCCGGGGAGATCGCCCGCGACATCTTCGGCACCCCCTCGCAGGTGGAGTACCGCATCCTGCCGTCCTCGGAGCGGATCGCCGCGCTGCAGAACAACCAGGTCGACGTGGTGGTCAAGACCATGACCATCACCTGCGAGCGCAAGAAGCTGGTCAACTTCTCCACCGTCTACCTGACCGCCAACCAGCGCATCCTGGTGCCGCGGGACTCCTCGATCGCCCGGGCCTCGGACCTGTCCGGCCGGCGGGTGTGCGTGGTGCAGGGCACCACCTCGCTGAACCGGGTGCGCGAGATCAGCCCGCCGCCGATCATCGTGGCCACCGTGACGTGGGCGGACTGCCTGGTGGCGATGCAGCAGGATCAGGTCGACGCGGTGAGCACCGACGACACCATCCTGGCCGGGCTGATGGCGCAGGACCCCTATCTGCGTATCGTCGGCCCGGCGATGAACACCGAGCCGTACGGGATCGGGATCAACCTGCACAACACCGGCCTGGTCCGGTTCGTCAACGGCACGCTGGAACGGATCCGCAACGACGGCACCTGGTACACGCTCTACCGCAAATGGCTGACGGTGCTCGGGCCGGCCCCGGCACCACCCGTCGCGAGGTACGTGGACTGATGGCACAGGCACCGCAGGACGATTCGTACGCCGACGACCCGGACGACATCGGGCCGGGCACCCAGCCGGCCAGTTTCGACGACCTCGGGCTCGACACCGCCTCCACCGTCCGGCCGATGGCCACCCAGGCGGTGTTCCGGCCGCACCTGCCCGACGACGAGGAGCACCGGGCCGGCGGTGCGGTCACCGTGCCGCAGTCCCGCCCGACCGCGGTGACGCGGGCGGTCTCGCGCACCCGGCGGCTGGGCGGCGGACTGGTCGAGGTGCCCCGGGTGCCGGCGCGGGATCCGTTGAGCGCGTTGATGAAGGACCCGGTGGTCGCCGAGTCGAAGCGGTTCTGCTGGAACTGCGGCCGGCCGGTGGGCCGGTCCGGCCCGGACGGCGCGGAGGCGCCGAGCGAGGGCTGGTGCCCGCACTGCGGCAGCGCCTACTCGTTCCTGCCGCAGCTCAAACCCGGCGACATGGTGGCCGACCAGTACGAGATCAAGGGCTGCATCGCGCACGGCGGGCTGGGCTGGGTGTACCTGGCGTTCGACCACAATGTGAACCAGCGGCCGGTGGTGCTCAAGGGCCTGGTGCACTCCGGGGACGCCGAGGCGCAGCGCATCGCGATGGCCGAGCGGCGGTTCCTGGCCGAGGTGACCCACCCCGGCATCGTCAAGATCTACAACTTCGTCGAACACGCCGACCGGCACGGCAACCCGGTGGGCTACATCGTGATGGAGTACGTCGGCGGGACCTCGCTCAAGCAGGCCCGGGACAAGAAGCTGCCGGTCGCCGAGGCCATCGGCTTCATGCTCGAGATCCTGCCCGCGCTGGGCTATCTGCACTCGATCGGGCTGGCCTACAACGACCTCAAGCCAGAGAACATCATGCTCACCGAGGACCAGGTCAAGCTCATCGACCTGGGCGCGGTGTCGACGATCAACTCGTTCGGCTACCTCTACGGCACCCCCGGCTACCAGGCCCCGGAGATCGTGCGCACCGGCCCGACGGTGCAGACCGACATCTACACGGTGGGCCGCACCCTGGCGGCGCTGACGCTGAAGCTGCGCACCCGCAAGGGCCGCTACGTCGACGGCCTGCCCGAGGACGACCCGGTGCTGGCCGAGTACGACTCCTACGCGCGGCTGCTGCGCCGGGCCACCGACCCGGACCCGCAGCGCCGGTTCGGCAGTGCCGAGGAGATGTCGGCACAGCTGCTCGGGGTGCTGCGCGAGGTGGTCGCCAAGGACACCGGGGTGCCGCGGCCCAGCCTGTCGACGGTGTTCAGTCCGTCGCGCTCGACGTTCGGCATCGACCTGCTGGTGGCGCACACCGACGTCTACCGCGACGGCCAGGTGCACTCCGAGAAGCTCACCGCCGCCGAGATCGTCAAGGCGCTGCCGGTGCCGCTGGTGGACCCCACCGACGTGGCCGCGCCGGTGCTGACGGCCAGCGTGCTCAGCGACCCGGTGCACACCCTCGACCAGCTGCGCGCGGCCCGGCACGGCACGCTCGACACCGAGGGCATCGACCTGTCGCAGTCGGTGGAGCTGCCGCTGATGGAGGTCCGGGCACTGCTGGACCTCGGCGACGTGGACAAGGCGACCCGCAAGCTCGACGCGCTGGCCGAGCGCGTCGGCCGGCGCTGGCGGCTGGTCTGGTTCCGCGCGGTCTCCGAGCTGCTCAGCGCCGACTACGACTCGGCGACAACGCATTTCACCGAGGTGCTGGACATGCTTCCGGGCGAGCTGGCGCCCAAACTGGCGCTGGCGGCCACCGCCGAGCTGGCCGGCGACCCGAGCGCCAAGCACTTCTACCAGACGGTGTGGAGCACCGACAACAGCATCATCTCGGCCGGCTTCGGGCTGGCCCGGGCGCAGTCGGCCGAGGGGGACCGGGACGCCGCGGTGCGCACCCTCGACCAGGTGCCGGCCGGGTCGCGGCACCACACCACCGCGCGGCTGACCAGTGCGGTGACGCTGCTGAGCGGCCGGTCGGCCAACGAGATCACCGAGCAGCACATCCGGGAGGCCGCGCGCCGGGTCGAGCAGCTGCCGGAGACCGAGCCCCGGGTGCTGCAGATCCGGGCGCTGGTGCTGGGCACCGCGCTGGACTGGCTGGCCGACCACGAGGCCAGCACCAACCACATCCTCGGCTTCCCGTTCACCGACCACGGGCTGCGGCTCGGGGTGGAGGCGGCGCTGCGCGCGCTGGCCCGGGTGGCGCCCACCCAGGCGCACCGCTACGCGCTGGTGGACCTGGCCAACAGCGTGCGGCCGATGAGCACCTTCTAGACGCCCGGCCGGCCGTCGACCATCCGCAGGCAGATGCGGGCGATGGCGAGTTCCTCGTCGGTGGGCACCACCAGCACCGTGACCGGGGACCCGTCGGCGGAGATGCGCCGCGGCCCGGCCGCCGCCGCGGCGTTGCGCTGCTCGTCGAGTTCGATGCCGAGCGCCGACAGCCCGGCCAGCGCGTCCCGGCGCACCATCGCGTTGTTCTCCCCCACCCCGGCGGTGAAGGTGATGACGTCGGCGCCGCCGAGCAGTGCCAGATACCCGCCGATGTACTTGCGCAGCCGGTGGATGTAGACGTCGTAGGCGAGCCGGGCGTCGGCGTCGCCGGCCTCGATGCGCTTGGTCAGCTCCCGGAAGTCGTTGACCCCGGCCAGCCCGAACACCCCGGACCGGCGGTTGAGCAGGGTGTCGATCTCGTCGGCGGTCAGGCCGGCCGTGCGCATGAGATAGGTGATGATGCCCGGGTCCAGGTCGCCGGGCCGGGTGCCCATCACCAGTCCCTCCAGCGGGGTCAGCCCCATCGAGGTGTCGATCGGCCGGCCGCCGGCGATCGCCGACACCGACGCCCCGTTGCCCAGGTGCAGCACGATCTGGTCGATCGATTCGATTGGCACGCCCAGGAATTCGGCGGCCTGCCGGCTGACGTACTGGTGCGAGGTGCCGTGGAACCCGTAGCGGCGGATGCGCCAGGCGCGGGCCACCTCGGCGTCGATGGCATAGGTGGCCGCCGCCGCCGGCAGGTCGTGGAAGAACGCGGTGTCGAACACCGCGATGTGCGGCACGTCGGGCAGCAGCCGGCGGGCCACCTCCATGCCGAGCACCCCGGGCGGGTTGTGCAGCGGGGCCAGCGGGGCGAGCTCCTCCATCTTGGCGATGAGTTCGTCGGTGACGAAGGTGGGTTCGTAGAAGGTGCGCCCGCCGTGCACCGCGCGGTGCCCGACCGCGACCAGGCCGAGTTCGGCGGGGTGCGCCCCGGCCTCCTCGAACAGTTCCACCGCGGTGCGCAGCGCGGCCTCGTGATCGGCGATCGGCGGGCCGTCGCGGTGCAGCTCCCGCTCGCCGACCCGCAGCCGGGCCAGCGAGCTGTCCTCACCGATCCGCTCGACGATGCCGACGGCCAGCGACTTCGACGAATCACCGTCGATGAGTTCGTATTTCAGCGACGAGGAGCCCGAGTTGAGGACCAGGACCGACCGGCTCATCGACGCCCCTGGGCCTGGATCGCGGTGATGGCCACAGTGTTGACGATGTCCTCGACGAGCGCACCCCGGGACAGGTCGTTGACCGGCTTGTTCAGCCCCTGCAGCACCGGGCCGATCGCGATCGCGCCCGCGCTGCGCTGCACGGCCTTGTAGGTGTTGTTGCCGGTGTTGAGGTCCGGGAAGATCAGCACGGTGGCCCGCCCGGCCACCGGGGAGTCGGGCATCTTGGTGGCCGCCACCGTCGGGTCCACCGCCGCGTCGTACTGGATCGGCCCCTCCACCAACAGGTCCGGGGCCCGCTTGCGCACGAGTTCGGTCGCCTCGCGCACCTTGTCGACATCGGCGCCGGAGCCGGAGGTGCCGGTGGAGTAGGACAGCATCGCCACCCGCGGGTCGATGCCGAACCGGGCGGCGGTGCGCGCCGAGGAGACCGCGATGTCGGCGAGTTGTTCGGCGGTGGGGTCGGGCACGATGGCGCAGTCGCCGTAGACCAGCACCCGGTCGGCCAGGCACATGAAGAAGATGCTGGACACCGTGGACACGTCCGGTGCGGTCCGGATGATCTCGAACGCCGGCCGCACAGTGTGCGCGGTGGTGTGCGCCGCCCCGGAGACCATCCCGTCGACGAGGTCGTTGTGCACCAGCATGGTGCCGAAGTAGGAGACGTCGCGCATGGTCTCGCGGGCCTGTTCCGGCGTCACGCCCTTGTGGGCGCGCAACTCGGCGTACTGCTCGGCGAACCGGTCGCGCAGCTCGCTGGTGCGCGGGTCGATGACGTCGGCGGCGGCGAGGTCCACGCCGAGCTCGGCGGCGCGGGCCCGCACCCGGCTCTCCTCGCCGAGGATGGTCAGGTCGGCCACCCCGCGCTGCAGCAGCCGGCCGGCGGCCTTGAGGATGCGGTCGTCGTCGCCCTCGGGCAGCACGATGCGCCGGCGGTCGGCGCGGGCCTGTTCGAGCAGCCGGTGGGTGAACATCTGCGGTGTGACCACGGCGGGGATCGGCAGCGAGAGCACGCCGAGCATCTCGTCGAGATCGACCCGCCGTTCCATCAGCTCGATGGCGGTGTCGATCTTGCGCTGCGACCGCACGGTGACCCGGCCGCGGGTGGCCGCCACCGCGCTGGCGGTGTCGAAGGTGCCCAGGTCGGTCGCGATCACCGGCAGCTGCAGCCGAAGCCCGTCGACCAGGGCGGCGATCGCCGGGTGCAGCGCCAGCCCGCCGTTGAGGATCACCGTCGACAGCGACGGGAACCCCTCGGCGGCGTGCGCGCTGAGCACCGCGAGCACCACGTCGGACCGGTCGCCGGGGGTGATCACCGCCATCCCGTCGCGCAGCCGTTCCAGCACGTGCTCGGCGGTCATACCGGCCACCAGCACCGCCTCCACCTCGCGGTCGAGCAGCGCCGGGTCGCCGTTGATCAGGGTGCCGGCGACCGCGTCGCGCAGTTCGGCCACCGACGGGGCGGCCAGCAGCGGCTCCTCCGGCAGCACGTAGCAGGCCGGCCTGAACCGGCGCAGCGCCTGTGCGGTCTCGTCGAGCCGGTCCGGTGCGCACCGGTTGACCACCACGGCGGCCGGGTGGGCGTGTTGGCCGGCGATCTCGTCGAGGCACACCCCGACGAGCTCGGCCACCTCCTCCGGCGTGCGTCCGCGGCCGCGCACCGCCAGCACCATCGGGGTGCCGAGGTTGGCCGCCACGCGCGCGTTCGTCGCCAGTTCGGTCGGGCTGGCGATGTCGGTGTAGTCGCTGCCCACCACCACGACCACGTCGCAGCGCCCGGCCACGGCCTGGTAGCGGTCGATGATGGTGACCATGGCGGCGTCGGCGTCGGTGTGCAGCTGCTGGTAGTCGACCCCGATGCACTGTTCGTAGGGCACGTCCGCGGTGGCGTGCGCGAGCAGCAGCTCCAGGATGTGGTCACGGCCGTTCCCGGCCCGGGTGACCGGACGGAACACCCCGACCCGGGGCGCCGTCGCCGTCAGCCGGCCGAGGATGCCCAGCGCGATGGTGGATTTCCCGGTGTCCCCCTCCGGCGACGCGATGTAGATGCCGGAGACCCGACCGCTTCCCGCCATACCGACAGCCTCCCCCACCGGCCCGGGCGTGCGCACGTCGGCCCGCCGATTCCCGGCGAAGATCCGGCAAAACTGCAACACGTTTCAGTTTCAGCAAATCCGGACGGCGATCCGGTCGGAGACGAAGACGACGCTCGATCTTGATCGTGGCGAATGTCACACCAACGCGCGACGGATTGGTTCCGTCGTCAAGTATGCTTCTGACTTACACGTCAATTGGGTATTCCGAGCGACCGCCGGGTCCGATACAAGACATCGAGGTGCAGATTTGGCAAAGACAAGCCGGGCGATCGGAACGATCGTCCATGCACCGTTCGACGTCTTCAGCAATTCCGGTGCCGCGGCGTCGGTCGATCGGCCCGCCCGGCGGCAGGATCGCCGGTCCGGCGGCGGCCGCGACCGGATCGGGCGACCCGGCGGTTACCCGGCCCGGGTTTGCCAGATCCCGGTTTCGCGGAAGGAAAAAGGGCTAAAGACCCTACGGGCCGCGATGTCACCCGTCGCTAATTTTGACGCTTGCGAAAGCAAAGGCCTCCGTCATCTGGTGAGCGTCTGATGGAACACACGGCTACGACGACGATCGGAACACGCGGCCCCCTGCTCGCGGGCGTGCCGTCGGCGGTGACCGAAGCGGCCCGCCAGGTCCGGCTCGCAGGCGGCCTCACCCCCCGCGTCGCGGTCCTCATCGCGCTGATGGGGATCGCGTTCGCCCTCATGTACCTCGATGTCGTCCGGGCGGCGCTGGACGGGTCGCGGACCGCGATCATGGTCACCGTGCCGGTGCTGGCGGCGCTGATCGCCTCGGGGTACCACACGGCGCCCCGCGGCGTCACCGACGACGAGTCGAACTGGATCCTGGCGATCATCGCCGGACTGGTCTGCTTCGGCGGCATCGAACTGCTCTGCGACCGGATTCCCACCCTCACCGGGCTGTGGCAGCTGCGGCTGCTGGGCGCGCCGATCTGGCTGGCCTGCCTGATGACGGTGCTGGTCGGGGTGCGCCACGTCGTGCAGATGTGGCCACTGTGGGTGTTCTCGCTGGTGTGCGGCACCCCACTGCCGTTCCTGCTCGCCACCGCTGCCCTCGGCGGATCCGACACCGCCGCCACCGCGGTGGCCGCCACGGTCGGGGCGGTCGCGGTCTACCTGGCCACCCCGTCGCTGCCCCGGCTGCACCGGGGCAGCGGGGCGGCGGCGTGCCTGGCCCTGGCCGCCGGGTTCGTCATGTTGTTCGGCGCCCCGAGCCTGTTCGTCGCGATCGTCGTGGTCAGCGGGGTGTTCCCGGTGCTCATCGTGGTGCTGATGCGGCACGCCCACGGGCCGGTGCCGACGGCGCTGCGCGCACCGGCCGACTCGATGCCCAACGTGTCCGCGACCGCGCTGGCCGCCCTGCTCGTCGTCGCGGCCGCGCTGCCGCTGGTGTACCGGCCGGCCGCGCACCCCCCCGGAGCCGGCCCCGGCACCGACCGACTGGGCCCGCGCGGCCGTGCTGTCCGCACCCCGCAGCTACCCCTTCATCACCCGCTATCTGGGCCCCGGCGCGACGCTGCAGCGCTACGCCGTCAGCCCGGCTGCGGGGATGCCCGCCGCCGCGGTGGACGTGATCACCACCGACAACCCCGCCGCGCTCGACGACTTCCGCGATGCGGTGTGGTACCCGAGCCCGGATCCGGTGAGCTTTCACCCCGCCGACCCGGCGCTGGGCGCTCCGCCCGGGGCCCGCATCGCCCACACCAACGCCGATGCCACCACCGAGCACACCGGACAGGACTGGTACGCGGTCACCTGGGACTGGCGGCTGCCCTCCGGGATGCAGCGGGTCACCGTGATCGTCAGCCAGTCGATCGACGGCCAGCAGACCCCGCCGGCGCCGCGGCCGTTCACCGTCCATGACGTGTCGCTGCGCCCCACGCTCTGGGTCGCCCGCCAGCAGCCCGACGAGACCGGCCGCGTCGACGAGACGGTGCTGCAGCGCGCCGCCGAGGTCGTGCGGGCGGTGAGCGGTGAGTAGCCAACGCCACCACCGGCGCCCGCACTGGCACCCGCACTGGCACTGGCACCCGCACTGGCATCTGCACCTGCACCGGCCGCACCTGCCGCCGCACCTGTCGGCCCGGACCGTGCTGCGCCGTTCCGGGCTGGCCCGGCTGGCGCTCATCGTGGCCCTGCTCGCCGCGGCGGCGATGGTGTTCCCGCGGGTGGTGCTACCGGTGGCGGCCGGGCTGCTCGCGCTGCTCTACCTGGCCTCCACCATCGACCGGAACTACCTGTTGCTCAAGGGCATTCACATGAACGCCATGGTCCGGGTGAGCGCCGAGGAGGCGCTGTCCATCCCGGACGAGGAGCTGCCGCACTACACCGTGCTGCTCCCGGTCTACGACGAGCCGGCCATCGTGGCCAACCTGGTCAACGGCGTGTGCAAGCTCGACTACCCGCGCGACAAGCTCGACGTGCTGCTGCTGGTCGAGGAGGACGACACCGCCACCCAGCTCGCCCTGGCCGACATGGAGCTGGAGTCGGTGCACGTCGTGATCGTGCCGCACAGCATGCCCAAGACCAAGCCCAAGGCGTGCAACCACGGGATGTCGCTGCCGATCCTCACCGACGGCCTGATGACGATCTACGACGCCGAGGACATCCCCGACCCGCTGCAGCTGCGCCGCGCGGCGGCCGCCTTCCGCCGGCTCCCCGACGACATCGGCTGCATCCAGGCCCGGCTCGGCTACTTCAACGAGTCACAGAACCTGCTCACCCGCTGGTTCTCGCTGGAGTACGACCAGTGGTTCGGCGTGATGCTGCCGGCGGTGCAGGAGTCCGGGTGCGTGGTGCCGCTGGGCGGCACGTCCAACCACATGCCCACCCGGGTGTGGCGCGACGTCGGCGGGTGGGACGAGTTCAACGTCACCGAGGACGCCGACCTCGGGGTGCGGCTGGCCCGGCACGGCTACCGCACCGTCATCCTCGACTCGACCACGTTGGAGGAGGCCAACTCCGACGTCGTGAACTGGATTCGGCAGCGGTCCCGCTGGTACAAGGGCTATCTGCAGACCATGCTGGTGCATCTGCGCCACCCGCTGCGGCTGCGGCGCGAGATCGGCACCAAGGCGGTGCTGCGGCTGATCAACCTGACCGGCGGGGTGCCGCTGGCCGGCGCCACCAATCTGGTCTTCGCGCTGACCCTGCTGGTGTGGCTGGTCGGCCGACCCTACCAGATCGAGGCGCTGTTCCCGCCGATCACCTACTACATCTGTCTGACGCTGTTCCTGATCGGTGCGCCGGTCTCGGTGTTCGTCGGCCTGGTGGTCACCCAGTCACTGGGCAAACCGTGGCTGTGGTGGGCGGTGCTGCTCAGCCCGCTGTACTGGGCGCTCCAGTCGATCGCCGCGGTGAAGGCGCTGTACCAGCTGCTGTTCCGACCGTTCTTCTGGGAGAAGACGGTGCACGGACTGGCCGCGTCGCCCGATCCCACACCGTCCCCCGGAGGTCGTGATGAGCTCGTTGACGCGTAGAGTCGCCGCCGCGCTGGTGGCCGCCCCGCTCTTCGCCGTCGCGACGCCCGCGGCACTGCCGCCGGCCGCCGCGCAGCCCGATCCGGTGATCGCCGAGGTCGATCCGGCGATCCCGCCGTCCATCGGCTGGTCGCTGCTGGGCATGTCGGACCGGTTCGACATCATCGGCGCGAACATCCCGGTCGACCAGGTCGTCCCGGTGCCCAACGGCGTGCAGCCGACGCTGCTGACCGGGCAGATCGGCTCGGTGGCCAACATCGGCGCGGGCCGGGTCGACGTGCTCGACGGCCGCGGCGTGGTGCTGGGCAGCATCCCGGTGCCCACCGACGTGCCGGCCCTGCCGTTCGAGATCGACCTCTCGGCCGCCGCCGTCGTCGACGGACAGGCGAAACTCACCTTCGTGCTGCGAGACTGGGCACAACCCGGCGACGTCTGCAACCCGCCGGGGGTGCTGACGCTCAGCCAGCTGGCCACCCGCTTCTCCGGCGGGGTGCCCGCCCCGGTGAACGTCGCCGAGTTCCTGCCCGGCTACCTCGACGAGATCCTGATCCACGTCGGCCCGGAGCCCACGGTGGACCAGCAGCAGGCGGCGCTGGACCTGGTGGCCGAGCTGACCCGCATCTACCGGCCCATCCCGGTGCGCATCGGCGTGGTCACCGGCTGGCCGGAGCCGGCCCCCTTCGGCCTGACCCGCCGGGTGATCGATCTGCGGGTGGCCGACCGGCCCGGGATCGTGCTGGAGCAGCCCGGGACCGAGAACGCCACACTGGTGATCTCCGGCCCCGGTCCGCGGTTGGTCGAGCAGGTCCGGCTGTTCGCCGACCGCCGCTACAAGATGGCCCAGAACCATTGGGCGACAACACTTTCCGCTGCCGATGCGCCGGTGGTGACCTCGACGCTGAAGCGCTTCGGCGAACTGGGCATCGGCGGGCAGGCGTCGGTGCTGGGCACCCACGTGCTCTACACCGGTTTCGACGTCGCGGCCTTCGGCGTCGGCCCGATCAGCGGCGCGAAGGTGCATCTGCTGGCCAACCACACCCCGGTGGTCGGCGGCGAGGCGTCGCTGTTGGTACGGGTCGGCTCCTCGGTGCTGGCCTCGCAGCCGCTCGGCGAGTCCGGCACCGTCGACCTGACCTTCGACGTCCCCGCCGAGGCGATCACGTCCAACGTCGGAATCGCCTTGGAGCTGCGCTACATTCCGCGTCAGCAGTGCTCGCCGTACGCCGACCGGATGACGTTCGTCGTCGACCCCACCTCGACCGTCGACGTCACCCCGGGCACGGTGAACCGGGGCGGTTTCCCGGCGTTGCCGATGGGCTTCGCACCCGACTTCGCGGTCGCCGTCGACCAGCCCGACCGGATCCGGTTCGCCGCACAGGCGGTCAACCTGCTGGGCCAGCAGACCACCGTCACGCTGCGCCCGCGGGTGCGCCCCCTGGACGAGGCGGTCGCCTCCGAGACCGGGCTGCTGCTCGTCGCCGACCCGGACACCCTGCGCGGCACCGACCTGGCCCCGCCGGTGCTGCCGGAGAGTCCCGAGACCTCCGATATCAACGGACCGGTGCAGACCACGGTGGATCTGGCCGGGCCGCTGGGGCTGGTGCAGGCGTTCACCGACCACCGGCGCTCGGTGCTGGCGATCACCGGCTCCGGCGACTGGACGCTGGTCGACGCCGACTTCGACTACATCCGGCGGCTGCCGGACCGCTGGGCCTCGCTGACCGGTGACGTGCTGGCCACCGGGATCGCCGGGCAGACGGTGAATCTGGCGGTGGTGGAGGGCGGCACCATGGCGCACCAGCCCAACCCGGGTCCCGGCTGGCAGCGCTGGGCGTGGCTGTCGGCGGGCCTGACCGCGGCCGCGGTGGTGGCCGCCGGCGCGGTGCTGCTGCAGCGCCGCCGGACGGCGAAGGACTGACCGTGGCGGCGGCCCCGCCCGTCGCCGCACCGGCGCCGGCCCCGGCACCGCCGGCCCCGGATCCGGCCGTCTCGCCGGTGCTGCCGCGGTGGCGCACCTGGGCGCTGTTCGGCTCGCTGACGCTGGCCTACTTCGTCATCGGCACGGTGCTGGTGCTGCGCTACAACATCTTCGAGCCGGACGCGCCGAACCGGGTGGCCAACGCCGGGTTCGCGCTGTTCACCCGCGACCCGCACCTGTCGGCGATCGGGTTCGTGTGGAACCCGTTGCCCTCCATGGCCGAGATCCCGCTGGTGTGGCTGAGCCAGTGGCTGCCGTCGCTGAAGTACGCCGGGCTGGCCGGGGTGCTGCAGAGCGCGGCGTTCATGGCGGCTGCGGCGCTGCTGGTGCGCGGCATCGCGCTGGACCGCGGCCTGGGCACCTGGTGGCGGCGGCTGGCCGTCGCCGCCTTCGCACTGCACCCGATGATCGTGCTGTACGGCGCGTCCGGGATGAGCGAGGCGGCGATGCTGTGCTGCCTGGTGTGGTGCTGCCGCTACCTGATGCGGTGGTGCGAGGCCGGCGCCATCCGGGACCTGGCCTGGGCCGGGGTCGCGCTCGGGGTGGGATATCTGGCCCGCTACGAGGTGCTGCCCGCCGCGATCGGGGTGGCGGTGCTGGTGGCCGCGGTGAGCTGGCTGCACACCGAGCCGGGCCGGCTGCGCCGCTCCACCGTGGTGCTCAATGTCGCGATCGTGCTGTTCCCGGCCGTCACCGCCTTCCTGGCCTGGGGCGTGACCGGCTGGATCATCAACGACGAGTTCTTCGCCACGCTGTCGTCGCACTACGGCAACAGCAGCCAGAACGCCGGCCGGCTGGCCGCGCTGGCCGGCCGCGACGCCGGCGCGAGCTGGCCGGTGATCGTCGCCCGGCTGTTCGGCATGCAGCCGCTGGTGCTCGTCTCGGTGGCGGTGGCGGTGCTGATCGCCGCCCTGCGCCGGCGGATCACTCCGCTGGTGCCGGTGCTCGTCTTCGGTTCGACGCTGCTGTTCTCGGTGGCCGCGCACCACCTGTCGATCACCTTCGGCTGGTTCCGGTTCTACCTGGCGGCCATCCCGATGGTCGTCTGCGTCGCACTGGCCTGCTGGGGCCCGGCCCGCGCGGCCGCGCGCAACACGGCCGCCGCGGTGCTGCTCGCCGCGGCGCTGGTGGTGGCCGTCCCGGTGACCACCCCGCTGATCGTCGACCCGGACATCGCCCACGGCCAGCTCGAGCAGTCGTTCGTCTCCATGGTCGACCCGCACACGCACCCGCCTCAGGAGGAGCCGTCACGGCGCCGGCTGAT
>Ga0207865_101103_pt1 | contig 22742 bp, 19 predicted proteins | sample HigsolmetaAR204D_FD_184836 | JGI IMG/M metagenome (GOLD analysis project Ga0207865, IMG submission 184836) | Ionic liquid and high solid enriched microbial communities from the Joint BioEnergy Institute, USA - AR20-4-D (SPAdes) (version 2) ...
TCCGCTCCGGATAATTCCCCGAAGGAAACCATCCAGCGCTCGACTTGCATGTATTAGGCACGCCGCCAGCGTTCGTCCTGAGCCAGGATCAAACTCTCCAATAAATATCACCCCAAAAAGTGACCCGAATGCTCCGAAGCTTATTCCGATTACTTTTCGGGGACCCCGGAAACCTAAACCGGGATTGGATGCTGATTTAGCTCATTGCATTGACTTGCTTAAAGTCGCACAAACACTTGCTCGTTGTTCAGTTTTCAAAGGACAAGTTATCTTGCTTGTCCGAGCCGCTCTCACGGCCGGAGTTCTAACTTACCACATTTCGTAGCTCGTAATCAAGAGGTTTTTTCTACCAGACCATCGGAATCGCTCCAACAGCCGAAGGAAATCCCTTCTTGATTCCTAACGTTCATCCCGCCTCTCAGGCAGGAATCCAATGTAGCACATCCGTCGTTCATTTGCAAGAGGTTTGTGAATCCAAAAATAAGGGTTCCCCTTAAACTCAGACGTTATAACCTGTTGTGCCGAACTATGCGATGCTCTATCAAATTTTATCGCTATCTGAAAGAGACAGCTCGAATAATATATCACGGTTTCGGATGGAATGCAACCCCTAATTTTCGTATTCTGTGATAAATCACTAGATAACCGTCGCTAAATATTCATTTTACAAAAAACAGTCGTTGGAAACAATGTGAACAGATCTCCAAGTGCTTCATGGATTTGTGGATATTAATAAATCTATTTAAGAAGCTGGGGAACCACCGACGATAATTAAACGTACCGATTCGAATAAGGATGGTTGATCGGCTATCGCTTTACACGCGGCTCTCGTCTATGAGCAGAGCGAGGCTATTTGACGCAAATCGAATCGAGATGCCGAGTCAGCACCTGTACGATCCGTTCCGGATGCAGCCGGCGGGATTCCAGCAGCGCATGCAGTGCCAGACCATTGACCAAGGCATACAGCCGTTCCACCTCAACTTCTTGATCGAGATCGCGCCGCAGCAGGCCATTGCCGTCCAAAAATTCGAGAAGCCGGTGCATCCCCTTGAGAATGCCGTCATCCTGCGTGTCGGTATCCTGCTTCATATATTTGGCGTGAAACGTGAACGCAAACCAGACCTCCATTTCGGCCATCTTCTGCTCATCGACCGGCACCAGCTCCAGCAGGATACTCAGCGCTTTGTCTTTTGGAGGCAGATCGCTCTCGATGATGAAACGGACACGGTCGGTTACCCGCTCTTTAACAAGGCTCATGGCAAAATCAAGCAGCTCGTCCTGCGTGGAAAAATAGTGGCGCAGCGCCCCCAAGGACAAGCCTGCCTCTTTGGCAATATTGCGCACCGTCGCCCCTTTCATGCCTTTCTCTTGAATGACCCGCCAAGCCGCCTCGGCAATATGATGTTTTCTTTCCCCGTGATCGACGATTTTAGGCATGCATTTATTGTAGCACTTAGACAGCCGGTTAACAAACAAAATAATACAGTTGTATTATAAAAAGCAGGATGATATACTTCCACTTGACTCATCATAATGAAACATTTCTTCAGAAGGATGGTGGGATAAGATTGAATTTTGTCGCCTGGTTGATCGTTGCCAGTGAGATTGCATTTTGGATTGTCATTATATTGGGCCTCGCCGCGCGTTATTTATTCAAGCAAAAGAAGCTGGGTCTGCTGCTGCTCGCTTTGACGCCGGTCATCGACCTGATCCTGCTGATCATTACGACCGTGGATTTGTACCGCGGAGCCGTCGCCTCGACCGCTCATGCGATTGCAGCCGTCTATATCGGCGTATCGATCGCTTTTGGAAAAAGCATGATCGAATGGGCGGACGAACGTTTTCGCTATTATGTAACCAAAGAAGGCCCCAAGCCGAAAGCATTGTACGGCATGGAGCACGCCAAACATTATTTCAAAAGCTGGTTCAGACATGCGCTTGCTTACGCGATCGGCGCCGGACTCTTGGCCGGTTCGATTTATCTTATCAACGATGCTCCCAGGACGGAAGCGCTGGCCGGCGTTTTGAAATTGTGGACGGTCGTACTGGGCATTGACTTGATTATTGCTGTGTCTCATTTTATTTGGCCGAAAAAAGCGAAAGCTTAATCCGACACGCTGCAAAAATAAAAAGAGCCGCTTCCCGAGGCAAGCGGCTTCGCATCGTTTCATTCGAGCATCATAATTATTCCGGGAGATCCCACTGAGGATTCCAGACGACTTCCCACAAATGGCCGTCCGGGTCGAGAAAATGGCCGGAGTATCCGCCCCAAAAAGCATCGTGCGGCGGGTCTGTGATGATCGCCCCCGCTTGTCTAGCTTGCTCCATGACCTTGTCCACTTCTTCCTTGCTGCCGACGTTATGTCCTATCGTCATTTCGGTGGAGCTGGGCGGTCTCAGCTCGACCTTCGTTTCATGCGCGAGATCTTTGCTGCTCCACAGAGCCAGCTTCAATCCCCCTTCCAGCTCAAAAAAAGCGACGGCGCCATGCTCGAATTCCCTTCCTACGATCCCTTCCGTCGGCAGCCCCAATCCGTCGCGGTAAAAGGCGACTGCTCTCTCCAAATCGTCCACGCCCAAGGTGAATACGGTAATGCGGGGGGTTCATATCCCCTCGTCTCCCTTCCCCAGCAGCGTTTTTTGCTTTGGAAAAACATTCCCGAGGAAGCTTTTCTGCACAAAAAGGCACTCTTCACGCTTTTATCGAGGTCCTCTCAAGGGCGAGCGAGCGCGGGTTGGCGGCCGCGCAAGAGGGAGAGCACACGTGTTCTTTTTTCAAAAGACTATAAATATAATCCAAATCCGTGCCGATATACTTTGTATAAATCGAAACGCCGCCGCAAAGGGGGAGGTTTTCTGCATTGAAGCGAAAAGACAAGCGAATTGCTCCTTCCGAGCTAGTTGTCATGAAGGTTCTGTGGAAGGAAAACAGGTGTACGGCCAGCGACATTGTGGATAAGGTGTCCAAGCAATCCAACTGGCATTTTCGCACGATCAAGACGCTGCTGCGCAATCTGGTGAACAAGCAGTTTGTCGGATATACGGTGGATGAACGCGATAGCCGCATCTACTATTACTTCCCGCTCGTTGCAGAGGAGGATTATTTGCGGCAGGAACGCCAGCAATTCCTGGATATGTATTATGGCGGCAACCGCAGCGCCCTGTTGGTCGGATTTCTAAAAGACGGAAATTTGTCCGCTCGCGAGGCGGAGGAGCTCAGACGAATGTTGACAGACGAAACCGATAGCGAGGAGCGCCGCTGATGGATATTTTGCTGCCTCTCCTTGTCGTGAAAGGGCTGGAACTGACGCTGACCGCTTCCGTCATCGCGTTCGTCGTCTTGCTGCTTCGCCGATTCGGACGCAGCTTACTGGGCCCGCGCGCGATTTGCTGGCTTTGGCTCCTTGTCCTGCTGAAGCTTTCTCTGCCGCTATCCGTCCCCAGTCCGTTCAGCATGGAAAACGGGCTCGATCGATATCTCTATGGCACATACGGAGTCACGGGCGTATTGACTGCTGCCGGAAAACATTGGAACGAGATGAGCAAAAGGGCTGAGGAGGGAGACACCACTTCCGCGCCATCTCGGCAAATGCGCATGTATCGCAATGGGGAAGAAATGACAATACCCCTCCCTCCTGCGGATCGCCAGCTGCTTGAGTCCGTCCGGGCCCAGACGGGACTGACCAATGTTCTGATCGCCATGGCCTGCTTATGGCTTGGAGGCAGCTGCATTTATGCCGCTATTGGTTGGGCGCGAGGGCTTCGGACACGCCGTCTTATTCAGTCCGCGCTGCCCTGCGAGGACCCGGAGCTGCTGCAACTGCTTGAATCGTGCAAGAAGGAGGCCGGAATCCGCGGACATGTGCGCCTGCTGCGTTCGGGCTCCCTGTTTCCCGCGCTTTATGGGGCATTCAGGCCGACAATTTTGCTGCCCTACGACTACGACAGGAAATATTCGACAGAAGAATTGCGGTTTATCCTGCTGCACGAGCTGATGCATTGCAAGTATAAAGACCTTCTGTTGTTCGACTTCTCCCGTCTGCTGCAGATCATGTATTGGCTGAATCCCGTCGTGCATGCGGCGATGGCAGCATATCGGGACGATATGGAGCTTCGCTGCGATTCCCGCGTGCTCCAACTGCTGAGCCGCGAAGAAAGAACCCGTTACGGCATGCTGCTCATCAAGCAAGGCGAGATGAACAGCCCGTCGGCAGCGCCTGCTGCCTTCGGCGCGAATTGGTTGGCAGGCCGCTCCCAACTGATCGAACGAATCGGGCAAATTGCCCGCTTCCGATCGGAACGCCGCAGCAAAGCGAAGGCGATGGCATCTGTTGTCCTTATCGCGACCCTCTTTCTTTGGATGCTCCCGTCCCACCATTTGTATGCGACGATGTATCGTGATAATACGCCGACATTATACGTATTTTGGCTTCATGAACAAGCGAACCCCGGAAGTATGCAGACCATCACCAGCATGGCGGAGCAAATGTCCGGCGTTGCAGCCGCAACCCCGCAAGTTGCCTTGCTTCTAAAGTCGAATGTCGACATGCCAATCGTTCAGCAGACCTGGGTCCGCCTGCGGCTCCTCTCGGAAGCGGGGAAAGAAGCGCCTATTGCTGTGGAGACGAGGCCGATTCGCGACCGGATTCGGGAGGCTGGACTTCGGGAAGGCAAGCTGCTCATTATGCTGCAGTATCCGTACGCATATGCCAAGTACTGGGGGTTCGGTATCAGCAAAAATGCAGTTACAGATTTGTCCAGCATCGAGCGCTTGGAACGATTGAACGTGTATTGACTTCGCGCTTGATAGCCAGCCTGCATTGCCTTTAAAGCGCATACTTTTTTGCGGACAAAAAGACTATCTTTATAGTCCCTATATAAAGACACTATATAAAGACATAATCGAAGAAAGGATGATCATTGGTGCAAGTGACAGTTTGGGGAGACAAAACGTGCCTATGCACGGAATCGCCGGCCGGCAAGCCGGACGCGGCGCAAGGAAAGCAGCCTTTTGCCTATTATCTGGATCCGCTGATAACCGGCTCACCTTATGGACATTGGTTAAGCTCCACACCTACCGCCGGGCTATCAACCATGGGGCTAGCCTCTTATCCGCCCTATCCGCAATTCCCGTACCGTTACGGTTTCCCGTTATTGAGCAGCGGAAACAGCGATCTGTTCAGTCTGGCTCTGTCATTAAACGCCTGGAACAGCCTGTCCTATCCGTCATCGTACAGTTATTCGACGGGATGGGGAACGAAGCTGCCGCTCGGCGGGTCTTCCTTTTTCGACCTGAGGCTGTAGACCGGCAGAACCATCGCGGCCTTTCCAGCCGGTCGCTTGCCGCCGCCAAAGATGCTCGAAAAGAAGATGGTCGTCAACACGATCCGCATTTTCAAGCGAAAGGAAGGGGAACCCTGTTCTGGCCGAGCAGTACGCTGATAAGCCTGGAATCTCTGATCTGCCTTATGCCGCTCGCCTTCTTCATCCATGACGGAGAAGAAATTGCAACAACATACCTGACTCTCAGAGACTACGACAGCGGCGGCCAACTGAATACGCTGTTCGTCGGCATCGTTGCCGTGATTCTGCTTGACGGGGTGAAGCATGTCGGGGTTAGCCTGGTATCGGGGAAGTATTCGTCTGGCGTCATCACAGCGGCGGTTGTCGAAATTCCCTATGCCGCCTATACGCTTTATCGCTTGTTCGATGCAGCTGCAGCCGATGTCCATGCCAACAACCGCCCGGGCCGGTCGGCCTGGGCGGTGATGAGCAGATAGACAGGGCTAATTCAGCTTATAAGCTTCCCAGATAGTCCAGCGAGGCTTTGGACAGCCCGCCCATCCGCCATATGGCGGCTCGGGTCACCCCTCTTTGCTTCGCCGCGTCGATCCAGCCCTGCAGCGTGGCGGCATCCGCATACCATACGGTGTGCTCGGCGCCTTGCCAGTCCGTATACGTAAAATATAGCGAGCCGCTCGCCTCGTCGCGCTGCGGCTGAACGCCCGCCGCCTGCGCCAGCCGGATGGCGTCCGTCTCCATGAGCGCCGTCGCCTTCCCCGCGGCGTCCCAATCGAAGCCGCCCGTCGCAAATGCGAGGACGGGCGCTCCCGGCACATGCTCCAGCCTCTTGGCCAGCTTGCCGATGTACGCCAGGTCCGTCTTCGGCCCCGGGCCGCTGTGCGTCCCGTACAAATTATAGGCCATCATAACGTACTCCGGCCCTTCGGGCAGCTCGAGCCGCTCGACGGGGGCTCCGGGCTCCAGCACGATGCGCAGCTTCAGCCACTCGGCCGCAAGCGCCCGGTGCAGCTCGCCGAACAGGCGAACGACATTCGGCCAGTCCGCTTGCGCGACGCGCTCGTAATCCAGCTCGATGCCGTCCATGCCGTATTGCTTGGCCGCCGCGACGACGGCAGCGATATGCGCTTTCCGGCTTGACTCCGAAGCCGCCAGCCGGGATACGAGGCCGCTGTCCTTCAGCAGCGACGTGGCGTCTCCCTTGACGATGTCGTTGACGATCGTCAAATACCGTTCGTAGCCGGCTTTGCCGCCTGCCGGCAGCCCTGGCCGCTGCACCGCCTCCAGCAGCTTGAAGAAATCGTCGCGGAACAGCAGCTTATCCCGTTCATCGAAGTAAGCCCCGAACAGCTGCACGCTTTCCGGAGAGCCGGAAAGCGACGCCCAATCGGCCGCTCCGAGCTTGTAATCCCAGTCGGCCACCCACACGGACAGCCGGGTTTGGGCCATAGGCTCCTTCGTCCCCGACAGCCCAAGCCCGCTTCGCAGATCGCCGCCGCAGCGCCAGAGCGCCGCTCCGATCATCGCAGCGGCGAATACGGCAGGCAGAATCCCCCTGCTCCATACTCGGTTCATTGCAACGTTCCTTTCGCGTCAAAACGTCTCGATCGCCCAATCCACGGCCCGGCGGTAGGCGCGGGCGACCGTCTGGCCCAGCAACTGCAGCACGTTCAGCCGATTGCTGTAGAGCTGCTTGCCCTGCGCTTCTTCCCCGGCGACAGCCTCCCTCACTTCGATAGCTTCGAATACGCCGTCATAGATCGTATCCTGCTCGTCATACTCGTTCCATCTGGCGTCCTCAGGGCTCGCTTTGGCAGCCAGCGTCAGCGCTCCGGAGGCGATACGCTCATCGATCGGCTGGCCGCTTAGCACCTCGCTGCCGTCCAACGCGACGGACAGCTTGCCGTCCAGCAGCTGCACGCGCAGCCTGGCCCGGTTCCGGCCGTCTGCAGCCGCCTCGAACGGAACCGACAGCAGCTTCTCCGGCTCTTCGCCAGGCGCCTTCTGCTCCACCGCGAACTCCCCCTCGCGCAGCAGCAGCCGCACGTAGGCAGCTCCGTCTCCGCTGTACCGCAGGAAGACGCTCTGCTCGCCGCTGTAATGCCCACCAAGCCGCAGCCGCAGATCGACGTTGTCCCAGGCTTCGCTGCCCGGCAGCGCCAGCATTCCCGCGTCGCTCGGCGGCGACGTCAGCGCGATCCGGTCGCCGGCGAATTCCGCGGCGCCGGCGATCAGCTTCCACTGTTCGGCCTGCGTCTTATCGCCCGTCACGAAAGCGAGATCGCGGCCCGAAGCGCGGCGCAGTTCCATCAACAGATGGTTCGTTTCCCAATAGGGCGCAGGCTGCAGCCGGGTCAAATTCAACGGGCTGTCCTTCGCCGTATTCATCGCATTCCCCTCGCGGTTGAAGTGGAGCTGAAACAGCTCGCGGATGCCCTTGTCGTTGGCCGCCTGCACCAGCGGGTTCATTCCGTTATACAGCGTATTGGCGTGCATAATCATATACGTGCGGGGCACGTACCCGAGCGCTTGCTTGTAGATGTTCTTCATCTTCTCGTAATCGCTGCCGATCCGCGCTTCCATCTCGTCGCGGTGTTCGATCGGCACGCCGTCCGCATCGCGAATGAAGTCCATCAAGTAATGCGTATAATACCGCGCGGTTTTCTGCTCCGGGAATTCGCCCGGAGCGCGCTCGCCCAGAAATTGGCCGTGTTCGTCAACGATGTTGATATAGGACAGCCGGTACCCGTTGCTGCCGAGCTCCCAGTACCCGCTGCGCGTCATCTTGAGCAGCTCCTTGGGCTGGAGGAATTTCCCTTCTCTGCTGCCGAACTTGTTGGCATACGTCAGCAGCGTCGCCTTGAAATTATACTTCTTCAGCAGCGGCTCGGCAAACAGCGCCGAATCGTTGCGGCCGTCCTCGAACGAGAGGAACAGCGCCTTCTCCGGCAGCGGCTTGCCCTCGTTGTAATAGGCCAGCACGTCGTCCTGCGAAATCGTCACATAGCCTCGCTCGTACAGCGCCTTAAGCTGCTCCTCCAGCTTCTCCTTCGCGATCAGCTCGCTTGTGCCGCTATGGTCCACTCCGAAATAGGAGACGGCAACGAACCCGTTCCGGCTGTTCCAGCGGGAGCGATCCGGCTCGTCATAGCCGTTCCACGTGAACAGCGCCTTGACGATCAGGCCGGCGAGAAAGGCCAGGATCACGATCTGAACGGCCACTCGGCAAGCCTTGATCCGATCTTTGCGGCGGTAGTCGAGCGCTTTGCTGCGTTGTTCTCTCATTGCGGCATCCAGTCCTTCGTTTTGTATCATTAGAACGGAAGTCCGAACCGTCCGCGCGTTTTGCGCTTACGGGCTTCTTTGCGTTCCCTGGCCTTAACGTCCTGAGGCGTCTCCCGCGTTCCCCAGGTCGACTTCCAGAACGTCACCCAGGCGACAGGCATTTGCCACAGCAGCACCAGCTCATAGAACAGACAGAACACGATACCGAACACCCATAACCGGCTTTTGCGGAAAAACAGATGGGCGAAGCTCATCAGCAGCGCCATCAGCAGCAGGCCCATCAGGAATGTACTTGGAAAAATGCCGTGCGCCAGCGGGACGTAAACGAGATTGTACAGCACGATGATCGGCGCGGCGATCGGCACGATCAGACCGATGTAGAAAAACAAGGCCATGAATGGCTCCTTGCGCCAAATAAAGGAGCTGGCGATGAGCGATTCGCGCAGCCACGAGCGCTTCCAGCGCATCTGCTGCCTGAGGAATACGCCCAGCTTCGACGGCACGATCGTCGAGCAGACGGCGGAATCCTGATAGCCTGTCCGATGCGTGCGCAGCACGAAGTTGGTCATCGCCCGGTCGTCTCCGAACGTGGCCGGCTGACCCAGAAACTTCTGGTTCAGCCAGGCGTCGGCATGCCTGAGCACAAGCTCCTTCCGATAACAGGACAGCGGGCCCGACAAGCAGGTAACGCTGTCGAAGTAGGATTCCGCAGCTTTCATAATGCGGAATGCGATATAATAACGGACGGTCTGCAGCTTGGTCATGGCATTCGTGAATTTGTTCTCGACGTCCGTCCGCCCGGCGACGCCGCCCATCTTCGGGTCCTGGAACGGCTGCACGAGGTGCCGGATTGCCGTCGGCGCGAGGAAGCTGTCGGAATCGACGAAGACGACCAGGTCGTGCTTCGCCAGCTTCACGCCCTGCACCAGCGCTTCCCGCTTGCCCCCGTTGCGGGGCATAACGACAAGCCGCAGCCGCTCCTTCGTGGCGAAGCGCGCCGCCTCGTTATGGATGCGCGCGATCATTTCCTCCATCCGGGCGACCGAATTGTCGGTGGAGCGGTCGTCCACCACGATGACCTCCAGCTTGTCAATCGGGTAATCCTGGTTAATGCAGCTTCGGATCGTGCGCTGAATCCACTCTTCCTCGTTAAAGCACGGGATAATGATCGATACGCCCGGCGTAAAGTCGGGATTGACCGGCACGTCCCGGTGCAGCGCCCCGAACAAATAGCGGGACAGCAGAAACGCCGCAGCGATCAGACTGTACAAATAAAGCAAGGAATTGTATTTGAAATAAAGGACGCTTTCCGTGCGCATCAGCACGACGATGAGCGAGGCGGCAAGCAGCATCGCGCTTGCCGTATAGACGGAATACCCCCATCTTCTGCGCCGAAAATATTCGGAAAGCGGCTTGACGAAGGCGAAGGCAGCCATCTGGCGCCCATCCTCGGCGCGAAAGCTTCTGGCGACCTTGGCGTCCAGCCTGACGCGCGATTCGAAGCCTTCGGGCATCGTACCTGGCGGAATATCGAAGCTCAGCCGGTATGTCTTATCGCCTTGAAGCGCGCCGCAACCGTCAGGCAGGGCGACGAGAATCCCGCTGGCGGAAATGTCGGCGGCCGTGCCGACGATTTGCTCCTTGCGATGGCTTCCGCTCGCCCGCAGCCCGACCGCGAAGCTGGCCGCATAGCGAACGCTCAGGTCGTCGCCCTGCCTGCGATCGCCCCCGGAGCGAATCCGCTCCGGGTCGGGCACATTGGAGAGCATGCGCCGGTCCGGCTTCGGCAGCGCCATAATTTCCTTTTGGGGCATAGCGCTGCGCTTTTTGGACAAAAATAATCTCATCTTCTTCATCATCATAAGCTCCAGTAATCATAGCCGCGCGACAGGAACGTCCCCTTGTCGTATGCGCCCTTGATGTCCAAGAACGGCTTGACCTGGCCCGGCACGTACATCGCGTCGAACGCCTCCGGCGCAAGCTCCGCGAACGGCCGGTGCGGCACCGTGACCGCAACCAGCGACAAATTCCGCAGCTCGTCCAGCTCGGCCAAGGCTATGCCGTATTCCTGCATCGCCAGCTCCTTATCCGCGACCGGGTCGCAGACGACCGTCCGCACCCCGTATTCGTCGAGCTCGCGGATGACATCGACGACTTTCGTGTTGCGGATGTCCGGGCAGTTCTCCTTGTACGTCAGGCCGAGAAGGCCGACCGCCGCACCGGAAGGGTTCAGCTTGTGGCGCATCAGCTTTTTGACGATTTGCTGGGCCACATATTTGCCCATGCCGTCGTTGATGTGCCGGCCGGCCAAAATAATTCGGGAATAATACCCCTCAACTTCCGCTTTGTACGTCAAATAATAAGGATCGATGCCGATGCAGTGCCCGCCGACGAGGCCGGGGCTGAATGCAAGAAAATTCCACTTGGTGCCGGCGGCCTCCAGCACCGCCTTCGTATCGATGTCCATCTGGTGGAACAGCATCGCCAGCTCGTTCATGAAGGCGATATTGACGTCGCGCTGGGCGTTCTCGATCACCTTGGCCGCTTCGGCAACCTTGATGCTTTCGGCGCGGAACACGCCCGCTTCGACGACAAGCTCGTACACCTTGGCAATCGTATCCAGCGCCTCGTCGTCCATTCCCGATACGATCTTGACGATGTTTTCCAGCCGATGCGCCTTATCCCCTGGATTAATGCGTTCAGGGGAATAGCCGATCTTGAAATCCAGACCGCATTTCAGGCCCGACGCTTCCTCCAGGATGGGCCAACAAATTTCCTCCGTTACGCCCGGATAAACGGTCGATTCGTACACAACGACCGCCCCTCTGCGCAAATGCTTGCCGACCGTCCTGCTGGCGCTGCGCACGTATTCCAGGTCGGGCACATTTCCGCTGCCGATCGGCGTAGGCACAGCTACAATAAAGAACAAAGCCTCGCCAAGCAGGCGCTCGTCGCTGGTGAATCGAACCGAGCACGATTTCAAATGGCCGTCGTCCAAATCGCCCGTCAGATCGATCCCCTGGCGGTAGCTGTCGATCTTCGCAGCGCTGACATCGTAGCCGATGACATCGGCTTTTTCCGACAAGGCCACAGCGATCGGCAAGCCCACATAACCTAGTCCCACGACGGCAATTTTCTCTTGACGGTTAACGATCTGTTCGTATAAGCCCACTTTGATTTCCTCCCGATCATGTTATCACCGTCCAATGTGGGGCCAGCGCCGAATTGGCTATCGCGGCATGACGGCCTTCCCCCTCTAGGTCTTTCAATCAAGCTATACGACATAATTCGTTGTAATTCGACATATCGAACTACAAACGATTATAGCATCTTTTTCGAACGTTTAAATGCCCGAAAATCCTGAAAGCGATGAAATTTTATCCGAGCGCCGCAACAGCCAAAAAAAGCCTTTGGGCTCCTCGTATGATCGGCATAGAGGAAGCCCGAAGGCTTACGTCATTTTATAGTCTGATCAGCAAGCGGACAGGCACAATTGGCTGCAAAGTCACAGGCTTTCTTCTCTGAGCCGCTTGCGGGTATTCCAGTCGAACCGGCGTGAATTGCTCCAGAAGTTGTATTCTCCCTGATAGTAGCCTTTGTCGTCGACATGCAATTTCTTGCGTGCGATCATCTTCACATATCCGATGACCCGGCTGAATGTGGCGATATCGTCGCTGCCGCAGGTCGGGCAGCCGGCAATGTTGACGCCATCCGCCGCCGCCATTTGTTGGCCGCAGCTAAGACAACATAAGACAACTGGATAACGTCGGGGTTAGCGTGATGTACTGGATCGGCTTGTCGAATATTTTCTTTAAATAATAGGCCAATCGTTCCGGAGCGACTTTACTTTCCAGGAAGTGATGCAGGATGCTGCCTGAGGTCGCATAAGCTTGGAATTCAGCGCCGTTCTCCACCTGCAACACAAAATCGTCCTCACTGAAAGGAAGCATGCATCCGGATGTCAAATATACATCTTCCCCCGTGCCTTGCACAAAGATGTCCCGGCCATGCTGTTTCGCCCATTTTACATCATGACGGGCGAGCTTGATTGCCGCATTCTCGCCCGGAGCATACTCAATGCCGCAGGCCACTTGATCCCTTACTATAAACTCATTGATCTTTTCCGTCATAAACTGCATGATACGATGGGCCAGCCGCTTGCCTGAATCATTGTTCATTCCCCCCTCATATCCGCTATTTATGAGGCCCTCATGCATTCCCGCTACACCAAAAACATTGAAATAATGGGATAAATCCCGATTCAAGGCGAAGAACGTCGGATATAGCTCCCGATTCCGCTCGATCCATTGCCGTTTAGCCATGTGGCCTTCCTGCATAATATTCAACAGTTCCTCGATGCGAGCAAACATCAGCTGTTCATCGTGCCCGTACTCCAGCATGACCCGATTCATATTCAAATTCAATACCTGGACGGCTCCCGTCGAACCTGTCGAGCTGCCGAAAATACCGCTTCCGACTCTCGACAGCACCGTCAGATCAATCTGCAAGCGGCAGCATAGACTGCGGCTTACTTCCGGATCTCGCGGCTTCAGGTAAGGGTTCAGCTTGCGATAGCGCGCGTCCTGGAACGGCGCCGTGCGGAAGTTCTCGAAATATACTCCGCCCCACTGATACATCCCATCCAGCAGTTCCAGAAACAAACGATTGTCATAGTCAAAGCTGTCATCAATAGGTACCGTTATTAACGGGAAGGTGAAGGGAATGCCTGTCCCTGTCCCCTGCTTCATGACATCGATAATCGCCCGATTGATCCGGTCAAAATATTCAGAGGGAATATCCCGATACCGAATATTTAAGGGGGAGCCGCCGATCACAACGAAATCATCCTTGATCTCATCGGACGGTTTTCCGAATTCCAGGGTAATATTGGTGAAGGCCGATTGCGAACCGCCGCGCAAGGGCATGTTCATCTCCCAAATGAGACTTTGGAACAATTGCCTCAAGTCATCGGCTGAATAATGGCGCCCAAACGAGGTCTCCTCCATGTAAAGGTAAGAAGCCGATATCGTGGTCATCTGCGAAAGCATGACCGCTCCGGACACTTGCTGAGACATCAGCACAACCATATTGCTGTAATGCCGCAACAAAATATCCAGTTTCCGCGTTGGCTTGGACGCCATCATATTTTTGGCCAGCGTCGGAATTCCGTTTAACGCGATGTCTTTGCAGGAAACGCTTAAACAATACGGACTTAATTGCTTGTCGTGAATATAGATAACGCCTTCCTTATACAGCTCGGTTAACTTGGCCGGAAGAATGTGCTTTAATAAATATTCCTCCTCCGCATGATTGGTCAAGTTGTGCCTTAGCAGGGGAAGGGAGTACACGAAGTTGCTATTTTCCCTTTTGAGATAGTCGGACTGCTTCGTTTCCGAGCTTGATGTGAACGTGTTGATGATCTCTTCCGTAGTACGAAACATGTAAAACTCCTCCATTCGATAGGCTGCCGCTTAAGGTGTTGATGCCTGATAAGGGGGGTGATAAGGATTGATGAAATAAGGAACACGGCTGTTATATTTATCCTTCAACTTGTCCACATAGATTCGGATTTCATCGAAGAAATGCTCGCTTAATATGGGATAACGCACCGTTCGGACTTGACTGACATCGCTGTTATGGCGAATCACGATTTCTACCGACTCCAGTATCGCTTTGCAGTATGTTTCCGAAGGAGCGATGCCGATCACCGCTTCATAAATTTCGCGATCCTGGGCGGGATCCAAAGCATGATACGGCAGCTTCATATCGATATGCGCTCCATCGATGAGCTTGTCGTCGAATAACTGCTGAAGCTTGCGCGGGTAAGTTCCGTTCGTAAAAACGATGATTTTCCCATCATAGACCGCCCGTACTTCCCTGAGGCAATCGGCTATTTCGCTATACTCATTGATCAGAAATTCGCCGCCGCTGAATAATACCGCCTCAAACATGGAGCGGCACCCTTGCAGACGGTCTATGACTTGTCTGCCGTCCAGATGGCGGCCATCCGGTTTCTTCGCGATCAGCTCGTCGGAATTGTGGCACCCGAAACACCGCATATTGCAGCCGTTCCAGGAATGAATCAGCAATGAAGTATATCCGGGCAAATCATCGAATGTTCGAATGAACCGAGGATAGAACGCGAGCATAAGCTACTCCTTTCGCACGCAAAAAAAGACATTTCCGACCAAAATAAAGTCAGTCATGTCCCCCGTATACATCCATTCAGCGGATCTACACAATAGAACACCTCCCTATCTACCTTAGGTCAAGCAGTGTTGTCGTTTATGGCAGGTCTCCTGGCTCCGGGTCTTCGCACTCGCTGCCGCCTTCCCGTCCCATTGCTGAAACAGTGGCTGTAGTGCAGCGCCGCTCGCCGTCACAGTGGAGGGACCGCGTCGGAATTTCACCGAACTTCCCTTTTAATCGATCTACGCAATGCGTATCGACACCATAAACCACTATATTTAGTTGTCCAAAATGGATAATAACACAATATATAGTTTGCATTCTGTGATGGGGGTCACGAATCATTCCTTGCCGGCAGACTCACTCATGGTCGGACTGGCGCCAGGATAGACTCACTTATGGTCAAACTACGCTCATGAACAAGATCCGTGGACTGCGTGGCTGCACAAACACCATTAATCCCGCGAACTCGGCGTATACGCGGCCCATCCCGGGCATAATCGAGCAATGAGGCGGCGAAACCTGCAAAAAATGCAACATTTTCAATATTTTTTGCTCAAGACGAAGGGAAATGTTGCATTTCGTGCAACAATTTGGGGGAGATTGGCTTCAAGCCGAGGAATAACGCCTGAAAGTCTTCCTGACGGAATCGGTCCCGGACTTGTCGGGGGATGCTTTGAGTGCCTGTTGCGAATTCACTCATAGAAGGCTCATGGGATCGGCTCCGGCCCGAACGGGAGCCTGGTGGGGGAGTGGCTCGACAGGGCACAGCGGGTTGGGGTACGGGAGCTGGAGCTTTACTACAAAAAGGGCAAACAAAAAAACGGCATCTCTGCCGTTTTCTCGCTTCATATATGGACCCTAGGGGGATCGAACCCCTGACCTCATCGCTGCCAGCGATGCGCTCTCCCAGCTGAGCTAAGGGCCCAAGCAGTGCTGCTTCTGATATCCGATCTTCACCATCAATCACCAGCGGCGACAAGGAGAATCATATCACAGCAATAGGGCACTTGTCAACACTATTGGTTATTTTTATTTTTTATATCGTCCAATCCTGTAAGCTCGCCGACTTGATGTCTGGACAGCAGCTCCGTCAGCTCTTTCATGAACATATTGATATCCTTGAACTGCCTGTACACCGAGGCAAAACGAATGTAGGCGACCTCGTCGACAGGGTACAGCTCGCTCATGACGAATTCGCCGATCTCCCGGCTGTCCACTTCGGCTTGGGCCGTGTTGCGAATTTGCTTCTCGACCTCGGACACAATCATCTCCAGCCGCTCGACGGAAACCGGCCTTTTCTCGCAGGCGCGAATTAAGCCGCGCAGCACCTTTTCCCGGCTAAACTCTTCGCGGCTGCCGTCCTTTTTGATCACGATCAGCGGCGTTTCTTCCACCATCTCGAACGTTGTAAATCGCTTCTGGCATTTCTCGCATTCGCGGCGGCGGCGGATCGATTTGTTTTCGTTTGCTGACCGTGAATCTAGCACTTTCGTGCCGGGATAATCGCAGTAAGGGCATTTCATAAGCTGATCTTCCTTTCTCCCGGAGAGAAGATTCGATTGCCGGCTTCGTTTACCAGCGAATTCCTGACATGAAGCCGGACATAACGAGCATAATAGGACTACCAACGACAAGGAGGTGAACAGACATGGGTGCAGGACAATCCCGCAGCAGCAATGTTCTGGTAGTGCCGCAAGCTAACGCCGCGTTGGATCAAATGAAATACGAAGTAGCTCAAGAATTGGGTATTGCCATTCCCCAAGACGGTTACTACGGTAACATGGCTACTCGTGATACTGGTGCGATCGGTGGTCACATTACTCGCAGACTGGTACAAATCGCCGAGCAGCAACTTGCCGGTCAGTTCAAATAATAACACGTTTTAGGGAATAAGCAAGAACCATTGGGCACGCATCCTTTTCCCGGGAAGCGTGTCCAATGCTTCATGATCACCTATTGTCTCCATTCTGCGGCGTACAGCTTGTTATATTTATCGTAATAATACATCACTCTCTGAATATAATGCCGCGTCTCCCCGTAAGGAACCTGATCCGCCCGTTCCAGCGTCCCGTCCCAAACGCCGCTCGCCAGCCACTGCTGCACTTTGCCTTGACCTGCATTATAACCGGCAATGACGGCAGCGGTATTGCCGTTGAACTGCTTGTTCAGCCAATGTATGTACCACGAACCAAGCTCGATACTGACGGAAGGATCATGCAAAAGCTGGCGGTAGCCCGGAGCGAATTTCCCTGTCTCGATAATCCAATCGGACGTATCGGGCATTAACTGCATTAACCCGTAAGCGCCCTTATGCGATTCAATATCGGCCCGGAAATTGGATTCTACCCGGATAATGGCAGCGATCAATATGGGGTCCAGCTCGTATTTTTTCGCACTGGAGCGAATTTCATTCTCGAAGTGAATCGGGTACAGCCAGCGGCTGATCGTTGCGTTCGATAAAAAAAGCAAGGCGACAAAGGTCAGCAAAAGCAGCGCAAGCACCCGCTTTTTTCGCCAAAATCTCATGGCAGCCCACTTTCTTTCCAGAACAAATCGATCTGCCGCAGCGTCTCCTCCAGCGTTCCCGCATTGTCGATCACGAAATCGGCTCTGCGCCGCTTCTCCTCGATCGGCAGCTGCGCGGCCAATCGCTGCTCCGCTTGCTCCTCCGTCAGCCCGTCGCGCTGTTTCAACCGTTCCCGTTGAAGCTCGGCAGGAACATACACGACCATGACGGCGTCGAACATCGCCTCCAGGCCCGACTCGTACAGCAGCGGAACGTCGACGATGACCGGCTTGTCCGGATACTGGCGCTCCAGGAGCGCCATTCTTTCCTTCATCAATGCGCGAATCGGGGGATGGAGCAGCGATTCCAGCGCCTTGCGCTGAGTCGGATCGGCGAATACGATCGCGCCCAGCTTTTTGCGGTTCAAGCTGCCGTCTGCAAGCAAAATATCGCTTCCGAACCGCTCCGCCACCCGGCCCAGCACAGGGCTGCCGGGCTCCACGACTTCGCGGGCGATAACGTCCGCATCGACCAGCGGGGCTCCCTTGCGCTGCAGCATCGAGGCCACGGTGCTCTTCCCGGTGGCGATGCCGCCCGTCAATCCGATTTTCATACGCGGTCTCCTATTCCAGCAATAATCTAGAAGTTATGTTATGTCCGTGCTTCATCGCCAAAGGCGGCACTGTCTGTTCGCAATTCACAACAGCTTCAATAGCCCCATCGCGATCAGCAAGACGCCCGGCAATGCAGACATCTTCCGCATCCATCTCCATCCGGCATGCTGAAGCCCGATGCGAAGGCCAACGCCAAGAAAAATGCCGCTGGCCAGCGCGATCACGGCGGAGGTGAGCCAGGGGGAGAAGCCGAGCAGCGCCGCCCCGAAGCCCGCTCCGAAGGCGTCCAGCGACAGGGCCAGTCCGAGCAACATCGCTTCGGAAGGCGAGATGACACCCGAGCGGTCGATATCGGCGATGGACGGCGTCTTTAATATTTGAATAACGAGCCCGAAGCGCTTCAGCTCAATGTACAGCACTTTGGCGGCAGGCGGGACAGGAACGTCCTCCTTCCCTTCGCCGCTCTCCGCTGAATGGCTGCAAGGCTTCGGATCGTCAGTCTTGCCTCCAGCCCCCTCTTCCCCTGTCCTCACCTGTCGAATCGCCCACAGGCCGATGCCGATCAGAATGAGGGCACCGATCCAGCGGGACAATACCGGGTCCACGAACCGGCTCAGCCAGACGCCGAGCTGCATGGACAAGTAAATGATCAATCCTGAACAAAGGGCAATGATCGCGATGGACCGCAGCGGGATGCGTATTTTGCGCAGGCCGTAAGTCACTCCGACGCCGAAGCCGTCAAGGCTTACGCCCAGAGCCAGCAGCAGCAATGAAAATACCGGCAGCATGTCGTTCCCTCCTCACCTGAATGCCTACCCATACTATATGGCATTGAAGGGAGAGAGGTGCCTATATTGCGCTGCGCTCTTTAATCAGCCGAAGCTTGCCGGTTCGGACGTCTGGTCTGCTGCACCTTAGCCTTCTGGCAGCCCGGGCAATAGTGGGTTCCCCGGCCGGCCACTACCGTCTTCACGATCGCTTGGCCGCAGTTTAAGCATGCTTCGTCCTTGCGGCCGTATACCTTCAATTGATGCTGGAACATACCGATCTCGCCCTGCCCGTTCACGTAGGACTTGATCGAAGAACCTCCAGCCTCGACAGCTTCGGTTAGCGTGCGGACGATCGCTTCGTGCAGCCTGCGCAGCTCCTGCCGACTGAGGCTTCCCGACTCCCGCTCCGGATGAATCCCGGCGAGAAAAAGCGACTCGTCCACATATATATTGCCGATGCCGACAATGTATTCCTGGTTGAGCAGCAGCGGCTTGATCTTGGCCGAGCGTCCGGCAACGACGTCCCGCAACGCTTCGAGCGTAAAAGCGTCGTCCAGCGGCTCGAGACCGAGCTTCCTAAGCGGCGCTTCCTCCAGATCCCGGCCGCTGTCGAACAGATGCATCGTCCCGAATTGCCGGACGTCCTTGTATCTTAACGCCGTGCCGTCTGTGAAATGAAAAATAACATGCGTATGGGGCTCGAGCGGATCGTCTTCGCGGTACAAGCCGTACCTTCCTTCCATCCGCAGATGGGATACCATCGTCCGATCGTCCATCAGAAAACGCAAAAACTTGCCGCGCCGCTCGATCGTCCTTATCGTCTGTCCTTCCAGCAGAGCCGCGAACAAAGCCGGGTCGTCCGGCCGCTGAATAATTCTCCGCAGCATGACGGACACCCGCTCTATCGTTTTGCCCGCCACCAGCGCGTTCAGCGTGCGGCGGACCGTCTCCACCTCTGGCAATTCCGGCATGATGCGCACCTCCTGTCTTAGCTGCCCAAGCCGTGTTCTTTTCGACGGCTGCCCCTTCATGAGCTGCCCGCTTCCTGTGCTGCTTCTTCCTGGGCTGCTCCTTCATGAGCTGCTCCTTCCCGTGCCGCTTCTTCCTAGGCTGCTCCTTCCTGTGCTGCTCCTTCCTGTGCTGCTCCTTCCTGTGCCGCTTCTTCCTAGGCTGCCGCTTCCTACGCCGTTCCTTCCTGAGCTGCTCCTTCCTGCACTCCCGCCGAAAGCTTCCGCTAACGCTAGTGACAAACGCTATTTGGCAGAATCGGACCTTTTTTAAAATGTAACGAAACGTAGTAACGCTATTTGGCCAGAAACGCTCAATCGGATAGCCCAAAATGCGGAATACGAATGCTCACTTGCGTTAAAATTTCAAATCGGTCGTTTCGTGTGAAATAAGCTCTGTGGCTTGCGTTAGCCCGGTACACCAGCATCCTAGGCTAGCGAGCATTTAGAGAAGCTTCGATCGAAGCACCTTCGCCAGATGAGCGGCTGCGCTTGAGCGGCAGTTTTATCTGGTGCAGAAAGTCATACTTCGATTTAACACGTTAACGCTTTATCGAAACTGCCCTTTCTGGCAGCTTTTCTGCCAGCACTGAGAAAACCTTGCCCTCAGAATGGCCCTTTATTGTGCAAAGCTACACTTTACTGCGACAGACATACTTAGCCGGCAGCTCCCGAAGCCCGCGTGCAAACTCCATGTTAGCGTTTGGGCTCCACGGCAGCGTGCGAACTGCCCGTTAGTCCAAACTCCACGGCAGCGTGCGAACTGCACGTTAGCGTCCAAACTCCACGGCAACGCGCGAACTGCACGTTAGCGTCCAAACTCCACGGCAGCGCGCGAACTGCACGTTAGCGTCCAAACTCCACGGCAGCGCGCGAACTTCATGTTAGCGCGGCCCTCCCCGGGCACATGCGGCGACAAATCCTGCAAAAAATGCAACATTTTCCGCCCCCTTCGCACCAGAGGAAGGGTAATGTTGCATTTTGTGCAACAATTTGGGGGCGAATGGCTTCAAATCAAGGAACATCGCCCGAAATGTTGCACATTTTACAACATTGTGCCGCGAATATGGTTGATTGCCCCGTTTTTGTTGTACAAAATACAACATTTGCACGCTCTCTTGAAAATAGCCCGGGGTGCGCGGCTCATTTTCACCATCTGATGGTGCCGTGCAGGCCGTATGGGCGTCTCTCTTGAAAATAGCCCCCAGGGCGCGCGGCTCATTTTCACCATCTGATGGTGCCGCGCCAGCGTCATGGGCGTCTATCTTGAAAATAGCCCCCGGGGCGCGCAGCCCATTTCCATCTTCTGATGGCGCTGCGCAAGCGGCATGGGGGCTCTCTTGAAAATCCGGCGGCAAGTCTGCCGACCAAAATTTTCAATACCGCAGGTGACGACCGATGACGAAGGAATCACTCGTCATAGGCGTCTGTCTGAAGCTGTTAGCCCGTTGCACGGCTTCATGCCCGCTGCCGCCCGACAGGCCATTGCTCGGCTTCGCACCCGCTGCCGTCCGCCAGGTCGTTACTTGGCTTCGTACCAGTTGCCGCCGTCGTCCACATCTACTTTCAGCGGGACATCCAGCTCGATCGCCTGCTCCATGACTTCCGCTACGAGCTTCTTCATATGGCCGACCTCGTCTTCCGGCACCTCGAACACCAATTCGTCGTGCACCTGAAGCAGCATGCGGCTTCTCAGGTTCTCCCGCTTCATCCGCTCGTCCATCTGCACCATGGCCAGCTTAATAATATCCGCAGCCGTGCCTTGGATGGGCGTATTCATGGCCGTCCGCTCAGCAAACGAACGGAGGTTGAAGTTGGAAGCCTTGATCTCGGGAAGATACCGTCTGCGCTGCAGCAGCGTCGTTACGTAACCGTGTTCCCGCGCTTTCTTGACGATATCGTCCATATATCTTCGGACCCCTTGGAATGCGGCGAAATACTGCTCGATAAACTTGGCCGCGTCCTTCCGGGTAATATTCAAGTTTTGCGAAAGCCCGTAGTCGCTGATGCCGTAGACAATGCCGAAGTTGACGGCCTTGGCCTGACGGCGCATGTTCGCGTCCACCTCGTCCTCGGCGACGCCGAAGACGTCCATCGCCGTCTTCGTATGAATGTCGAGCCCTTCGCGGAACGCCTCGATCAGCTTCTCATCCTGGGAAATGTGCGCCAGCACGCGCAGCTCGATCTGCGAATAGTCTGCAGTCACAATGCGCCAACCCGGCTCGGAAGGGACGAATACTTTGCGGATTTTTCGGCCTTCCTCCAGGCGGATCGGGATATTTTGCAGGTTCGGGTACTGGCTGCTGAGGCGGCCCGTCGCGGCGATCGTCTGTTTGTAATAAGTGTGCACCTTGCCCGTATCGGGGCGAACCTCCTTGAGCAGCCCTTCCACATAAGTCGATTGCAGCTTGGCCAGCGTCCGGTAATTCAAAATATGGCCGACCAGCGGATGATACCGCTCCAGCTTCTCCAGCACCTCGGCGTCGGTCGAATAGCCGGTTTTCGTCTTCTTGATGACCGGCAGCTGCAGCTTGTCGAACAAAATTTCCCCGAGCTGCTTGGGCGAATTGATGTTGAATTCGGTCCCGGCCTCGTCGTAGATCGTCTGCATGATCTCCTCGAGCCGCGCCTGCAGCTCGCGGCCGTACGCCTTCAGCTCCTCGGTATCGACCCGGAAGCCTTTCCGCTCCATCGCCGCCAGCACCGACGCCAGCGGCAGCTCCAGCTCATAAAACAGCCGGTGCATGCCGTCCTTCTCCAGCGCGTCCTTCAGCCTGGACGTCAGGCGGAGCACTGCCGCAGCCTTGAGGCACAAATGATCCGACAGCTTGTCCTCCGGCGGAAGCTGGAATTTCGCTCCCTTGCCGTACACTGCCTCGTCGGAAGGCAGCGAAGGCAGTCCGTAGCGCGCGGCAAGCCCGTCCAGCGTCAGCGTCGATTCCGTCGGATCGAGCAAATAGCCGGCCAGCTGCACGTCGAAGTCGACGCCGCCCAGCTTCATGCCGCGCCAATCCAGCGCGACAATGGACCGGTGCAGATCGTAGACGGCAATGCTTTTGTCCTCAGC
>Ga0207865_101104_pt1 | contig 22709 bp, 21 predicted proteins | sample HigsolmetaAR204D_FD_184836 | JGI IMG/M metagenome (GOLD analysis project Ga0207865, IMG submission 184836) | Ionic liquid and high solid enriched microbial communities from the Joint BioEnergy Institute, USA - AR20-4-D (SPAdes) (version 2) ...
CCGCCGGTCGAGACGACGGCTGCCGGGCAAGCGGGCAAAGAGGCGGAGCGGCCTGCGCAGGGGGCTGCCGGGCAGGACGAGGCTTCGCCGCCCGGGAAGAAGCCGGCCGATGCGGCGTCGCCCGAATCGCCTGAAGAGGACGGGAAGCCGGCTGCGGATAATCCGCCTGCGGCAAGCCAGCCCGCCCCGGAGGCTCCGGTGAAGGAGGCGGTATACGCGACCGGCTCATCGGCCGGGAAAGGGACGGACTCCGCAGGGAAAGCTTCCAGCGGGAACAAGCCGCCTGCCAAGTCAGCGGCTGCCGAAGACCGCAAGCCGCTTTCCTGGTACTACATGAAGAAGGGCAAAGGGAAAGTGCCGGACTTCCCGGCCGATACGAAGAAGTATACGGACGAGATGAAGGCGCTGTGGGTCGGCACCGGGAAGAAGGTCTATTTGACGATCGATACCGGAGGCGATCTGGGCGACATCGATACGCTGGTCAAGTCGCTGAAGGACAATGACGTGAAGGCCAATTTCTTCATCGCCGGGTATAACGTCAGGAAGAATCCGAATTTTATCCGCACGCTGGTCGCGGACGGGCATCTGGTAGCCAATCATACGATGACGCACACCGATATGAACAAACAGACCGACGAGGAAGTCAAGAAGGAGATCGAAGATTACGAAAAGCTGTACAAGGAAGTGACGGGAGAGGAGATACAGCCGTTTTTCCGCTTCCCGTACGGAAAGTACAGCATGCATTTGCTGAAGCTGGTGTCCGATATGGGCTATACGTCGGTATTCTGGTCGACGGCGATGCGGGATTGGGAGCCGCGCAAGAACGGCGCGGAAGACCCGTACAACGACATTATGAACAACCTGCACGACGGGAATATCATTTTGATGCATCAAGGTTCGCCGGAAAATATCCAGGCGCTGGACCGGATCGTCAAAGAGGTCAAGAAGGCCGGCTACGAGTTCGCGCTGCTTACCGACATTCAGCCGCCGGAATGAGCGGGTGGCCGGGGGACGGTAAAGCGGAGCTCCCGGGAGCGGGATGGACGAGCGTGCCCGGGAACAGGATGGACGAGCATGTCCGGGAACAGGATGGACGAGCATGTCCGGGAACAGGATGGACGAGCGTGCCCGGGAGCGGGATGGACGAGCATGTCCGGGAACAGGATGGACGAGCGTGCCCGGGAGCGGGATGGACGAGCGTGCCCGGGAGCAGGGAGGACGAAGCGCCCGGCGGGGGCGGCAGTCAAGAAGGTCCGGCTCCCCCTTGCGGGCTGCGGAAGACCGCTTAACGGGGCGAGTCGACCGCCCGGCACGAATTGCGGACGACCAGCTGCGTATCGATGAAGGACTTGACCTTCACCGCCTTGCGGTGCGCGATCGAATCGAGCAGCTTCGTGACGGCCAGCTCGGCGATCGCGCTTTTCTCTACGTGAACGGTCGTCAGCTCCGGGGAGATGACGGTCGATTCGCGGATATTGTCGAAGCCGACGACCGAGATGTCCTCGGGTACGCGGATGGAGAGCTCCGCCAGCGACTTGATGACGCTGATGGCGATATAATCGCATTCGCAGAACAGGGCAGTCGGCAGCCGTCCTTCCAGCGCGGCGATATTCTGCTGGAACGTTTGCTGCGCCGCTACGGTCGTCGGAGATACCGTAAAAACATGGCGCTCGTCAAGCGAGAGCCCGGCCTGCGCCAAGGCTTGGCGGAACCCTTGCTTGCGGGCGTCGAAATTGTACATGCGAAAATCCGACTGCACATAACCGATCTGCCGGTGCCCGAGCTCAAGCAAATAACGTCCGGCCTGGTGAGCGCCCATCACATTGTTCATCACGATAAAGTTAGCGTTCAGCGTCTCGCAGCAAGTGTCGAGCACGACGAGACGGTCGTGCTGTCCGGCGATGCTTTCGATATGCTGCGGCGCCAGATTCGTGCCGAGCAAAATCATGCCGCTTGACTCGCGCTCCCTCTCCATAGCCAGCAGCGTTTCCTCGAAGCGCTCGACTGGCACCGAGGAGAAGAGCAGGGAGTAGCCTCTGGAGCGGCACTGCTCCTCGATATCGTGGATCAGCTCCGCAAAGAACGGCTGCTTATCGTACTGCTCCAGCACGATGCCGGAATTGGTGCAAGCGACGAAGCGAAGAATGCGCGCGCCTGCCTCGGCTTGGCTTGCCTTCAGCATCGTCCTCGGGATATATCCGTTATCTTTGACGATATTCAATATTTTGGCCCGGGTGCTTTCGCTGACTCCCGGCTTTCCGCTCAGCGCCAGGGAAACCGCCGATTTGGACACGTTGGCGAGCCGGGCGATATCCTCCATCCTCATCTTCACGCGGCATCGACACCTCTTTTCAGCCTCTATGTTTGGCAGCTCAACAAAACAATCCGATGTAATTTTAGATTACTATAGTCCGTTCCCGTCAGACAAGCTCCAAATAGGCTGTAGCTTGCTGCGGATCTGCAACCTTTCCGGGAAATATTCTAAATTTGTTTAGTAATTTGGCGGATGTTAAATTAAATATTTTTAATCCATAACCGTTGACTCGTTAAATCCCGGGTGCTATGATTGTTTTGAAAGCGGTTGCAAATACTTGCTGTGAACTAAACAAAATATGCGGTTTACAATATAGTTTAGACGGATCGAACGACCGGGATAAATATATATGACAAGCGATTTCTTCGTCATCGGTCGCCCGTACGGTTACTGAAAATTTGCCGCCGGCCTTCGGCAAATGATCAGATAGAGGGCGCCCGATCGGTAACCTGCTGACATGATGCAATGAGCATATCATGGGGAGTGACCTAAGCATGGTTCAACGAAAAACAGGTTTGTCACTTATCGCACTGGCTGTTCTGTTAGGAGGCTGCAGCGGCGGGCAGCAAAAAGACGGGGCCGAAGCCCGGGAGGAGCCCGCACCGCCGAGGACGACGATCGACGAGCCGGTCGAGCTGACGGTTTATTCGGCCCCGGGCGATTCGGAACAGGCGTGGAACGAACGGTTCGGCGATCCGATCCGCAAGAAGTATCCGAACATCTCGTTCAAATTCATTAATCCCCGCAACAACGACGCGCTCAAAATTTCCAACCTGCTGATGTCCGGCACGAAGATCGATATTTACTACGAATCGATCGGCGGCTTTTTCGTCAATGTGCCCCAGTACAACCTTCAATTTGATTTGACCCCGTTTATCAAGCAGCACAACCTCGATTTGGACGCCTTCGAGCCGTCCTTGATCGAGGCGATGAAGAACAACACCGGAGGCGAAATTTGGGGCCTGCCGGTTAATAACAACAATATGGTCATGTACTACAATAAGGATATTTTCGATCGGTTCGGGGTGCAGTACCCGAAAGACGGCATGACCTGGGAAGAAGCGATCGAGATGTCCCAGGCGTTCAACCGGATCGAGGAAGGCAAGCATTATGTCGGGCTGGCCGTATCTCCGAATCATATTACGCGGATGAACCCGTTCTCGCTTCCGCTCGTCGACGCGAAGACGGAGAAAACGACCTTCAGCGATCCCCGCTGGCAGCAGCTGCTGCAGACGATGTTCGTCCAGCCGGCGCGCAGCGACAACTACAAGAACAAAATCAGAGCGCTCGGCAACAAGGCTCCCTACGCGACGGAGTTCACACGGACGCACGACCTGGCCATGTACGTCCATCAATCGAACTTGCCGTTCATTGACAGCACCTACAAGAACACCAATTTCGATATCGTATCGCTCCCGACGTTCCCGGAAATGCCCGGGGTCGGCTCCCAGGCATACCCCAGCTATTTTGCGATTCCGTCTCATAGCGAGCACAAGGAGGAAGCGTTTCTCGCGCTTCAGTACCTCGTCTCGAGCGAATATCAGATGGAGTATGCGAAGAAGGGCGTCATGCCGGTGCTGAAGGACGAGTCGTACAAACGGGCGTTCGCGACCGAAACGGAATATCAAGGCGTCAATTTCGGCGCAGTCTTCTACAACCAATTCGCCCCGATCCCGACCAAGACCAAATATGACGGCCTGGCGGAAGGGGCTCTCACTTCTCAGCTCATCGACCTGGCGCTCGGCAATACGGATATCAATACCGTGCTGCGCAAAGCCGAGGAGGAGGGGAACAACAAGATCGAGACCGAGAAGAAAGGGGAATGAGGCTGGCGGGCCACTACTGCCGGCAGCGAATTCGACGAATGCAGACGCGGGCCGACGGAGAGCCGGGCCAACGGGGAGCCAGGACAAGGGCAATCGCCTGGACATCTTAGCGGCGCGAGGATGGTACCTTTCCTTTCTAAACGTCATAAAATGAACCAGCATGGTTCGTTTTACGATCTCAATATAGAAGGAAGCGAGAATACGTGGACCAACCGATTGCCATATTGGACTCCGGTGTCGGAGGACTGACGGTGGCCAAGGAAATGATGCGCCAGCTCCCGCAGGAACAAATCGTCTATTTCGGGGATACGGCCCGTACGCCGTATGGGCCGAGGCCTGCCAAGGAGATCGTCCGGTTCACCCAGGAAATCGTCGATTATTTGCTGCAGTTTCAGCCGAAAATGATTGTCATCGCGTGCAACACCGCGACGGCTGCAGCGTGGGACCAGGTGCGGATGAGCCTGGACATCCCGGTTGTCGGCGTGATCCAGCCCGGCGCCAGAGCGGCGATCAAGACGACGCGCCGAAACACGGTCGGCGTCATTGGCACGGAAGGGACGATCCGCAGCCGCGCTTACGAGCATGCGCTCAGGAAAATTGCCCCCCAGCTTCAAATCGTCGGCATCGCATGTCCGGAATTCGTCCCGCTCGTCGAGAAGGGGCGGTTTCGCGGCGAAGAAGCGCAGCATGTCGTCGAGCGGTCGCTGGCGGAGCTGAAGTCCGCCGGGCTGGACTGTCTCATTCTCGGCTGCACGCATTATCCGTTTTTAGCGGACATCATCGCATCGGTGATGGGGCCGGACGTTGCGCTGATCAGCTCTGCGGAAGAAACCGCCCGGGAGATCAGCACGATTCTTTATCATAAAGGCATGCAGGCCAAGTCGACCTTCGCTCCGGTTCATCGTTTCTTTTGCAGCGGCGATCCGCTGCTGTTCCGGGCGATTGCCGAGACGTGGCTGAACGAGCCGGTTCAAGTGACGCCCGTCGTCTGGGAGGTTCCGAATATTTACTGATGCTTCCGCATAGGCATTAACCGACTGAGCGTTAGGCTAGCCTATGCGGGAGGGACGCGACATGGCTTTTTCTTACGTTGTGCAGGAGGGAGATACGCCGCACCGTATCGCCCGCCGCTTCGGCATCAATGCCGCCGCATTGTACGGAATGAACCCGCAGCTGCAGGAGGGGCAGTACATTTATCCGGGACAGATGCTTCAGATTCCCGCCTGTACCGCCCCATCGTATGTGATTCAGGAGGGCGACAGCTTCCACCGTATCGCTCGCCGCTTCAACGTTTTGCCGGAGGAGCTGCAGGCTGCCAATCCGGGGGTTGATCCGCTTGAGCCGGGCATCGGGCAAGCGATCGTCATCCCCGCCGGCCGCGGAGAACGCATCGTAGATACCGCGTATGAGTACGGTTATGTCGAACTGGTTCAGGATATGCTAGCATTGGCGGACAAATATCCTTTTCTGGAGACAGGGGCGATCGGGCGCAGCGTGCTTGGCAAGGAAATCCCTTACCTTCGCATCGGCTCGGGGAGCAGGGAAGTGCATTATAACGGCTCATTTCATGCGAACGAGTGGATTACGTCCTTGCTGCTGATGAAGTTTGCGGAGGATTTCGCGAATGCGTATGCTTCGGGGGTGCCGCTGCGCGGCCGCGATGTCCGGCCATTATACGAGCAGAGCTCGCTGTGGCTCGTGCCGATGGTGAATCCGGACGGCGTGGAGCTCGTGCTGCAGGGCGCATCGCCGTCCAATCCATACGCGGATCAGCTGCTGGCCTGGAACTTCGGCTCGCCCGATTTTACCGGTTGGAAGGCGAACATTCGCGGCGTCGACCTGAACGACCAATTCCCGGCGTGTTGGGAGCTCGAGCGCGGCCGCAGGGAGGCGCCGGGCCCCGGCCCGCGGGATTATACCGGGGGTGCGCCGTTATCCGAGCCGGAGGCGAAGGCGATGGCCGATTTTACGAGAAGCCGCGACTTTCGCCTCGTCATCGCCTTTCATACCCAGGGCAGGGAAATTTATTGGAACTATCGCGATCTGGAGCCGCCGGAAGCGGAGCGGATCGCAAGCCGCTTCGCCATGAAAAGCGGCTATCGCGCGGTGAAGCTGCCCGAAAGCGATGCGGGCTATAAGGACTGGTTCATCCAGGAGTTTCGCCGTCCGGGCTTTACGGTCGAAGCGGGAATCGGCGTCAATCCGCTGCCGCTCTCCCAGTTCCGTTCCATTTATGACGACAATATCGGCATTTTGCTGGAAGGGCTGACCGTCTGAGCGGGACGACGGGCAAGTGAGCCGGCACAACGGCAAATAAGCGCCGCGATCCGGGGATTGCGGCGCTTTGCTATTGGCACGGCAGAGAGAACGCCGCTCGGCTACGAATCGACAAGCAGCATGCGGTTCATCTTCGTAAAGACGTGCTCCATCTGCTGCAGCTCATCGATCTCCAGCTGGCTGATCAGCTCGCACAGGCGGTTGAACCGGGCCAGACGGATGCGCTTCAGCGTGTCCGCGCCATGCTCTGTCAAGGAGATGTGCACGACCCGGCGGTCTTCCTCGGACCGCTCCCGGCGAATTAGTCCGAGCTTCTCCATTTTATCGGTCATTCCGGTGACGGCGCCCGACGTGATGCCCAGCTTGACGGCGATGTCCGTCGCTTTGACGGTCCCCTGATTATACAGCATAATAAGAAGGAACACCTGCCCTTCCGGCAGCATCTCCTTGCTGCGAAGCTGGGAATCGTGTCTGATGCGGTAAAATAGGGATTCCATCTGCTGCTGGATGGAGCGGATCATCCGTTCTTTGTCGTCCGCTTGCGTTGCTGCGTTCATGTCTTGTAGCCTCCCGAGCCCGTTCGATAATGGATTCCGCGCTTGTTGTATGGCGCTTACACTTCAGTCGGATTTTTAGATCAAATATAACGTTAAAGGAGTGTGAGTGCAATGAGCAAATGGATGCGCTTTTGGTCGCTCCAGCGATGGGGCCGCACGTTTCGCCGGATCGTCCCGCTGCTTCGTTCGCCCAAGGTTCCGATCGGAGAAAAGCTGCTCTTTGCCGTTCCGGCCCTGGTGTACTGGATTATGCCGGACGCGCTGCCGTTCATGCCGATCGACGATATCGCCGTCGGGCTTATTCTGATGAACTGGTTCACGGACAGGGCGGAGCGCAAATACGGCGCGTAATCTTGGCCGCTTGCACCTCGCCGCAGTCCGCGCCTGGGCTTACGCCGGCGTTTCCGGTGAGTCGCTCCGCTGCCGCTCGTATTCTTCCTCGGGCATGCGTATCCAGCGCTTCAGATAGCCCTGCATGTACAACGCTTTGATGAGAATGATCAGGATCGGCGACAAAATCAGACCCGCAACGCCGAACAAAGACAGCGAGATGATCATGAAGGCCAGCATCGTGAAGGCGGAGACGCCGAGCGAATCGCCGGTGATTTTGGGCTCCAAAATTTGCCTTGTCCCGATTACGACTACAAGCAGAACCGTCAGCCACACCGCCAGCGATATTTTCCCTACGATGAACAAATACACGATCCAGGGAATGAACAGCGTGGATACGCCGAGCAGCGGCAGCACGTCCAATACGCCGGCCAGCAGCGCGATGGAGAAGGCGTTATCGACCCCCAGCGCGAGCAGCGCCGCGAAGATGACGATGAAGGTCAGGCTGATCAGCTTGGCCTGCGCCTTAATGTATGTAACGATTCCTTTGAGCACGTTATCCCGGAGAAAATAAAACGCATTTTTGAACGTGTTCGGCGTCTTTTCGTCGGCTACCCTTTTCCACGTATCGATCTCGATGCTGAGGAAGTAGGCCAAAATAAGGCCGATCGCGAAATTGACGACGAACGACGAGAAGGACGAAATGGCAGTCAGCGTTCCCGTCAGGAACGAGCTGGCCCAGGCCGTCAATTTGCCGGCGAAGCCGGTCAGGTACGTTTTGATCTGCGCCATGACATCCTCGGGCAGCGGCGGCAAACTGCCGATCAGGCTGCGCAGCTCGTCCGACCTGAGAGCAATCTGCTTCTCCAGCAAGTCGGCATAATCCGGCAGCTTGCCGATCAGGTTCATAATCTGGGCTGTGAAAATAACGCCGCCCATCGTAATGACCCCCAGAATGATCAGCACAAAAAGAACGGCAGAGATCGCCGAAGCGATCGACTTGTTCACCCCGCGGCGGTGCAGGAACTTGGCGAACGGCTCGATAATCATGAAGATGACGAAGGCGAAAAAGATCGGCGTCGCAATCTTGTACAAATAGCTGAACGCCAGCATGAACAAGTAGACCGTCAGCACGATCAGCGCGATATCGAAGGCGGTCTTGTAATATTTGCGATAAAACGACAGCATATGGTCACCTCACCGGGTTAGGTCACTGCTTCAGCTAGCCCCACTTGGCCGCCCAAAGCTTCATTTCCTTCAAAATTTTATGCAGATCGGCGCCCTTGGGAGTCAGCTTGTACTCCACCGTTACCGGCACTGTCGGATATGCGGTCCGCTCCAGCACGCCTTGCTCCTCCAGATGGCGCAGCGTATCAGTCAGCGATTTGGGACTGATCGACTTGATTTTGCGTTGCAGCTCGCCGAACCGCTTCGTTCCCCCGAACAACTCCCGAATAACGAGAAACGACCACTTGCCGCCGATCACGTCCAGCGTCTTCTCGATCGAGCATTCGATATGCGTCGGCTCCTTCGGAATATAATTGCTCATGCGACGCTGTTCCTTCTCCGTCATGGACATAAGAACCATCCTCTCCTGTATACGGTTTCGCCGGATAAATGCTCTGCGAAGCAGCTAACCTTCAGGTAAGCAAGTATGGCAAAGGGATTAACGATAAAAAACAACCGCTGCTTCTCATTGTATAGAATCGCGGCATGAATGGCAATGCACGGCGAAGAAATCGCGAGCGGCGCTTTCATGCCAGGCGTTTGCCGGGAGGCGGGCATTGGCGGGAAATGGAGTTGCTTTCCCCGGGACAATTCTATACAATGAAGGGAAAAATCGATGGGGAGTGTACCGGATGAACTGCAAAATCTCGCGCAATGCAGCCAAGAAGCTGCTCGAAGAGTTGAATAAAGAAGAGAACAAGGATCAGAAGCTGCGGGTCTTTATTACCCACAGCCACGGGGATCACGCGCACTACGGCATGGCCCTGGACACGCCGACCGAAGACGACGTGGTCGTGACGACCGACAAGGGCATCGACGTGATTTTGCAGAAGGACGAGCCTTTGCTGGACGGCGTCCGCATCGACTATTTCTACTTGCCCGAGGAAGGGTTTGCGATCACGAATCCGAGCAAGGGCAACCACGGGGACCACTGATCGTCCGCGGATGACGCTGAATGAAAGGGACGAACCCCCATGGCCAATGACATCCGAGTGTGCGACAAATGCAAGCATATCCGTATGAAAACGTTCCTGCCCAAGCTGAAGAAGCTGGCGCCCGACGCGGATATCCAGGTAGGCTGCAAATCGTATTGCGGCCCGTGCTCGAGGTTCGCCTTCATTTTTATTAACGGGCGCTATATTACCGGAAAGACCGAGGACGAGGCGCTCGAGAAGGCGCGGAAATACGTGAAGTAAGCCGCTTCGGCCGCTCCTTGCGCCAGTATGGCGGCGATGGCGAAGCGATTGAGGGACCTTGGCCGGGGAAGCCCGCGGGTTCCCGGCACGGAAAGTCTCCGGAGCTGCTGTTAAGCTCCGGAGACTTTTTTTTGGGCGGGCCATAGACCGAGTTGCCGGGAATGGATTGCTCGCTTTGCCAGCCCATCGATCAGCGTGGCCGCTGGCCTTGGGCTTATATATGGCGGGACTGACCTTGAGCTAACGCTAGCCACAGAGCTTATTCCCCTCGAAACGCTCGATTTGAAATTGTAACGCAAGTGAGCAGCCTTATTTCGCATTTTGGGCTACCAGAATCGGGGATTCTGACCAAATAGCGTTGTTCCGTTTCGTTGCATTTCTAAAAAGGTATATTTCAGCAAAATAGCGTTTGTCACAAGCGTTAGAGAGGATATTGGTGGTCAGAAAAGCGACCTTCGGAGCTCTGCGCCCCAGGCGGGGGGCCGTGCTCAATACGATGTGCGCGCTTTAGAGCCGAACCCGCGGGGAGAGACGCCGATGACAAGCGATTCCTTTCGCCCCTGTCGTCACCTGCGGTGTTGAAATTTGGCCCGGGGACTGCCGCCCAATTTTCGAGAGAGACGCCGATGGCAAGCGATTCCTTTCGTCATCGGTCGTCACCTGCGGTGCCCGAAAATTCGCCGGAGGATTCCGTCCGATGTCAACAAATGTTGTGTTTTGTACAACCAAAACAGGGGGATAAACCGCACTGGCCGCTCAATGTTGTAGAAAGTACAACTTTTCGGGCGATGTTCCCGGAGCCCATCGCGCCTAAATTGTTACACAAAGTACAACATTCCCCTTCCTTTTGCACGAAAGTTCCGGAAAATGTACAAAAGCGCATGTTCACGAACCGTGTCGATATTTTAAGAATACGATATCGATATATGCTATTTTTACAGGTTGTTAGAACTATCTTTTTTTGTTAAAATAGGTAATTAGAACGATGTTTTTCGTCAGGATTGTCTATTATGCTTATCTAGTCGCGCAAGCTGCGCCGGCAAATCAATATTCGAGCTTTCAAGACGGATGATCGTCGGAGCATTCCGCAGGCAGATGCCGGTGGGCAGGGGGATCGTCTTTTTCGCGATATAGGGAGGGGCAAACGCTTTTCATGAAGAAGGAAGAACCGAAGTGGATGGCTCGGCAAGGCTTTTACGCCAAAGCGGGGAACGATTTCGTTGGCGTCCGCTTGACGCCTGACGGGCCGAAGCTGTTCGTCAATCAGGAGGAATACGAGTTGAACCGGCCGTGCTGGGATGTGGAGATGGTCATGGGACGATCGTTCAATATCGTGAACTTTTATTGGTGCGGCGAAGCTAAGCTGTCGATCCGCTGTCGGGCGGATAACGAGCTGTTTATGCCCTTGTACGACTATTTGAGCTGTCAGTCGCCATCGATCCGCCCGGCTTAAAACTTGGCCGGACGTGAACCGAATGCCGGCTGCGGAGGCGATGCGCCTTTCGCGGTCGGCATTTTGTGTTGCATCGAATTTTTATTCGATAAAGCATTAAAGTGTTAAATTGAAGTGTGTCTTTCTGCACCAGGCAATACTGCCGCTCAAGCGCAACCGCTCATCTGATGAAGGTGCTTCGAGCGAAGCATCTCTTCATACTCGCCAGCCTCCGCTTGGTGATTTGCCGGGCTAACGCCAGCCAGAGAGCTTATTTCACTCGAAACGACCGGTTTGACATTCTAACGCTGGCGGGCATTCTTATTCCGCGTTTTGGGCTGCCCGATTCAGCGTTTCTGACCAAATAGCGTTACTACGTTTAGTTGCATTTTAAAAAAAGGTTCGATTCAGCAAAATAGCGCTTGTCACAAGCGTTAGAGATTCAGAGCCAATCGTGTGATCCAGAAGCTTACGGAAGGTCTGCTTTAGCCCGCGGTTTATGCTGCCATCCCCCGCAGGAAGGCGCGCCTAAAGACGTGCGCGTTGCTGCGGGTGTTGTTGTATGGGCAAAAAACAGAGGGGAGCGGCATATAGTGAAACGACGGTAAAGATAGACGCCTATGGCGAGCGATTTAATTCGCCATCGGTCGTCGCCTGCGGTACCCAAAATTTGCTGACGGCCAGGATAGGAGGGAGGAATATGGCTCCAATCGATTACGAGACGTCCGCCCGGTTCGAGCATCGCTTCTGGCTGCAGGTGCTCGGCGATCACGCCCGCTTCATCCGGGACGCTCTGTCTCCCGGCGAGCAGGAGGAGATTCGCCGTGCCGAAGCGTTCATCGACTCGCTGGACCGGTTGCTGGCGGATGCGCGAAGAGAGCTTGCAGGCCGCGAATTGGCGGCTTTAACAAGGGCCGCGGACGAGCGCGCCAAGGAGCTTCGCGCGTTCAAGCTGCATTTGCTAAGCAGGCACTTGAGCGGCAAGATCGGTCTGCTGCTGTCTCCGTCGTTCATAAACCATATGGTGAACGAGGTCGAGGAGTATCTTCGGGTACTCGCGGCGCTGCTGGAAGGCAAGCCCGCTCCTATGTGCCATCCGCTGCATCATCATCTGGTCTGGCTGCAGGACGCTTACGGTCACGCGGCTTCGATCGCCGGCGATCTCGACATGGCAGAGAAGAGGTTGTTGAAGAAGGCGCGGAAGTTCACGAAGCATTTTACCGACTTTTATGTGAAGGCGGTGGAGCTCGCCGGGTATTTGCGGACCGGCTCAAGCGATTTTCCCGCTTTGCGGCGGTTCAATTCGGAGGTGGAGCTGGAGATGAAGCTGTTCCAGCACTTTTTGGCGGAGCTGCTGGAGCTGAGGATGACGAAGGAAGCGCTTGGCGTCATCTCTCCGCTGATGGCCGACCATATGTTCCGCGAGGAATGCTACTACTTGATCAAGCTGGCGCAATTCTCGGAAGCGGAGCCCCCCGCCTGCGACCCTGCCAGGCCCCGTGCCGAGACATAAGCCGGGCAACTGAAGGGGGACTGGCGCGGACCGCCGGCGCGGCAATCGGGCCCAAGCCGCCCCCGGCGTCCTGCACCGTCCATAAGCGCCGCACCCTAAGCGGCGGCCGGGGCAGACCGGATGTCGCGCAGCCCGTGTAACGCCGGCATCAAGGCAGCGTATACAGCAGGATCGCGAAGAAATGGAGCGCCGAGCCGGCCAGCACGAACAGATGCCATATCGCATGATGATACGGGAATCCCCGCCATACGTAGAAAATGGTCCCGAACGAGTAGGCCAATCCGCCGGCGACGAGCAGAATCAGGCCATTCGTATCGAACTCGGCAACGAGCGGCTTCCAGGCGAAGACGATCAGCCACCCCATGGCCAAATAAAGCAGAGTGGAGGTGAACAGAAACTTTTTGGTAAAAAACGCTTTGAACACAACCCCCAGCAGCGCCAGGCCCCATACGACGCCGAACAGCACCCAGCCGGCCGTTCCCCGGATGACATGGAACAGGATCGGCGTATACGTGCCGGCAATGAACAGGTAGATGGCGGAATGATCCATCGTTTCGAACAAATCCTTCACCCGCCCCTCCGGGAAGCTGTGCACCAGCGTAGAGGCGCAGTACAGCAGCAGCATGGTGCTGCCGTAAATGGCGAAGCTTACGACATGCAAAGCGGTTCCCTTGAGCGATGCGAAGACGACCAGCAGCACGAGCGCGGCGATGCTGAGCGGCACGCCGATGCCGTGGGTGAAGGCGTTCGCGATTTCCTCTCTACGGGAATACGTATGGGTATTGGCCATGCGTTCAACCTCCTCGATGCGGGACAGCGTCCGCCGCGGCAGCGTGGCCGTCCGGCGTTCTGGGGGGCAGCGGTCCCAAATACATATGCAGATGGCATTCGATCCGGCCGTTGAACAGCTTGCGGTTTTTGTCGCTGCGCCGGCCCATCCAATGCTCCAGCTGCTTGCTCGGGCTGAGCACGAAGGCCGTCCAGGTCGGCAGGCGGTCGTACAATCTGCCAAGCTCGCGCACCGCCTTCTCGGCCTGCGCCCGGTCGCCGAGACGTTCGCCATACGGCGGATTCGTAATCAGCAGCCCGTAATCGCCGCGGGGAGCGGCTTCAACGACAGGCAGCTTGCGGAACGTCAGCTCGCCGGCGAGTCCTGCGGCCTTGCAGGCGGCTTGGGCGACTTCGATGGCGCTGCCGTCGATGTCCGAGTCGGTGATCGCGAGCGGCGTGCTGTCGTCGAACCGATCCATCTTGACAAGCACGCGGTCGGCCGTGCGCAGCCACAGATTGGCCCGGCAGATCGCCAGCTCGTCGCCGATGAACATTACCCGGCCGTTGTCGACCTTTACTTCTTCATAGCCGAGCTCGCGCACCTCGCGGGCGACGATGCTTTCAAGCCCCATCGGGGCGGTGGCGATCAATTCTATTGCGGTCATCGATGATTTTCAACTCCAGTGCAGGCTTCGGTTAAGGCTTGGGCCGTCATCCCCGGTTGATCCGGAGCCGGCGCAAGCTTTACAATACATCTAGTATAGGCGATATTAAACGCGGATACAACGCGCGGGAGGATGGCGTCATGACAGCAGAAACGGCAGAGCAATACATGGAATCGTTGGCGGCGGAGGATGAGCAGCTGGCGAAGGTTCGGCAAAGCATCCGTGAGGCAGGCATGCGCGACATTTCGGTGGCGACCGGTTACGGCCGGCTGCTGACGCTGCTGGTTCGAATGAGCGGGGCGAGCAGCGTGCTGGAGATCGGCGCGCTTGGCGGCTACAGCGGCATTTGCCTGGCCCGCGGACTGGGAGACGGCGGCCGGCTCGTCTCGCTGGAGCTGAGGCCCGAATATGCCGAGCTGGCCAAGCGGAACTTGACGGAAGCCGGCTTCGGCGGCAAAGTGGAGTACCGGGTCGGCGAGGCCTTGACCAGCCTTGAGCGCGTTGCTGAGGAAGGGCTTACCTTCGACTTCTTCTTCATCGATGCCGACAAGGGCAATTACTTAAGCTATTTGGAATGGGCGATTCGGCTCGCCCGTCCCGGCGCGGTCATCGTCGGCGACAATACGCTGATGCGCGGCAGGACGCTCAATCCGGCCGAGCAGGGCGGATCGGTGACCCGCATGAGGGAGTTCAACCGCATGATCGTTCAGGACCCGCGGCTGGAGGGCGCGTTGCTGCCGGCATATGACGGCCTGGCGATCGCCAGGGTCAAGGAGACGAAGTGATACGGCAACCGCGGTGTAAAGGACACAAGGGCAGAGCGCACTCTTCCTGACACGAGGAAGAGTGCGCTCTGCCCTTTCGCATGCGCCGAGGCTATTGCGGCGAGGCCGATTCTGCGCTGCCGCGGTCGCCGCGGCTTTTGCCGTACAGCGATTTGTACACCCACAGCGCATTGGCAAGCAGCAGGATGGCGGCGCCGATGAAGATGCCGCGGATGCCGATGTACCCCGATACCGCTCCCCCGACGACCGGCCCCAGCATGTTGCCGAGACTGAGAAAGCTGGCGTTGAAGCTGTAGGATCGGCTTTCCATGCCGTTTGGCGTATATAGCCGGATCAGCGTCTGCACGGAAGGCAGCAGCCCTCCCATGAACATGCCGAGCAGAAAGCGGACGGCGAACAGCTGCCAGATGTTCGTCACCAAGGCCTGCGGAATGAAGGCGAGACCGGCTCCGACCAGCGCGACCATCAGTACCCGGACCGGCCCGACGCGGTCGCTCAGCCGGCCGAGCAGCGGGGAGGCGACCATATTCGAGAAGCCGGTGATGGAGCCGACGAGCCCGGCAAAAAAAGCAAGCAGCTCGGCGCTGTGATGCAGCTCCTGGACGAACAGCGGCATAAGCGGCATCGAGCTGAGCATGGAAAATTGGATCACGAACGTAACGGAATAGATCGCCGGCAGCTGAGGAATTCGGCTCAGTTCCTTGAAGCCGGCGAAGATGGACGGTTTATGTCCGGATGCCGCCGTTTTCGCGGGCGTGAACGATTCCTTGACCAGCAGCCAGGCGAGCAGGGAAGCCACCAGCAGCAAACTGCCGGTAATATAGAAAATCGGGCGGAAGCCGATCCACTCGGCCAGCAGTCCGCCGATGAGCGGGCCGAGAATCGTGCCGGCCACCTGGCCGGACTGCAGCGTGCCCATCGCGAAGCCTGTCCTTTCGCGCGGCGTATTCGCCGACATGAGCGCAACGGCTGCCGGAATGAATCCGGAGATGACGCCATTGAGCACGCGCAGCAGCAGCAAATGCAGCGGCGCGGTGGCAAAACCCATGAGAATCATGACGATAGCCATGCCGAAGCCGGAGCGCAGCAGCATGACCTTGCGGCCGTACCGGTCGGCGAGTCCGCCCCAGATCGGCTGAAAAATGAAGGCGGTGATGAAGTTGCCGGCAAAAATGGTGCCCGCCCACATCGAGACCGCGTGAGGATCGGTAACGCCCATCTCTTGGATGTACAGCGGCAAAAACGGGACGATCATCGTCATGCCGCTCATGGCCAAAAAATTGCCCAGCCATAAAACGATCAGATTGATTTGCCAGCGTGCCAAAGGCTTCTCCTTCTTTCAAGCTGTCTCTTGCGTCATAGGCTTGGTTGCATAGCTCCATTGTACCACATCCTGCAAGCTGCTACCTGTCAAGGCGGCCATTGCCCACAGCGAAAATGTTCATTGATTCGAAGGGAGGAAGGGCGTCAGACCGATGGCAGGCTGCCGCGCTTCCTGCAATTGCACCGCGGATGACGACCGGCGCAAGACAAGCTACGGCTGTTCCCGCCCTGTTCGCATTTCGCTGCGAAACCGCTCCAGCCCGGGCATTCCGACCTGTTCGGCGATGCGGATCGCCCGCTCGATATCGTAGGGCACGCGGACGGTTTGCAGCGAGAAGGGCGCGGCTTCCCCGCCTTCCGCAACGCCTTCGATAATCGCGTAGCATGCCTGGGGGATGCCGTCATACGGAGCGCCTACGCTGCCGCAGTTGTACAAAATCAGCCCGCTGCCGTCCTTGCCGCGCAGCGTATGCATATACGTCTTGTGGATGTCGCCGTATATGACGACGTCCGGACTGCTGCCGCCCGGGAAGGCGCCCGTCAGCTCCGTATTGTCGAACATGGCCAGCTTGTCCGTCTTCGGCGACTTGCGGAGAACGCGGTGATACACGCTGACGGCGGAGGCGTGAAACAGACGGACCCGCCTGCCGCTAAGCGTCAGATCGAGGCTGAAAGGCAGATGGCGCAAATAGGCGAGCCTCTCGCCGCCGAGCCTTTGCTGCTGCCACAGGCCCCCCTCCTTGTCCTGCGGCATGTTGATTCCCAGATCCCAGTTCCCCTGAACGACGATTTCGCAGGATGAGCGGACGAGATCGACCGCTTCCGCGGGCTCGGGGCCTTTGCCGACAAGATCGCCCAAACAGACGATTCTAGCGATCCCGCGCCCGCGAATATCGCTCAGAACAGCTTCCAGCGCCGGAACGTTTCCGTGAATATCTGAGATGACAGCGATTCGTTCCATGACGATTTCCTCCGATTTTTTGTTTTGTCCATTATATCACGAAATATCGCGTTAGCGGTTTTGGGCTGGCCCACCGCCGCTGCGAAAAGCGGCTGGCTCCTGCCTGGCGGCCAGCCAAGGCGTTATTTTGGGGAATACGTCGCATGGACGGGAAGGAATGTTTTTCTTATAATATTTTCAATAGATAGACGCCTATGACGAGCGATGCCTTCGTCATCGGTCGTCACCTGCGGTGCATGAAAATTCGCCGGAGGAATCCCGTCCAATTTTTTCAAGATAGTCCGGGGGAGGCTGAATCGGCCCTGTCAACCGGACCGAACGGTCGCAAGATAGACAAAGGGGTAGGTTCCGATTTTAACTCGCAGTGAACGACATAAAAAGGATAAAGAAAAGAAGCTTCAAAAGACGTTGCGGATCAAAATCGCCGTTCTCGCCGTAGTCATTGCCGCATCCTTCGCCTATTTGATCCATTGGATCGATGAGAAGGACGGCATGACCGCACAAGGTCCGTCCGGAACGAGAGAGGAGACGCGGCTGTCCGGGACGCCGAATGCGGGCGGCACGAATGGCGCGCTTCCCGCTTCCGGCCATATAGGCGCCGTGGCTCCGCAGTCATCCGGTTCCGGCAGCGGCGCGACTCCTTCCCCCTCCGAACCGGGGAACGCCGCGACTTCTCCATCCTCCGGCACCGCTGGCGATGAACCGGCCGGGGAAGGGAAGCCGGGAACACATGACGGCGCGGCAGGGACGGCCGGGGAAGGTGCGGGACAAGTCCATATGTCGTTCGTGGGCGACGTAATTTTTGCCGGCAAGGTCGAAGGCATATTGATGGAGAACGGGTTCGATCACCCGTACAAGGAGGTAAGGGGACTTCTCGAACGGGCGGACATTACGGTCGCTAACCTGGAGACGCCGGTGACGACCCGCGGCACCGCTCAGCAGAAGGAATACATATACCGGTCGAAGCCCGAGGCGCTGCCGCATTTCAAGCAGGCCGGCTTCGATCTCGTCACGCTCGCGAACAATCACATTATGGATTACGGCGAGCAAGGACTCCTTGATACGTTCCGCCATTTGGAGAACAACGGCATTCCGTGGGTTGGCGCAGGCAGCAACGCCGACGAAGCGTACCGCCACGCTTCGATCGAGCATGACGGCATGAAGATCGCCTTTCTCGGCTTCAGCAGGGTGCTGCCGACACCGGATTGGTTTGCCGGCAAGAACAAGCCCGGCGTAGCCGAGTCGTATTCGACGAAGCTGCCGCTGGAAGCGATCCGCAAGGCGCGGGAGGAAGCCGATCTAGTCGTCGTGCTCGCCCACTGGGGTCAGGAGAGGAAGGATCAGCCGGTCAAGGAACAGGTCGACCTCGCCCATCAGTATATCGACGCCGGTGCGGATCTTGTGGTCGGCAGCCATCCCCATGTGCTGCAAGGGTTTGAGCAGTACAAAGGCAAATGGATCGCCTACAGCCTGGGCAATTTCATCTTCACGACCAACGAGGTCCCGGCGACGTGGGAGACCGTGGTGATGGACGCCCGCTGCTCCCGCAACCGGGAATGCTCGATCGAGCTGTCGCCGATCAAGACCATGTGGGCACAGCCGGTGCCGATGAGCGAAGAGAAGGGCCAGGAGCTGTTCCGCAAGCTGACGCGCATTTCCGTCAACGCGGAGGTTGACAAGGAAGGGCGGGTCAGCGCCGTTTCCGGAGGGAGGAAAGCTTCGGGCGAGCAGGACAGCAAGGCTAATGCTTCGTCCGATGAGAAGGAGAGGGCTCCGTCAACCGGGAAGGCAAAGGTTCCAGCCGATGAGAAGGAGAAGACTTCTTCAACCGAGAAGGCAAAGGTTCCGACCAATGAGAGGGCGAAAACGTCCTTGGAAGAGAAGCAAAAAGCTGCTGAAGATAAGCAAAAAAACGCGCCCGAATGACGGTAAGTCCGGCTCGCTGTGAGCCGGATTTTTTTTGCACATTTATCCATGTTCAGGCTATAGGACCTTCTGTCTTGGTGAAACGAATCTGTCACGGAGCATCATGGACCTGGGGCGCGGCTCGCGGCCAAAGTGCGAAAAGCAGCTGGGGCTGAAGTGGAACCGAAGTGAAACGTCGCCGATATTCGCGATCTCGCGATCGGCGGACCCGAGCTGCGGGGATGGATTGCTCGCTTCGCTAGCCCTTCGATTGGCGCTTTGCTGGCCGTGGGCTCGCGTTTTGCCGGGCTTTGCCGGGCAGAGCTAAGCTAACGCTAGCTACAGGGCTTATTTTACTCGAAACGCTCGATTTGAAATTATAACGCAAGTGAGCAGCCTTATTCGGCATTTTGCACTACCACAATCGGCGTTTTTGACAAAATAGCGCTATCCAGTTACCTTACATTTCAAAAAGGCTGCGTTTCAGCGCCGCTAAAGGCGCAGCAAATCTTGTATAAACGGATTCGGATCTTGTATAGTGAGGAGGAGTGAATAACGAGCGTCATCGCGCAGCGGGCCCGATCGGCCCCGCATCGGCCCGTACGGGCTGGGCGTCGCCCTAGAGGGAAGTTGGCGCCGCTCAAGGAGGAAGCGAAGCGGCGAAGTCCGTCGGCGAATGTTCGGTATCCGCAGGTGATGGCCGATGAAGAAGGAAGTTACTCGGTACAGGCGTGTATCCCGAAAGGAAAGATAAATATGGTACGTACGATTCGCAATATATATTGTGTAGGCCGTAATTACGGGCTGCATGCGGCAGAGCTCGGCAACGACGTTCCGGATGAACCGATGATTTTCCTCAAGCCGACGCACGCGCTCGCGCCGTTGGACGGCGGAGAGCTGATTCTGCCAGGCGGCCGGGGCGAGCTTCATTACGAAACGGAGCTGGTGATTCGAATCGGGCGCGACTATGCGTCTGGGGCGCAGGTCGACGAGCTGGCGGACGGCATGGCGCTGGGCATTGATTTTACGCTGCGCGACGTGCAGTCCGTCATCAAGAAAAAGGGACAGCCTTGGCTTCCGGCCAAAGGCTTCCTGAACTCGGCACCGCTTAGCCCGTTCAGGCCTTTCCCGGGTCTCGCCGCGCTGAAGGCGCAGGAGTTCGTGCTGAAGAAGAACGGAGCCGAGGCGCAGCGAGGTAATGTGAACGACATGATTTTCGACTTGCAGACAATCGTCGACTACATCGCCCGTTACTATGGTCTCGGAGCGGGGGACATCATTTATACCGGTACGCCGGCCGGGGTGGCCCCTGTAAGCGACGGCGATCTGCTGGAGCTGTTCTGGGGCGGGGAGCGCTTCGGGTGTGCCGTCATCCGGTTGAATAAATAATGCGGAAGTGTCATATGTCATAAAAAATTTTAATAATTTTGTAACCTATGAACCTTCCTTTTCGTCTACAATGTATACCAGAATTCGACAAGCAGTGCGGACAGGGAGGACCTGCATTCATGAGGTTTCGTAAAAAGCCGAAAAAAAAGATGAGCCGGACGGCCAAAACGCTTTGGACCGGGGCGCTATGCGTCGTTGCCGGGGTGGGCATATATGTCGGTTATTTGTATAACAAAGCGGATGCGGCATTGGAAGCGATGTCCGCACCGCCGGTCAAAGTGGTCAATACGGGGCTTACGGAAGAAGCTCCGGAAGAAGAGAATCGGCCGCTGACCTTTCTGCTGACCGGCGTTGACAACCGCGAAGGCAGCGGCGGATCGATGAATACGGATGTCATCATGATCGCGGCGTGGAATCCGAAGGACAAGGCGGCAACGCTCGTATCCATTCCGCGCGATGCGCAGCTTAAGCCGAAGAAGCTCGGTTCCCACAAAGCGAACTATTACTATGCCTATTTCTATAATAAGGATCGGGATACGGCCATCGAGAACACGAAGATGTTTTACTCCGAGCTGCTCGGTTTGCCGATCGACCATATGGCCGTAATCAACTTTGACGGCTTCAGACAAGTTGTCGACCGTCTGGGCGGGCTGGAGATCGAAGTGGACATGGATATGCGCTATGTCGATAACTTCGACGGGACGAACATTAACCTGAAGAAGGGGCTCCAGAAGCTCGACGGCAAACAAACGCTCGATTTTCTCCGCTACCGGAAGTCGAACCGGGGGACGGCCGAGTCGTCCGATTTCGAGCGCAACGCCAGACAGCAGCTTGTGCTTGAGAAGCTGATCGCGAAGATGGCCTCGGTCAGCGGCGCCTTCAAATTGGGGGATTTGCTGACGATTGCAGGCAACAGCGTCAAGACGGATATTCCGGCAGATACGCTGAAGGATTGGCTGTTTTCCATCAGGGAGCTGAAGCCGGAGCATATCGAGATGATTACGATGGAGGGCGTCTGGGAGAGTCCGTATGTCGTGATCGACGATGCGGAATGGGATCGCGTCGAGAGCGCTCTGAAGGCCCGGCTCGGGCTGGAGACTGGCACCATGACAGCAAGCTCGCACGGTCGGGACGGCGAGAATGACCGTTTTAGCTCCGCAAGCAGCGTGTACAATGAGGGATCGCGCAAAACAGGAACGAGCGCCGGCAAGCCTTCCGCAAGCAGCGGTGCGACTGTCGGCGGCACAACGACCAAGCCGGGCACCAGTGCTGGTTCCGGTACGGCAAAGCCGGGGAATAGCGGCTCGTCGCGCGTCACCGACTCGGTTTATTCGAAGAAGGCGACGAGCAAGCAGGAAGCGGCAAGCGGTGCCGAACGGACGACGAACAGGCGGGAATCGGCTGATTCTGTGCGGGATTCGGACGAACGGAATGCGGCCGATGCTGCGAAGAAATCGGCCGAGCGCGAACCGACGCTGTCCTCGCCAAATGCGAGTGAACGGAATCCGAGCGTAAGGCAGTGAGCGTATCAGCGCCATAATTAAATAACCGAGCAGCGTCGAACCTTCCGTCCGGTCAGCATATAATATTCCGATCCATCGAAATGGCGCGGACCATCCGCGTTAGCGTTTCGGACCAATGGCCGACGTTCTTGCTTCAATACATAACCATGCGGACGGTGGGTGAGCGATGATTGCGGATTGGCTTGCAGGGCTGGCTGGAAGTGTTGTGATCGCGGGGGGGGCGTATGCCAAAAGATCGTTGTCCTTATCGGGAGCGATCGCGGCGGTCGCAATGGGATCGCTCATGTACGCGGCCGGAAGCGCGCCGTGGTTCGGCACGCTGATCGCTTTCTTCGTAACGTCGTCGGCGCTTTCGTCCTGGAAGCGCAAGCGCAAGGAAGCGGCAGAGCAGGGATACGCCAAGTCGGGCCGCCGCGATGCGGGACAGGTGTGGGCCAACGGCGGCATCGGGCTTCTCTTGTGCCTCGGCGCCGCCGCTTTTCCGCACCCGTATTGGTGGGCGGCCTTCGTCGGCGTTATGGCGACGGTCACCGCCGATACGTGGGCGACGGAAATCGGCGGGCTCAGCGCCGCCGCGCCGCGCTCCATCGTTAACGGAAGACCCGTAGCGCCCGGCACGTCCGGCGGCGTTACGCCGCTCGGCCTGGCCGCCTCGGCCGCCGGCGGCTTGTTCATCGGGGCGGCGGCATGGGGGCTGTCGGCTGTGGCCGATCCG
>Ga0207865_101108_pt1 | contig 22649 bp, 19 predicted proteins | sample HigsolmetaAR204D_FD_184836 | JGI IMG/M metagenome (GOLD analysis project Ga0207865, IMG submission 184836) | Ionic liquid and high solid enriched microbial communities from the Joint BioEnergy Institute, USA - AR20-4-D (SPAdes) (version 2) ...
GCGGACGAACTTGATTTTCATATGACACCCCGCAGGTGAATGTTATCTTGTTTATGTCATTCGCCTTCGGGGGTGTATTTGCCTGCTTTTTCTCGCATTTTCATCAGTTGATGATCACGGATTCAGGATATTACTATAATACCAAATATTGGTATAGTGTCAACTTTTGTTGAAAAATTCCTTCTATTGTGTAAATTTAAAAATATCGTATTATCCTTACTTCCTGCACCCATGATATCTTCACAAAACATAATTACATATTTATCTGCCCCAATACAGGATGTTGAATCTTCCCGACTTTTGTCTGGAACCCGATTCGAAGACAAGATGGATTGGACAAATGCAAAATCCTTTGTTAAGCGGATCGCAGGTTGACTAAGAGACGTGGGAAAGAAAAATCAAGTGGAGTCCCATTGCCGATTTAGTTCGCCAATAAAAATAACATATGGTGATTGCCGGAATATTCCTGTTAAATATAGATAGGGCGATTACAACAGAAGGGAGGTCGTTTAGAGGGATGTTGCCTGATTTTCTCGCTGCTTTGTTTTCCTCGAAAAACCGATTTTTTCTCCGTGTATTGTTATATTTTCTTTCTTTGCTGATCCCTTTGTTTATGATCAGTACCGTGTACTATGTCAACTTTACGGAAATGAGCAAACGCCACGCGGCGGAAAAAGTGCAGCAAAATTTGCTGTATTCCTCGCAAAACGTGGATTTGTATTTGCGGACGATTCACGAGACGAGCAAAAGTTTGTTGCAACATCAAATCATCCAAACATATTTGTTGCCCGAAGAACTGCAAACCTTGAGGGAGAAGCCGGAAATGGGCGAAGTGATTAAAGCGGTCGCCCGCGCAAGAAGCATTATTTTCCAATATACGGACCAACTGTTTCTTATTGTTGACGACAGGAAAGTGTATTTGTCGGACGGCGCCGAGGAGTTCCATCTGTTTTTCAATAAATTTTACAAAATGGAAGCTTATCCTCCCGAATACTGGCAACGGAAACTGAAAACACGGGAAAGGCATTCGTTTGAAATTTTGCCGGCCGCCACGGTAAATTCCGGCAACCAAACCGTTATTCCTTTGGTAACCAGGGAAATCGTCAACGGCCATGATGTAATTGTAACCGTTACCATACCGTTGCGGACGATTGAGGAGACGTTCAAGCGAAACGCCATTTTTCCGTCAACCCGATACCTCATCATGAATCAGCATCAACAAGCGGTGCTCGGGAATGCCCAGGATCTGTCCGCACTGCAAGATCCGCGGTTCGAAATCGCTTCCGTCGATTACAACCATTACGGATGGAAATATTATGCGGCAACTCCGGCAGAAGATTTGATTGAAAGTTCCCGGTCCGTGATTCATTTCATTGTGGCCGTTTGTGCGGTTCTCATTTTCATCGGAGTGATTACTTCCATTGTTTACAGTGTGAAAATTTATAATCCGATTAAAAAGATGGGGGACATTCTGCAAACACAAAATGATCAATACCGCACGATCTCCCTGGAATATCTCGACAACTACGTATTGAATTTGCTTGAGGGCAAACATCCGGAGCAAACGAAAACGATTTCCGATTTGCTAAAGAAGGACCTGGCGTTTCATGGGAACCGATTTTTATGCTGCAATATCCTGTTTCATTTTCACGAAGCTTTTTACCGGGATATTCAAGACGTGGACCGCTTCAATATCCTCAATAAGTTAAAAAACGTCATTTCCGGGCTGATGAAAGAATTTGTCAAAACGTATGTGACGGAATACAGGCCTTATTTGTATGTATGCGTTATCAATTTGCAGGACGGGGAAGACCGGAGTCGGATATGGCAGGCACTGGAAAGGTTGAAAAAAACGTTCGAATACGATTTCGATTACTGCCGGATTCATGTGGGGATCGGCAAAGTTTACCGGGGTTTGGATCATTTGTCCCATTCTTTTAGCGATGCGATGACGGCTCTGGAAGAGAGGGAAGAAGCGGAACAGTTTCAGATCGTGGATTCGGAGGATCTGCGCATCAATCACCACTATTATTATACGTTCCTGGATGAAAACCAAATTATTAATTTTTTAAAAGTCGGCGACATGCGGCAATTGGAAACGAAAGTGGCCGAAATCATCCGTGTTAACAGAGAAAAAGGGGTTTCGCATTTTTATATGAATATGCTGTATTCCGCGATATATAACAGCGGCTACAAATATGCCGTGGAAAGAGGAATGATGGATCAGGACATGATTTCCGACGGAAAGATGCGCTTGCTTTTTGACCAACGGGAACTTTCGTTAAAAGATCACCGTGACAAACTGCAGCTTCTTCTCGGGTTTTTCCGCAAAATCGCTTCTCAACCGTTGCGCGGGCAAGAGCGGAAGGACGATTCCCTTGTTTCGATGATCATCCGATATGTGGAAGAAAATTATATGAGAGACTTATATTTGGAACATATCGCCGAGCGTATGGGATTATCGTCCAAATATGTTTCCAGGGTTTTCAAGGAGAAAACGGGGATGAATCTTACGGATTTTATCAGCTACATCCGCATTTCCCAGGCAAAGCGATTGCTGGAAAACACGGATTGGAATATTCGTGAAATCGGCGAAAAAGTAGGCATTTACAGCAGGACGACGTTTTTGCGCACCTTTAAAAAATTTGAAGGAATCTCGCCGCTGGAATACCGGCAGAAGAATTTGAAAAGGGTAAATTGAAACAGGCCACGAAAGAAAAGTGGAGAAATGCGACATGAGAAAAGTGGAAGGCAACATGAGATAAGCGGAGAAATGCAACACGGTGGAAAAATGAATCAACATAGCGGATCCATAAATCGGCCGTTCCGGGTGGAAGATTGAATCATCCGTTCGCGAATTGGCTATTTTATTTTGCGCTTAAGAGGTTGTATTTTGGAATTGCCGGCGGCCGAGGAACTTCAAACCAAGACCAGGAAGTGATGAAAACGGGGGATGGGAGATGTGATGGTTTGAGCTGGAAACGGATAAAAGATAGCAAATATTTATATTTGATGTTTTTTCTGCCTTTTCTCTATTTTGTTATTTTTAAATACGGTCCGATGTTCGGACTGCTGATTGCCTTTAAAGATTACAACGTTTTTGAGGGAGTATGGGGAAGCAAATGGGTCGGTTTTGCACATTTCAAAGCTTTTTTATCGGATGAATATTTCTGGAAATTGGTCCGGAATACCGTCGTCATCAACATCTATATGCTGATTTTTTATTTCCCCGCTCCGATTATCCTCGCCCTGTTGTTAAATGAGGTCCGGCATTCGTTGTTCAAGAAAGCGGTGCAAAGCATTAGCTATTTGCCCCACTTTCTGTCCACGGTAGTCGTGTGCGGGATGATCGTGAACTTGCTCTCTTCCGAAGGGCTTGTCAACCGGATCATCCAATTTTTCGGCGGGGAAAGGATTCCATTTCTCATGCTTCCCGAATGGTTCCGGACGATTTATGTCAGCTCGGAAATATGGCAAAGAGTCGGTTGGGGTTCCATTATTTATTTGGCGGCATTAACCGGAATTGACCCGCATCTGTACGAAGCGGCCAAAATGGACGGGGCAAACAGACGGCAGCAAGCCTGGTATATTACGCTTCCCGGCATTGCGCCGGTGATATCCATTTTGTTTTTGCTGACTTTGGGGGAAATCATGTCCGTCGGCTTTGAAAAAATTCTTCTTTTGTACAACGGTTCCACCTATGAAACGGCCGATGTGATATCCACTTATGTATATCGGCGGGGACTGGTGGGGGCGGACTTCAGTTATGGCGCGGCAGTCGGAATGTTTCAATCGGTCATTGCGCTAATCTTAATTTATTTGGCGAACAGAGGGGCCAGGAGGATGGGAGCTGCAAGCCTATGGTAACCGGAAAGTTAGCGGGAAAAAGGCGTGAAGGAAGTGTCCTGTTTGACCTGTTCAACTATAGCCTGTTGATCATTTTATGTCTGGCGATTTTGTATCCCTTATATTACATGCTGATCATTTCCGTAAGCGACGGGCATGCCGTCATCCGCGGCGATGTCAAATGGTTTCCCATAGGCGCATCGTTAGCCGCATATAAGGTGATCTTGCAAGATCCTTCCATTGTGACATCGTATAAGAATACGCTGATCTATACGATTACCGGAACGTTCATTAATCTGAGCGCCACCGCCCTGTGCGCCTATCCGCTGTCCAGAAACAAATTTTACGGCCGCACCGTTTTTACCGGTTTCATCATCTTCACCATGTTTTTTGAAGGCGGTATCATTCCCAATTACATTGTGGTCGATGGTTTGGGCTTGTTGAATACGTTGTGGGCCATCGTCCTTCCTCCGGCGATCAACGTCTGGTACATGATCATCATGCGCACTTTTTTTCAGCAGATTCCGGGGGAACTTCATGAATCCGGATATATGGACGGAGCCAACGATTTACAAATTTTTTGGAAAATTGTGTTGCCGCTGTCCGTCCCTGTTTTGGCAACGATGATTTTGTTTTATTCCGTCTGGCATTGGAACAGCTTTTTCCCGGCTTTGCTTTATTTGAATGAAAATGCCAAATATCCGGTGCAAATCATCATGCGGAATATGGTCATTCAAGGGGATATCAGCCAGACGCAAAGCGCCGTGGCGGAATCCAGCGCCGCAGGGGCGAATATTACCGGCATGAACATCAAATATGCGGTGATTTTTATTACGATCCTGCCGATTCTTGTTGTGTATCCGTTTATCCAGAGATATTTCGTGAAAGGCATGATGGTCGGTTCCTTAAAAGGCTGACATATAGCTTGCATACGACCGTAAGGATAACCAATTGATAAACTTGGAGGGTTCTTATGAAGAAAAGGATTTTGATCGTGTTAAGCGTAATTTTTGCACTGGGAACGTTTTTGGGATGCGCGAACGGCCAAAGCGGCGGAGAAAACGCAGGACAGCAAACAACGCAGCAATCGGCCAACGCCGGAGAAACGGGAAAAACGAAAGAAGCGGCGCCTTTGACACTGAAAATGGTACTGGGGAATAACCCGACCCAGCCGATTCAACAAGATGCGCCGTCCATCCGGGAAATTTTGAAAAGGACAAACGTCCAGCTCGTTCTTGAGCCGGTTCCCGGAAGCAATTACAATGATAAAAAAAGCGCTTTAATCGCCACCAATAATATTCCGGATATCATCCAGGTCGATTCCAAAGATATTCAGGAGTACGCCCATACCGGTATTTTCCTTCCCATATCGGATTATATGGAACATATGCCAAACTTCAGCAAACTGATCAAAGACCGGCCGGAAGTCAATACGCTGAAGGTGGACGGCAAATTGTACGGGTTTCCGGTCCTCGAAAAATTCCGGATCGGGGTAGCGCCGCAGCCGATGATTCGCACCGATTTGTTGAAAAAGCACAATCTGCAGATTCCGAAAACGTTTGACGAATTGTACCTGGTGCTCAAAGCGTTGAAGGAAGCTTACCCCGACAGCATTCCCTTTACAGGGCGCAACGGAACGCTGTATATGCTGGGACAATTGGCGTTTCCCATGGATGCGGGCGGATTTCCGGGCTTTACCAGAAATCCGATGTATTATGAGCCGGATGAACAAAAATATCTTTACGGTCCGATCCAGCCGGATTTCAAGAGGGTCGTTGAATTTTTCCACAAATTATATGCCGAGCAATTGCTGGATCCGGATTATGCGGTCAATACCCAGGACATGGCTTTTGAAAAGTTGTCTTCCGGAAGATCTTTCTTCTATTACGACAACAATACGTTTGCCGCGAGAATTTTTAATCCCGCCCTGAAAAAAACGGATCCGAACGCCGGGTTTGAACTGATTGAACCGTTGCAAAATGAGGAAGGGCAAATTCGTTCGTACCGGTATCAGCGGGATTGGCTGGGCAAAAACTATGCCGTCAGCTCGAAGGTGAAAGATCCGGTAGCCGTTGTGAAATTTTATGATTGGATGTATTCCGAAGAAGGGACCATGGTCACCAATTTCGGCGTGGAAGGCGAACATTATGATCTTGTGGATGGCAAGCCGGCCTTAAAGCAAAGCCTTCTGGACCAGTATAAGGACCATCAGGACGTCGCGACCGCCGTGCGGGGAGCTGTCGGATTGGGGCTGCTCAATATCGCCGTTCATGTTGATGAATATTGGGACACTCTCGTGACGGAGCCGTATATGGTAGAGATGGGCAAGCAAATTGACAAGCTTACGGAGGAAGGCAAAATACAATTTATGCCTTACGATCCGCCGTTTACGAAAGAAGAAACGGAAAAACTGAAAACGCTGGAGACGAAAGTGAATACGCAGTTCGAGCAAGAAATTGACAAATTTATTATGGGAGCCCGTCCTTTGAGCGAATATGACGCCTTCGTGCAAAAGCTGATTGACAGCGGCGCCAAGGACATTGAACAAATCTATAACGACGCGCTTCAAAGATTGAATCAACAATGATTTTTTCCGTCTATTGAAGGAGGCAGGTATATGGAACACGTCATCATTTACCGGGAACCGGGCCGCTATGCGGGATGGCCGGCCAATTACGGCATATGGTCCTGGGGCAATGAAATCGTTGTCGGTTTTACGGTCGGTTATCATAAAGAGGACGGTACGTTCCATGCGCGCGACAGGTCAAGACCGTTTGTGACGATGCAAGCCCGCAGTACGGACGGAGGAAGAACGTGGAAAACATCGGAAATCCCCGCCCGCACACCCGGGAACCGGGCTCTGTCTGCAGATGAGCATATGGAACCCGGCTTGCATGTCGCCAATGTGCTGGAAGGGGAGAATGCCCCGGCTCCATGTCCCGGTACGTTTGACTTTACGCATCCCGACTTTGCGCTGATGTGCGCCAGGTCAGGGTTGGGGGGCGGCACCAGGTCCTGGTTTTATCTCTCGACGGACCGCTGCCGCTCCTGGCAAGGGCCGTATCGCCTTCCTATGTTTGGACAAAAGGGTATTGCCGCCCGTACGGATTATATCGTGACAGGCCCCAAAGAATGTCTGCTTTTCCTGACGGCGGCTATGGACACGGAAGCCGGAAGCCGCGTATTTTGCGCGCGGACGCAAGACGGCGGGGCTTCGTTCGAATTCGTTTCCTGGATCAGCCCGCCGCAGGGGCAAGGTTTTCATATTATGCCGGCGAGTGTTCGCCTTTCAGGGTCCCGCCTGTTGGTCGCAGTCCGATCTAGGGAAGACATGAGAAATTCCAGGACCGGCAACTGGATCGACCTGTACGAATCGAAGGACAACGGCGTTTCGTGGTCATGGAAAAGCAGGCCGGTGACCGATACGGGAAACGGCGGCAATCCTCCAACTTTGACCCGGTTAATGGACGGCCGTCTGTGCCTGACTTACGGTTACCGCAACGCCCCGTACGGGATCCGGGCCAAACTGAGCGAGGACAACGGGGAAAGCTGGGGGAGCGAAATCGTGTTGCGGGATGACGCCGGAAGCCATGACATCGGTTACCCCCGCACGACGCAGCTTGCGGACGGCACGCTGGTTACCGCGTATTATTACAATGACCGGCCCGGGGGCGAATGTTATATCGCCGCGACAAGGTGGAAGGCGTAGCCGCACGGAAAGGGTTGCTCCGGGAAAAAGACTGCGCTGCATGATGGATGGTCCAGTAAAGGAGATTGCCTTCACCCAGGTATGCGCGCCGGATCGGGAGAGGCCCGGGGCACGAACCAGCGGCCCTCGTTTCGGCGATCGTTACGTCACGACGTCACGCTTGGTAACATTCAACGCGCAGATGGATGATTATCTTTTGGGAACCTGTTGCCACGCCGCGCCGCCGGCGAGCGCAACAGGTTTTTTATGTTCTGTCAATCGGTATTGACATCATTGAAGAAAGTGTTTTATAATTCACGTAAAGATTACCGGAACTGTTCCGGAAAAAGGGTGGTTTGTTATTGAACATTAGTACGATTGCTAAAATTTGTGGCGTATCGACTACAACGGTTTCCCGCATTCTCAATAACAAACCGGATGTAAGTCCGGAAACGAGAGAAAAAGTCATCCGTGTGATGAATGAATTGGAGTTTCGCCCGATGATCGTGTCGGGGCAGCATGAGAAAATCGGTGTGGTGACTCCTGTCGTATCTTTTCCGGAATTCATGGGAGAATTGATGAACGGTTTGATGGAAATCGCTTACAGTATGGATAAAAATCTGACGTTGATCCCGGAAAACGACAAAAAGCTCATCCAATCCACTGATATTAAACACTATTGCCGGTCTAACGGTCTGCAGGGGATGATCGTGATCAACCCGCCGATTCGTTCGAAATTGCCCCAACAATTAATGGAACAGGGGATCCCCCACGTGATCATTGCAGCTTCTTTTCGCGATTCCGATGTGTCCTGGGTGGATGTCGACAATATCGGCGGATGCAAGGAAGCCGTTTCTCACCTTATTAAACTCGGGCATGAAAGAATCGCTTTGTTTTACGGTAGTAAGGGTTCTCATCGCTGTGAGGACGATCGGATTCTTGGTTATATGGAAGCGTTACAAGAACACGGTATAGAACCCGACCCTCAGCTGGCTTTCGCTATTGATGGCAATGGAATCGATTTAACATGGACCATTGAGAATATGCTCCGAATGGAACATCCGCCAACGGCTGTTTTTTGTACAAATTTTCGAAGAACGTTGAAAGTGACTCAACATTTGCAAAAATTGAATGTCCGTATTCCGGATGACATTTCTATTGCCGGGTTTGGTGATTACGATGTTTCTCCGTTGATGACTCCTCCCATGACGACGGTTCACCAGCCGATTTATGAAATGGGAAAAAAGGCGGCCCAGGTATTTGCTGAAATGTTGGATATGGAAAAATATACCAAAAGACAAGTTTGTCTCCCGACATCATTGATCATTAGAAAATCTACCAAAGCGAGGAATGGGGGGATGGGGATTTAACAGTAATTCGTAATATGCAAAACAAAAATAAAATTGAAGAGCCCAAGGGGGGCGGTAAAACTTTGAATACCAATCATGGAATGTCCGGAACGAAAGCCGATAGGCGGCTTCCCTCCGGTAAAATTTCCCTCGTCAGAAGGATCTGGAAAGCAAGACAAGCCTATTATTTTTTAATTCCCGCCTTCGCAGCGTTGTTCTTATTTAAATACGGTCCTTTTGTCGTTGCTATCTTCAAATCGTTTTATCAGTGGAACGGAGCCAATATCAATCGTTTTATCGGGTTTGATAATTTTGCCCGGATGCTGCAGGATCAATCCCTGCATGAATCATTGAGAAATATTGTAATTCTTACATCAGGGGCGCTGGTTGCCAACTTGACATTCCCTTTGATCGCAGCCCTTTTGGTCTATCATATCGGCAAAAAAAGGTTGGCGGAAATCGCCAGAGTCCTGTTTATCATTCCCCTAGTTGTTCCCGGTATTGTGTTAATTCATATTTGGTCCTGGATTTATGCCAGCCGGGGAGGCGTGCTGAACGAGCTGTTAAAGTTAATTGGATTGGAAAGCTGGACGCATTCTTGGCTTGGTGAAAGCGCTACCGTCATCTGGGCGCTTGTATTTTATAATTTTCCGTGGATCGGGGGCATTTTTTTCCTCATTTATCTTGCCGGATTCATGTCCATTTCCCCTGAACTATTTGAGGCGGGGGAAATAGACGGAATGAATCGTTGGAACCGCTTTTGGCGGTTGGAGTTGCCGATGATCCGCAGTCAGATCAAACTGGTCGTGATGATGACGCTGATCATGCAGATCCAAAATTTCGAATTGCCGTTAATACTAACAGGAGGAGGCCCGGGAGACGCTTCTCTGACTCCCGCACTTCATCTCTACAATCGGGCTTTTCTGCACAATGAAATGGGATATGCTTCGGCAATTGGAGTGATGTTATTTTTGATTATTTTGTGCATAACCGTTGTCAACTTCAAATTATTAAAATCGACCGACAAAATCGATTGAATGAAGGGAGGAGGGTTTTTTGCGCAAACAAAATGGATTGATTTCCGCCATTCATTATGGTGTGATGATCATTTTACTCGTATTGACTTTGTTTCCGTTTTACATGACTCTTGTCAATTCTCTCAAAAACCGAAGGGATGAAATCCGGAATTTCTGGGGGTTGCCGAGGGTTTTTCAGTGGGACAATTATTCCGATGCCGCAGTGTTTTTATGGCCGTTTATCGTCAATTCCCTTATCGTAACCGGAAGTATCGTTGCGGGTGTCCTGGTCATATCGACAATGGCGGCTTATTCATTTTCCCGTTTTCAGTTCCCGGGGAAAGAATTTCTATTTTTTCTCATTATTATGCTGTATATGATTCCGGGATTTTTGCTTCTCGTGCCGCAGTTTATCTTTATCAAAAATATGGGATTGTTAAACACTTACCTAGGACAAATATTCCCGCCCATGGCGCTGGGAGCCACGATGGCTACTTTATTAGTGCGTGAATTTTTCAACAATATTCCCAATAGCCTCTTTGAAGCCGCCCAAATCGAGGGAGCCGGAGAATTTCTTATCTTTTTCAAGGTTGCTGTCCCGCTGTCTTATCCGATTATTTCGGTTGTGGCAATCTGGAATACGATCACAGGGTGGAACAATTACATTTGGCCATTAGTTATTACGTCAGGTGATGCAGTCAAGCCCGTCATTCTTGCTCTGGGACGGATCCCTGGTTCCATTGAGCAAGGACTGGGTTTACAGCTGGCGGGGTATGTGATTGCCTCACTTCCCTTAATTCTTTTGTTTATTTTTGCTACCCGAACGTTTATTACCGGATTAACTTCGGGCTCTGTCAAGGGATGACCTTTGAGGGGAGGGATTTGTTCATCGTATCCGGATTTGCCAACGAGGCGGAGTTTTACGAACAAAATGAGAAAGGAAGGGGAATGCAATGACAATGAAAAAAATGGGTTGGATCATCTTGACGATCTTGTTGTCGGCAAGCATTGTGATTGGAGGTTGCTCCAATTCCTCAGGAAATCAAGAGAACGGACCGGGTGGATCCGGCCAGACAGCTGATCCTGCGGAAAACCGGAATGAAAAAGTTAAGATTACTTTTGCTTTGGGACGCAGCACATTGGAAGAAGATAATCAAGTGTACCGGCAGATTGTTAACGAATACAATCGTTTGCCGGAAGGAAAAGCCGAAGTGGAGTTGCAATTGGTTGACTTCGGGGATACGGGCAACGATCACCGCACATGGGTGACGACACAGCTGGTAGGAGATAGCGCACCGGATATTTTCAGAAGTCGCTATATCTGGACACATGAGGATTACGGTAAAGGGTTGATCGCGGATCTTACCGACGATTTGGAATTGCCAAATCCTTATAACAATAATAAAAAATGGAGAGACACTTTTGCGGATTCGATTATTGATAACATGATTGTGCCTACCTCGGACCGCATTGCAGGTATTCCGACATATTCCCTTTCAGTCCGCTTATATTATAACAAAGAGATTTTTGAAGAAGTGGGAATTACGGAATTGCCAGAGACCTGGGGCGAATTTATGGAAGTGCAGGAAAAAATCAAGGCTGCCGGCTATGTCCCGATGGGCATTGGCTTCAACAAGCAGGGCGGAGACAGACCGAACTGGATGATGCGTTATTTATCCGACCAAACCGTAGAGCATCTGGTTCCGGAACTAGATTTGGATAAAAACGGAAGAATCACTTCAAACGAGATTGTATATGGCATTGATAAGGGGATCATCGACTTCTCCAAACCTCCTTTTAAACAGTTGTTCCCGATTATGAAGGACTGGACAAAGTACTGGCCTGAAGGATTTACCGGATTGGAGGAAAGGGATGCGACAGAGATGTTTTTGCGGGGTGAGGCGGCTATGACCCTGAATTTGCCGTCTTTCATCAGAGAAGTTGAGGGATTTTTCGATTATGGCGTCATGCGGGTTCCTTATTTGACCAAAGATATTCATCCTGACGCACAGGAAAAGTATTATGAAGTGGCTGCGGGGAATCCGGACGGTGTCTATGCGTTGCCCAAATCCATTACAAGTGAGAAAAAGGCCGCTGCCGTTGACTTTCTCATGTACCTGACTTCTCCGAAAGTGCAGCAAATCTTTGCAGAACAGCTATATCAGGTTCCGGTACTGAAAGATGCCGAATTCCCGCCTGTCATTGAAGCGTTCCTTGTGATCAATGAACCGTTTAAAATGAATCTGTTCGGACCGGCATTCAGCAAGGAACTGTACGAAACGTTTGGTAAAGAGGGACAACTTTACCTGAACGGAACGATGTCTGAGGAAGAATTTATCAACGCCATGAATCAAGCGGCACAAAATGAAGCCGCCTCGTTGAAAGAAAGCCAGGGTTGGAGTGAAGCCAATAACTACGGAGTTAAATAACATTTGTTAAATAACATTTGAAGAGGAGTTTTGAAACAGCATGAATCGAGACGACAGAAGACCGAATATCCTTCTCATCATGTGCGACCAACTGAGAGCGGATGTGTTAGGTTGTTACGGGAACTCATTCGTAAAAACGCCAAATATAGACAGGCTGGCGGCAACGGGAATGGTCTTCGACCGGGCATACAGTTTGACACCTGTTTGCATGCCGGCCAGACATGCACTGATTTCGGGTAAACCTGCTTTTGAGATCGGCATGATCGATAACGGGCAAGAGGTCCGCCCTATTGCCCATCCCTTGCCCGAAGTCATCAGGCAGCAAGGATATGCCACCTTTGCTGTCGGCAAAATGCATTTTCACCCTGTCAGAAAACATTATGGTTTTGACCGGATGTTTTTATCTGAAGAAATACCCGGACATTTTTATGACGACGATTATCTTCAATTTTTGCACCAAAACGGTTATGGCCATGTGCAGGAACCGCATGGGAAACGGAGCGAGATGTATTATGTCCCTCAGAAATCGGAATTGCCGGAAGAACTTCACACCACGGCATGGACAGCGGATCGGACCTGTGAAGTGATTCGCAAAAACAGAAATCGTCCGTTTTTTCTGTTTGCGTCCTTCATAAAGCCGCACCCGCCGTTCGATCCTTGTGAACCATATGACAAAATGTATCCGCTTGAAGACATTCCCATGCCCATTTGCCGGGAAGAGGAAAAACAGCCGGACGATTATTCCATCGACATGCAGAATGACTATAAGGTGGGCGGTATCGACAACGTCAGCGAGGAAGATATCCGCAAAATTCGTTCCTACTATTACGGCTGTGTGTCACAGATCGACAAACAAATCGGGAAAATACTCGATGAACTGGAGGCGAACGGATTATTGGAAAATACATTGGTAATTTTTACTTCCGATCACGGGGAAATGCTCGGGGATCACTACGCTTTCGGAAAGCGCACCTTTTACGAGGCGTCCGCACGAATTCCTCTCATCGTCAGTTGGCCGGGGAAGATTCCCGCAGGGGAAAGGAGTAGCGAATTCGCCGTATTGCAGGACATTTACGCCACTTGCATCACTGTTGCTGGGGGGGTGGTTCCGGAAGATTCCATCGGAAAGAACCTTGTCGCTATGGCACAAGGCAACGGGGAACCGCCACGAGAAAAGATCATAGGGGAATTTGGCACAGGCCGGGCTTTGAAATTTATGCTTCGATGGGGCGACTTCAAATATATTTATCATACGAACGGAGCGTTGGAGCAGTTATTCGACCTGAAAAACGATCCGCACGAACTAAACAATATTGCCGCCTTGCATCCGGACATTTGCCGGCAAGCAAGGATGGGGTTGGTGGAATATTATCGGCGGCGTGGATTTCATGAGGCACTGGATGGAGATCAGCTCAAAAGGTACCCATTTGAAAGACATGTGCCGAAAGGATATTTGGACCAATTTCCACGGTGGCCGGAGACGGTTGTAAGGGAATAAATACGATTTCATCATAATGAAAAGAGGATTTAAAATCCTTTTTATTACAAAAATACTATAATTTGGTATTAAATGATGGTGGTGCCCCGTTCGAATTCGGGGAGCCGCCCGAGGAGCGGTTTCGGAGGATGAGGGCTGCGCAAGCGGTGAGCAGCGTTACGGACGGCCATTAGTCAGTTCCCGCAGCATGGCTTCGCTCAGTACGACCGGTTCGCGGGGCAAACGGTCAAGGGAGAATCCGGGTATGAGGTCGGTTGCCCTTACCGGCTCGGGCCGGTCTGTCAAATTTCCCAGGTAAGCGAGCCAGCCGACGATCTGCTCGGGGGACGCTCCCGCGGCCCTCATCCCGGCGATCGTTACGTCTCCGTGGCGTTTGCTCAACCTTTCGCCGTCCGGGCCATAGATGAGAGGCACATGCGCAAACCGCGGCGGATTCAGCCCCAATGCCCGGTAGAGCAACAATTGCCTGGTGGTGGAGTCCAGGAGGTCGACTCCCCGCAACACGTCGGTGATCCGCATGGAGGCATCGTCCACCACTACGGCCAACTGGTAAGCAAAGATGCCGTCGGCACGCCATACGATGAAATCGCCGCTTGCGCCGGGACGGTAACGCTGCGGCCCCATCACCGCATCGTCGAAAGTGATGATTTCGTTCTGCACAGGCACGGCAAAGCGGTAAGAAGGGGTTTTCGTTTTTTGTTTGGCCGCCCGCTCTTCGGGAGTAAGCTTACGGCAAGTGCCGGGATAGATCGGGCCTTCGGAGGAAAGCCCGTGCGGCGCCGACGCGACCGCCGCCAGTTCGGCGCGGCTGCAGTAACACGGATACAACTGCCCGCTCCGTTGGAGGATTTCGATCGCCTCTTTGTACAGATCCTCCCGCGCGTTCTGTTCATATGGCGCATACGGCCCTCCGACATCCGGTCCTTCGTCCCAATCAAGGCCAAGCCACCGCAAGTCGTCGATGATCCGCTCCATCCATTCGGGCCGCGAGCGGTAGCGGTCGATATCTTCGATGCGGAGAACGAAGCTTCCGCCGGTACTGCGTATTTGCAGCCAGGCAAGCAACGCGGTCCACGCGTTTCCTATATGCATGAGTCCGGACGGGGTAGGGGCAAATCGTCCCCTGTTCACAGTGTCCATCCCCTATGACCTCCAACCATTCATCCAAATTCATCGTTTTTCCATTATATCATGTTACCGTATCCCGTTTATAAGCCCCCCCCTTCTAAAAGAAAGAAGATATCAGGTGAGCCTTATCAAGTCTAAGTTCAATTGAATAACCGCATGAATATACCGCAAACATAAGACCTGTAAAAGTGATAAATATTGCTAAATTTTCACTCTGTATTTCCTGAAACCAACGGGTATAATGGGGGGGTGAAAGCGTTTATAACCATAATATATTTCTGTTAAAAGTTAATATTTTAATATTGCTAGAGGGGGGATCATTTTTGAAATGGGCTCTACAGCATCATTTAACCGGTTATGAAAGTTATATGGATTCGTTTCAAATGGCCAAAGAAATCGGTTTTGACGGAGTGGAGGTCACTCACTTTGGCAAACCGCTCGATGCAACGGCAGCTGCGGAATTGAGACGGGCAAGCGACGCCGCGGGTCTGGAGATCAGCGCCATATGCGGCGGGTACAGGCATTGGATCGGCCACTTCGACGAAGAGAAGCGCCTGGAAGCGGTGGCTGATATTTGCGTATCGTTGCGCCATATCGCCGAAATCGGAGCGAATGGGCTTATCGCCCCGGCCGCTTTTGGCATGTTTTCCCGCCGGTTGCCGCCGTTTACGCCGCCCAGGGATGAACAAGGCGACCGGGAAGCGTTGACGGATTCCTTAAAACGGATTGCGGAAGCGGCGGAAAAGTATAATGTCGTTTTGTATTTGGAACCGCTCAACCGTTACGAAGACCATATGATCAATACGGTAGAGCAAGCCGTGTCCCTGATTCAAGCTGTAGGCAGCCGGCATCTTCAGGTCATCGCTGACTTTTTCCATATGAATGTGGAGGAAGCGGATATTGTGCGTACAATTGAAACATCGATCAACTATGTGGGATATTTTCATCTAGCCGACAGCAATCGCTTTCTTCCCGGGCATGGGCACACGGATTTCGCCTCAGCGTTGCTCCGTTTAAAGGATTTGCAATTCAAGGGCTTCCTTTCATTGGAATGCGGCGTACAAGGCGACAGGAGGACAAGTCTGAATCAGGCGATAAACTACTTGCGAAAATTTGTTTCTTGATCAAATTTGGGAAAAGGATGACTAAGAATGAAAAAGGGATTAACTCTTTTGTTCATTTTAGCTCTTTCATTCAGCGCAGTGTTGACTGCTTGCGGAACGATCAGCGCTCCGTCCAATCAGGCTAATTCGGGGGAGGCAGGTTCCAACGAGACCGCAGACAAGAGCGCCAAGGACAACGGAACGAGCGGAGATGAAACGATCACCTTGTCGATGTGGGATCCTTTCACAGAGCCGGAGACGGCAATCATTTTGGATACCATCATTGAGAACTTTCAAAAGGAAAATCCGCACATCAAAATCAAGAGAACTGTGATGAAAAACGACAGTCTGCGCGATACCATCAAGCCTGCGCTGACCAGCGGACAAGGCCCCGATTTGTTTATGTACGATGCCGGTCCGGGCTATTTGGGAGTATTGGCGAAGGCAGGACTTGCGCTGGATCTGACCTCTTATGCGTCCAAATACGGATGGAATGAACGGTTCCCGGAATGGATCAACGAGCGGGTGACGTTTGACGGTAAAATGTATGGCATCGGCAATGAGATTGAACTGATCGGCGTATATTACAACAAAAAGATTTTTGAACAGCTTGGAGTAGAAGTTCCCAAAACTTACGAGGAATTCCTTGCCATCTGCGAGAAGGCGAAGGCCAATAATATCATTCCGATTGCTTTCGAAGATAAAGATCAATGGCCGGCCTTTCATCTGGAAAGCGTTTTCTATACGGCAGTTGCAGGCAAAGAAAAGCTGGAAGCCGTATTGGCCAAGAAGGAAGGCTTTGACCAACCGATCTTTGCCGAAGCGTTAGACACATTCGCAAGTCTGATCAAAAATGGATATACGACGCCCAATCCGCTTTCCATTTCTTACGATGACGGGAATAAAGATTTCTTCTCCGGCAAAGCGGCGATGCGGATTACAGGCACTTGGATGGTTGCGGAGATGGTAGCAAATTTGCAGGAAGACGTAGGATTTTTCCTGTTGCCGCCGGTGAAGCCCGAGTTGCCGATAATGGCGCCGGGTGGAATCGGATCCGCGGTGGTCATTTCGGCGAAAACCAAATATCCGGAAGAAACGGTTCAGTTCCTGGATTACATGTTCTCGGAGGAGAGTGCAAAAATTTGGTATGAAAACAGCAAAATTCCTCCTGTTCCTATCGATGTTGGCGGGTTGAATATCAATACGCTGGCGAAGGAAGTCGTTGCCATGGCCAATACACCTGCCGGCCTTTCGTATAACCTCGATGTGATTATGCCGCAAAAGGTGAACGATGTGACCAAAAATGTGCTGCAGGAGCTGATCGCCGGCAAAAAGACCGGTGCGGAAGTCGTCAAGGCAAAGCAGCAAGCTCTTGAAGAAGAGATTGCCAAAGGCAATTTTTAAAAAACAGATTTGAGCGAGAGGGCGCGGCTGTGCCCTCTTGCGATGCAAACGCAATCGGTTCGGTCCGGCAAGAACCGGAGGTGGATCCGCAAAGAACCGGAAGAGGATCCGCAATAACGTGGGGGAGGGGAGGTCTTCGATGGGGCTGATCTTTCGAAAGGCGAAGCAATGGTCACCGGTGCTGTTTGTTCTGCCGGCGCTGTTATTTTATGTTGTGTTTTTGGTCATTCCCATTTTGCGGACGGTTCAATTCAGCTTTTACAGCTGGGACGGAGCAAGTCCGGTCATGCAATTTGTCGGACTGCAAAACTACGAAAGGCTGATCAAGGATGATCTGTTTTGGACATCTTTGAGCCACAACCTCTTTTGGATCGCCTCGACGATCATCCTGCCCGTATTTCTGGGATTGATCCTGGCCGTGTTGCTGTCCGCCAAAGGGATCAAAGGCAGACTCGTCTTTAGGGTTACCTATTTTATGCCGGCGGTCGTTTCGCTGGTCGCCGTGGGCATCATTTGGAACTGGATTTACCATCCGGATTGGGGCGTGCTGAATGAATTTTTCCGGGCCATTGGGCTCGGCCGCTGGGCTCAGCCGTGGTTGGGCAACGAAAGTACTGTGCTGCCGGCGCTCATTGTCGCGGGAAGCTGGACCTACTACGGGTTTTGCATGGTCATTTTTATGGCGGCCATGCAGGGCATCGATCAAAGCTACTATGAAGTCGCCACCATTGAAGGGGCGAACCCGGTGCAAACCTTTTTTTACGTGACGGTCCCTTTGTTGAAAAATACGATCACGTTGCTTGTGCTCAACTCGCTGATCGGTTCCTTTAAAGTGTTCGACATAATTTATCTGATGACCAAGGGAGGGCCGTTCCATTCTTCCGAGGTTATCGCGACCTACATGTTCAATCAGGCGTTCCAGATGAATGATGTCGGTTTCGGCGCCGCCATTTCGGTATCGTTGGCCTTGATCATTTGCATTTGCTCCGTAACTTACATGCGTTTTGCCGAACGGAATGAGTAGGGGGCGAGGAGAAATGGGAGAAAAAATCGAAATTCGGGCGATGGTGAACAGAGGGCTCGTTTATGCTGTGCTCGTTGCGTTCTTGCTCCTGTCCGTCATGCCGCTTGTATGGATGGTGGTCGCCGCATTGAAAGAAACAAGCGATTTGAATCAAAATCCGTTCTCGTTTCCGTCCCGCATTACCTTTGAAAACATCATCGAGGCGTGGACGGTCGGGAAGATGGGGAAATATTTCGTAAACAGCTTGATTGTGGCCATCCCCAGAGTTTTCGGCATACTGGTTCTGGCATCATTAGCCGGTTATGCGTTCGGGAAGCTGAAATTTCCGGGACGCGACGCGCTGTTTTACTTTTTCCTGTTCGGCATGATGATCCCGATTCAGGCGATGATCATCCCATTGTATTACAACATGCAAAATATGAACCTGATCAATACGTATTGGGCGCTGATCATTCCCAGTCTGGGATTGTCCATGCCGTTTGCGATCTTCATGATGCGGGCGTTTTTCAGGGATTTGCCCGACGAACTGATGGAGGCGGCCAAAATCGACAGCTGCAATCACTTTACCGCGTTCATCTACATCATGCTTCCTTTGGTGCTGCCCGCCATCACATCGCTGCTGGTCTTCGAATTCATGTGGTCGTGGAACGACTTTTTGCTGCCTTTGCTGTTTGTCTATGACGATAACTATCGCACGTTGCCGCTCGGCCTGATGTATTTTTCCGGGGAATATACAACGGATCATTCGCTCGTTGCTTCGGGCGTGGCGATTGCAGTCGTTCCGATCATTCTCGTTTACATTTTGTTCCAAAGAAAATTCATAGAAGGAATCACGGCGGGATCCGTTAAAGGGTGATCGTACACGGCTGTGCACGGCGCCGATAGCGGCGTGCCGGTTGGCGACAGAGCGCCGCATTCCGACGGTCCGGTCTGGCGGCAAGCCAGGGAAGACCGAACAACGCAAACCGGGGAAGATCCGGACAACAAAGCAAGCCGGGATCGCCTCGCTGGCTGACGGCCGCTACGCGATAAAGTACATCGACGCAATTCAAGGAAACCGACAGACCTCAGACATGGACGGCCATTCCTCACGAGTGGACGGAGGCCGGTCGGCGGGATATTGTCGGGAGATCCGTGATTCGAAATCCGTCGTTATCGTGAAGATAACATCATTAAAAAAATAATATCGTTAAAATAACATCATTTAAGATAACATCATGATTAAGATAACGGAACATAAAGATAACGGGAGGAAGAAATTATGCCAAAGCAATTAGTCGCAATCGAGCCGAGGAAAGCGGGCATCCTTGAGTATGAATTGGAACCGTTAAAGGCCGACGAGGTCAGAATCCGTGTCGAGTACGCATCTCCCAAGCACGGGTCGGAACTCGCCGCATTTCGCAACGAAAGCCCGCATTTGGCGGACTACTATGATGATCAATGGCGTTTGTTCCTGCCGCGGGAGTCGGGGAAAGACGCTCACGGCGATTTCGGCAGATGGAATCTTGGCAACCAGTGGGTAGGGATCATTACCGAGGTGGGCGGCGAGGTGACGGACTACGCCGTTGGCGATCGGGTGTGCGGTTATGGGGGCATCCGCGAAGTGCATACCGTGAAAGCCGTAAACAACTATTATTTAATGAAAATGCCGGAAGGGATGTCCTGGAAAAGTGCGGTTTGCTTCGATCCGGCACAGTTTGCGCTGGGAGGCCTCCGGGATGCGCATGTCCGCGTCGGCGACCGGGTAGCCGTATTCGGTTTGGGAGCCATCGGCCAAATCGCCGCCCAAATGGCGAAGCTGGCGGGAGCAAGCTACGTGGCGGTGGTGGACCCGATCGAGAGACGCCGGGTTACGGCGCTTAGGAACGGCGCCGATGAAGCGTTTGACCCGACAGTGCAGGATGTCGGCCTGGAATTGAAAAAAGCGACGGACAAAATGGGTGTGGACGTCGTCATCGAAACGAGCGCAAGCGAACTTGCCCTGCAGCAAGCTTTAAGAGGGATCGCCTATGGCGGGACGATCTCTTTCGTCGGATGGGCGCGCCCCTTCAAAGGCGGTCTGGATCTGGGAAGGGAAGCTCATTTCAACAATGCGAAAATCGTATTTTCCCGGGCATGCAGCGAACCCAATCCGGATTATCCGCGCTGGAGCTGGCGGCGCATTGAGGATACGTGCTGGGATATGTTGAAAAAAGGACTGATTAACTGCGAAGATATTATTTATCCGGTCGTTCCGTTTGAACAATCGGACAAAGGGTACGAGACCTACGTGGACCGTGAGCCGGACAAAAGCATCAAGCTGGGCGTTTCGTTCGTGTAAATCTTGCGGAAGGGGAGCGGCACGATGCTGGATGAACAGCTGAACTTCGTGTTGAGGCATGCGGATTTGAATGTGGTGGAATTCGACATTCACCGGCGTAAGGAAATGAAGACATTCCGGCGCACGCTTCCTTGTTATGTGATGTCCTACCATAAGGAAGGCATGGCCAAGCTGCGGGTCGGAGACCACACGTACGTCATCGGACCGGGAACGGTGGTCTTTATCCCGCCGCACGTCGAACATGACCATTATAAGGATACGGATGAGGAAACGGTATTTTTATGGTGGCATTTTACGTTTGAAATTGCCGGCTGTATGGATGTGCTGAAAATGCTGCAAATTCCGATCGTTTTTACCTTGCAACATAAAGAGGAGTTTGAACGCGTATTTCATCAGTTTATGGATTCCACGTCCCGGTCCGGATATTTGCCGCTGTCCATTTTGAAACGGGCAAAAGCGCTGGAACTGCTCTATATTCTTCTGGACAGCGCCTTGTCCCAGCAAGATTCCGAGGCCCGAAGTCTGCCTTCCCAAACTTTCCTGAGCATTTTGGCAAGAATTATTCAATATCCGGACAAACCGGTATCACTCCGCGAGCTGTCGCAGGAATTGCATATGAATCCGACGTACATCAGTAACCGGTTTAAAACCTTGTTCGGCAAATCACCGATGCAGTTGCAGCGGGAAATGCGCATTCAACGCGCCAAAACGCTGCTGCAATCCGGGGAATTGTCGATTATGGAAATCGCGGATGCGCTCGGCTTCAGTGAGATTCAGAACTTTACCAGACTGTTTAAATCGTACGTAGGCGTTTCCCCGACACAATACCGGAAATTGAACCGCAGATGCAGAGAAAACGGGTAAAAGAGATGTGGACTTGCCGGGTTGGCTATGAAAAACCTGATTCCTTGAACATCTTTGAACGTCGAACTCCCTTGAACGTCCATGAACGAAAATACGATTAGAAGCAGCCGGAGTGTGCCTGTTGAAGTCAGTGGAAACGGGTTTGGACCCGATTCCGCCGACTTCGGACATTGGGCGTCTCTTTACACTTGGCGTCCCTTAACGGGGGGTGCGGTTCATGGCGAATCGCGTCGCAGTGCAATCTGGCGGCAGGAGCGGATCGGGCGGCCGGTCGGCCGAAGAGATACGATCCTGAAGGAGTGGTATCCCGGACTGTCGACAAAGTCCTGAACCGATCCATTTCTGGTACCGGTTCATGGCGGAAAACGCCTCAAACCAGCCCATATCGTTGAATTCGCTTTCATCGGAATACATACTGTCGGTCAACAGGGTTTTATTGTCAACGGAATACAGATAAATCGAAGCGATGTTGCTGTTGGCATACATCAAATTTTTGATTTTCTCGTTCAATATGCGAAAGTTGTTATATTTCGTATCGTCGTTGATGGACCTGCCGTTTAAAAAATGGGCCAGTTCCGGTTCCTGGATAAAATGGATCGTATTCGTATCGATTTCCCGGAGCACCATTTCGACTTTTTGTTGAATCAGGTTAAGCAAGGCCAGGTTCGTCTTGTTCAATTCTTCTTCCAGACTCGCTTTGGAACTCAGGTAGGATAGCCAGACAGTGAGAGAAATGATAAAGAAAAACAACGCGGCATAGATTGTCATGAACCTCCTCGGCAAATGGCTGCGCAACAATGCCATAGGTTTCCTCCTTTTTCAGAACTTCCTGAATATGGTAATTATAGTATACCCTGAATCCGTGATCGTCCGCGGATAGTTTTGGAACCTGATTCCTGAAACCGGTAATTTTAGTCTTTTTTTCTGTGATGGTCATAAGAACTGGCTTTTTACGATGGCAGAAGGACGCATCATAGCTT
>Ga0207865_101111_pt1 | contig 22638 bp, 24 predicted proteins | sample HigsolmetaAR204D_FD_184836 | JGI IMG/M metagenome (GOLD analysis project Ga0207865, IMG submission 184836) | Ionic liquid and high solid enriched microbial communities from the Joint BioEnergy Institute, USA - AR20-4-D (SPAdes) (version 2) ...
GTATTTTGTACAACAAAAACGGGGAAATATACCGCTCTAGCGGCCTAATGTTGTAGAAAGTGCAACATTTCGGGCGATGTTCCCGGGTTTGCAGCCAAACGCGCCCAAATTGTTGCACAAAGTGCAATATTTCTCTGCCTCCTGTCGTAGGATGCGGAAAATGTTGCATTTTTTGCAACATTCGTCGCCCAATCCCCGGTTGTGCCCGGGAAGGGGCAGCGCTAACGCAGAGTGTTCGGGGGCCGCCTGCTGAGTTTCACAGCCGCAATAGCCGCAGTAAAGTATAGGTTTCGCACGCTTAAGAACTTTTCCGAAGGAAAGGTTTTCCTTCCAGTCCGCAAATAACCATTCTTTTATTCGTTGACGAATGCATTTCCCCCATATATAATTAGGTTGCCAAAATAAATAATAACTAAAATATTTGGATTTCGAACTATGTGCTCCAGGGGAAGGAGAGAAAACATTGCAGGATGATGAGCTGCGAAATATCGCTAAGCAATTCATGGAATCGTTTATCCAATCGAGGCCTCGGGCGAATATGATGCAAGACCGAAGGATGGCCAATCGAAAACCGGCCGAAATTATGGTGCTTTACTGCATTAGCAGACATGTTCAGGATGACTCGGAAGGGATGATGGTTTCTGAAATCAGCGGAAAACTAGGCGTCACCTCGCCGACGGTCACGCAGCATATTAACAGCCTGGAATCGCAAGGGTTTGTCGAGCGGCACGCTGACCCTGCCGACCGGCGAATCGTGCGGGTTCGGCTGACAGAGCAGGGGCATAAATATATTCAACGCATTAATGAAGCACGCCTGCAAATGTTTGTTGGCCTCGTAGAGCATTTGGGCAAGGAAGAGAGCGTCCGTTTTATCGAGACGATGAAGAAAGCATCGGAATATATGCTCAAACAGCAAGAGACGTATATGCGAAATATGATGGCGGATGGAGATGAAGGCCCTTGAGCAAGCTGCTTATTTATTTGAAGCCTTATCGCGGTTTGGTGGCTATGGTATTGGTATTAGTATTTCTCCAGGCGCTGTCGGAGCTATACTTGCCGACGATCATGGCCGATATCGTCAATATAGGCGTTCAGCACGGCGATACGCCATATATCCTGAAGATGGGAGGCTGGATGCTGCTTGTTGCGGCGTTCGGCGCGATCTGTACCATTATCGGCAGCCTTTATTCCGCCAAGGCAGCGGCAGGCTTCGGAAGGGATCTTCGCAGCGAGTTATTCGCCCGCGTCAGCGGCTTCTCGCAGCAGGAATTCGACAAGCTTGGCACCGCATCGTTAATTACGCGGACGACGAACGACATTACGCAGGTGCAGCAAGTGCTCATCATGATGATGAGAATGATGATCGTAGCTCCGATGATGGCGGTCGGAGGCGTCATCATGGCGCTGATGAAGGATGCAACGCTGGCGCTGGTTATTATCGGCGTCATGCCGGTCCTGGCGCTGGCGATCTTCCTCATTGCCCGCAAGGGCATTCCGCTGTTCAAGGCGATACAGACCAAGCTGGACCGGCTCAATCTTGTGCAGCGTGAAGGACTGACAGGTATCCGCGTCATTCGAGCATTCAATCGCATCGACCATGAGAAGCGACGATTCGAAACGGCGAACCGGGATTTGACCGATACCGCGTTGAAGGTAAATCGCATTATGGCTCTGATGATGCCGACGATGATGCTGATTATTAACTTCGCTTCCGTCGCCATTATTTGGTTCGGCGGCATTCGTATCGAGCAGGGGCATATGCAGGTCGGGGATTTGATGGCTTTCCTTCAGTATGCGATGATGATCCTGTTCTCACTCATTATGCTGTCGTTTATTTTCGTAATGCTGCCCCGAGCCGCTGCATCGGCTGAGCGAATCCGGGAAGTATTGGAGCATACGGGAAGCATTAGCGACCCTCCTCATCCTGCCGCTACGGGTCGGGGAGGGAATGTGGAATTTCGTAACGTAACGTTCCGTTATCCAGGAGCGGAACAGCCTGCACTGGAGAACATCTCTTTCGAAGCCAAGCCGGGTGAAGTGACGGCGATTATCGGCGGTACCGGTTCGGGGAAATCGACCTTGATCGGCTTGATTCCGCGATTTTACGATGCGGAAAGCGGCAGCGTGCTGGTAGATGGCATTGACGTGCGGGAGATGACGCAGGAGAGCCTGCGCGAAAAGATCGGCTTCGTTCCGCAGAAGGCGGTGCTGTTCTCCGGCACGATCGCCGACAATATTCGTTACGGCAAGGAGGATGCTGACGACGCGGAAGTGCGCCGGGCAGCGGAGACGGCACAAGCTTTGGATTTTATTACGGAGATGGAAGGCGGCTTTGATGCCCGCATTGCCCAGGGCGGCTCGAACGTATCCGGCGGGCAGAAGCAGCGTTTGTCCATTGCCCGAGCTTTAGTGCGCAAGCCGGAAATTTATGTATTCGACGACAGCTTCTCGGCGCTTGATTACAAGACTGACGCGAAGCTGCGGCAAGCGCTGAAGACAGAGACGGGAAATGCGACGGTCATCGTTGTGGCCCAGCGAGTCAGTACCGTCATCGATGCGGACCGCATCATCGTACTGGAGGACGGCCGGATCGCAGGGATCGGCACGCATGAGCAGTTGCTGCAGGATAACGCGGTGTATCGCGAAATCGTTGCTTCGCAGCTGTCGGAGGAGGAAAGCGCATGAGCAGGCGACACGAGCAAGCCGCGTATTTGCGGCGAGGCCCGAAACAAGGAGGCGGAGGCCCGATGGGCGGACCGCCCGGTATGCCGGCCGAGAAGGCGAAGGATTTCAAGGGCACGCTGAAACGGCTGCTGGCCTATTTGAAGCCGCATAAATATTCATTGATCGCCGTGTTCGTCATGGCGGTTCTCAGCACCGCGTTCTCCATTCTCGGCCCGAAGATTATGGGGCTTGCCACGACAGAGCTGTTCAGAGGCGTAATGGCACGGATGGGAGGCGCCCAAGGAACCGGCATCGATTTTGATTATATTTGGAGCATTGTCGTAACGTTGATCGTGTTATATTTGTTCAGCTCGGTATTCGGCTTTTTTCAGCAGTATGTGATGGCCGGCGTAGCGCAGAAGACCGTATACAATATGCGCCGCGATGTGAACGACAAGCTGTCCCGGTTGCCGCTGAAATATTTCGACTCTCGCACGCACGGCGAGACGCTCAGCCGCATTACGAATGATGTGGACAATATCAGCAATACGATGCAGCAAAGTCTGACGCAGTTAATGACTTCCGTCACGACCATTATCGGCGTCATTGTCATGATGCTGACGATCAGCCCGCTGCTGACGCTGATCTGCATCGTGACTTTGCCGCTAAGCGGGATCGTCACGGCCAGAATCGCCAAGCGCTCCCAAGGCTATTTCATAGGCCAGCAGCGCTCGCTGGGCGAGTTGAACGGCCATGTCGAGGAAATGTACGCAGGCCATCAAATCGTCAAGGTGTTCGGAAGGGAGAAGAACTCCATTCGGAGGTTCGACGAGATTAACGAACAACTGTACGATTCAGGCTGGCGCGCGCAGTTTGTCTCGGGGATTATGATGCCGCTCATGAGCTTCATCGGCAATGTCGGTTATATGCTCATTTGCGTGGTGGGCGGCCTGCTTGTCGCCAGGCAGCGCATCGCGATCGGCGACGTGCAGGCGTTCATCCAATATGCCCGGCAATTCTCCATGCCGATTACCCAGGCGGCGAATATTGCCAATATTATTCAATCGACCGTCGCGTCGGCCGAACGGGTGTTTGAACTGCTGGACGAACAGGAAGAGGAACGCGAAGCCGATCATGGAATTGGGCTAGAGAAGCCGCGGGGAGCGGTGGCGTTCCGTCACGTGCGGTTCGGCTATACGGAAGATGCCCTTCTGATGGACGATCTGAATATCGATGTGAAACCGGGCCAAATGGTCGCGATCGTCGGTCCGACCGGCGCCGGCAAGACGACCCTTGTCAATCTGCTGATGCGATTCTATGAAATTAACGGCGGCAGCATTGCGATAGACGGCCGCGATATTCGCGATATGAAGCGCGGCGAGCTGCGCAGTCTGTTCGGGATGGTGCTGCAGGATACGTGGCTGTTCAACGGAACGATTCGCGACAACATCGCCTATGGCCGGGAAAATGCGACGGAGGAGGAGATCGTGCAGGCGGCCGTCGCCGCGCATGCGGACCATTTCATTCGCACGCTGCCGGAAGGGTACGATACGATTCTGAATGAAGAGGGGAGCAACCTGTCTCAAGGCCAGAAGCAGCTGCTGACGATTGCGCGCGCAGTGCTGGCCGATCCGTCGATCCTTATTTTGGACGAAGCGACCAGCAGCGTCGACACGCGGACGGAGGTTCATATCCAGGAGGCGATGGCGCGTCTCATGGAAGGGCGAACCAGCTTCGTGATCGCCCACCGCTTGTCGACGATCCGCAATGCGGATATGATTCTCGTCATGAACAAGGGCAGCGTCATCGAGCAAGGAACGCACGAGGAGCTGCTTGAGCAAGGCGGGTTTTACGCCGATCTGTACAACAGCCAATTCAAATCGCCGAATGTGCAGGAAGCGATCTGAGCTAGTGGGACGCCGCTTGACGAGCGGCGTCTTTCGTTTTTTTCGGGCGAAAGGGCAGAGGGTTAGCAATCATTGAGCGTAGCACGAGGTATCACTTTCATTGATTTTCAAGTACCCTACATGCCGGTGGGCTCGCATTCGGAACAAAATCCAAAACCGCGGCGCAAGAATCCACAAGTGGACGATCGCCAGGCGGGCAATCAGCTCGCGGTCAATCCAAGGGTAGAAGCAGCCGATGATGGCCAGCGCAATGCCCAGCAGCTGCCAGTGGAGACGCAGCATGCGGTCCATGGCGATATGGCCGCCGGCAATCCAGCCGAGCCACGGCAGCCGATAATGCCACTTCCAGCCGTTCAGGCTGCGGCGTTCCTTCACTTTTTGCAAGACATACAATAAAGCGGCATGCAGCAGGACGACAAGGGCGAAACTGAACGGTACGAGCCATAGCCGCAGTCGAAACAAGTCCCATATCCACAACCCGGCAGGGAAAATCCAGTACAGCGCCAGCAGTCGCGGATTATAATGAATACGCTGAAGCAGCGTATAGTGATAGATCGTCGAATCGACGGAGAGCCGCTTTTTGGTCATAGTGGCCACGATCAAAGTCCTCGCTTATTTTCAAGATTCGATTCAGGGCATCATCTATTATATCGGAAAAGATGCGAAAATAAATGAGTTACTGTCACCGCACAGGCATTTTCTACATAAAAATATAGTATCCGGCGTATATCTTTGAGAGAATCGGGACATACTGGTAGAAAACAAGAATAGAGGTGATTCGGATGAGCGAAGCGCTGCAGCAACAGCATGAGCTGACTCACCATTGCATTATTTGCGGACGGCAGAAGGAAGAAGGCATTATGATCGTATCGGAATTTATTTGCGAGGATTGCGAGACGGAAATGGTCAAGACGGACGTCCGGGACGCCAAATATCCGTTCTTTATACATCGAATGAAGCGAATCTTTTACAAAAAAGAGGGGTAGGCAGAAAGTCCATCCTTTACCGCTTGCCGCGCATCCTTTTGGCGAAATACGGGGCCTCCATTCCAACGGGCAGTTGGAGGAGGTTTTTTTGTTTGTTACAATACGGTTAGACGAGAAATGCACGGGAGGTGCCGGGAGATGACAGACGGGCAGCGAAGGGCGCCCTTGTATGAACAGCTTGTCCGCCACCGGGAGCAGGCTCCGGCCAGCTTTCACGTGCCGGGGCACAAATCGGGCCGCGGGCTCGACCCGGCAGCTTCCGGGCTGTTCCGGGATATCATGAGCATCGATCTGACCGAAATACCAGGACTGGACGATTTGCACCAGCCGGAGGAAGCGATTCTGGAGGCTCAGCGATTGGCGGCGCGCTGTTTTGGAGCGGAAGAGACGATGTTTCTGATCGGCGGCAGCACTGTCGGCAATCTGGCCATGATCTTGTCGGTTTGCAGTCGCGGCGACGTGCTGCTCGTGCAAAGAGATGCCCATAAATCGGTGATTCACGCTCTGATGCTGGCCGGCGCGAAGGCCGTGTTCCTGATGCCGCGCATCGGCCCGCGGGGAGTCGCTTGCGGCCTGGCGGTGGAAGATATCGCCGAAGCCTTGAAGACATACCCGGAAGCGAAGGGGCTGCTCATGACGAACCCTTCGTATTATGGCATCGGCGTCGATCTGAAGCCGATCGCGGATTTGCTGCACCAGCACGGGAAGGTGCTGCTGGTGGACGAAGCGCACGGCGCGCACTTCGGCCTGCACCGCGAGCTCCCCGCAAGCGCCATGGCGTCGGGCGCCGATGCGGCCGTGCAGTCGACGCACAAAATGCTGACGTCGATGACGATGACGGCCATGCTCCACGTGCAGGGGCCGCGCATGCCGCGCAGCGCGCTCAAGCGGCTGCTGGCCATGCTGCAAAGCTCGAGCCCATCGTACCCGCTGCTGGCCAGCCTGGATGTGGCGCGGCGGCAGATGGCGCTGCAGGGAGAGGCCTTGCTGGGCCAAGCGCTCTCCGCCGCCGGATTGCTCAGAAAGCGAATCGGTTCGCTATCGCGTCTGCGCTGTCTTCATGCGGCAGAAGCCGGGTCGCCGTTTCCGGCCGATTGCACGTATGATCCGTTAAAGATTCTGATATACGACAGAGCGGGAACGGGGGACGGATACAGGCTGAAGGCGGAGCTGGAGCAGGCCGGCTGCTTCCCTGAGCTGGCCGACCCGGCGCATGTGCTGCTCGTGCTCGGCCCGGGAAGCCGGGAAGCCGATATCGAGCGGTTGGCCGCAGCCCTGCGCGGGATCGACGGCCGGCTGCCGTCTGGCAGCGCCTCCGCCTGTAACCCTTCCGGCCCCGCCGAGGCGCCTCTTCGGCTCCTGCCGGATATGGCGGCGATGTCCGCGCCGGTGGCCTTCGATCTGAGCCTGGCCTCTCAGGCGCCGGAGCGCTGGGTGTCCGTTGCCGAATGCGAGGGCTATACAGCCGCGCAAATGATCGTGCCTTATCCGCCCGGCATTCCGCTGCTGTACCCGGGCGAGACGATTACCCGGCCGGTCGCGGAATTGTTGGCGCGGCTGGCGGACAGCGGCTGCCGGTTTCACGGGCATGATGTGGCGAAGGAGCGGACCGTGCCGGTCAGCGGGCGGGCGCCGGTGTGACCGTGATGCATGCATGGATCGGGAAAGCGGAAGACATCGCCTTTTCAATTATGGTATAGTGTAACAAATACAAAGAATTATCATGGCAGGAGTCCGAACGATTTGAGACAAGGGTACTTTATTACGATAGAAGGCGGAGAAGGCGCAGGCAAGACGTCGGCCATCGCGATGTTGCGGGACTGGCTGGAGCAGCGCGGCCATGCGGTCACGACGACGCGGGAGCCTGGCGGGATCCGGATTGCGGAAGAGATTCGCTCCATTATTTTGGATACGAGCAACACCGGCATGGACAGCCGGACGGAAGCGCTATTGTATGCTGCAGCGCGCCGTCAGCACCTGGTGGAGAAAGTCATCCCCGCCCTTGAGGCCGGGCAAGTGGTGCTGTGCGACCGGTTCGTCGATAGCAGCCTGGTGTATCAAGGCATTGCCCGCGGCCTCGGGCTGGAGGCGATCCGCGAAATCAACCGCTTCGCCATTGAACGGTGGATGCCGGATTTGACGATCTATATGGATGTCGCGCCGGAGATCGGGCTGGCCCGCATTCGGGCCGACCGGGAGCGGGAGATGAACCGGCTCGATCTGGAGCCGGACGACTTCCACCGGAAGGTGCGCGAAGGCTATCGGCGGGTTGCATCGCAGCATCCGGAGCGGATCGTGACGATCGATGCAAGCTTGCCTCAGGAGCAGGTCTATGAAGCGATTCGCCGTTGTTTGAACCATAAGCTGCCGCCGCGAGTATAATGTAGAACATTCCTATATATAATGAAGGAATTTTTGCAGGCCGCGTCAAATGTATTATGATATCCAGGCGCGAGCGCAGCGGTCTCGGGCTTGTCCCGGGCAGCGCCAAGTTCCATGATAAGGGAGGCTGGTCATATGAAGCTGGTAATCGCCGTGGTGCAGGATAAGGACAGCAACCGTCTGTCGAACGCTTTGATCAAGGAAGGGTTTCGGGCAACGAAGCTTGCGAGTACGGGCGGATTCCTACGAGCCGGCAATACGACATTCCTGATAGGAACGGAGGACGAGCGGGTCAGCGAAGTGCTTCAAGTGATCAAGGCGAATTGCAAAATCCGCGAGCAGATGATCACGCCGGTCTCCCCGATGGGCGGCACGACCGACTCTTACATCCCGTTCCCTGTGGAGGTTCAAGTGGGAGGAGCCGCGGTTTTCGTCATGCCGGTCGAGCGCTTCGAGCATTATTGAACGTGGCAGACCGTCTTAGGTTAACGCGGGACGGTCAGGACAAAGCGACATTATGCTGAGTTGGAAAGGAATCGGACAGTGAAGATAAATCCGGGCTGGCGCCCCTTCGGCAAAGAAATCGTGCGCAATGAAAATGCGCCATCGCAACATTTGCAGCAAAAATCGTTCTCCGATACGATGCGGCAGCATGACGACCGGGCATCGCAGGAGCAGCTGCAGCGCATTCTGGAGCAAATTCACCAGCAAGCCGAACGGCTGAACCGCTCGATGACCGTTCGCGAGCTGCGGCAGTATAAGCTGCTTGTCAAGCAGTATTTGGAGGAGACGGCCCGCCGCGGCATCCGGCTTCGCGAAACGCGAGGCTGGGACCGCCGGGGGCGCGCCAAGCGGTACAAGCTCCTCGAGGAAATCGACCAGGAGCTGCTCGGTCTCGCCGAGGAGCTGCTGGATACCGAGCAGGGCCGCATCGAGCTGCTGCGCAAGGTCGGGGAAATCCGCGGCATGCTGATCAACCTGGCATTCTAGACGCCGGATAGAGCTGGATCGATAAGAAGGGACGAAACGATATGCCGTTTCAATCCATCGAGGGTCAGGAACGAGTGAAGCGAATACTGCAAAACAGCTTGCGAACCGATAAAGTTTCGCATGCTTATATATTTACCGGGCCGGACGGAACGGGACGGAGGGCGATGGCCCGCGCCTTCGCTCAGGCGCTGTACTGCAAGGTGCTGCCGGACGATGCATGCGGCGAGTGCCTGGATTGCCGCAAGATCGAGCACGGCAACCATCCCGACCACTACTGGCTCGAGCCGGATGGCGCATCGATCAAGATCGAGCAAATCCGCGAGCTGCAGAAGCAGTTTGCTTACCGCGCCGGCGCTTCCGGCCTGAAGATGTACATTCTGGAGCAGGCGGACAAAATGACGCCCCAAGCGGCCAACAGCCTGCTGAAGTTTCTGGAGGAGCCGGCCGCGCGGGTAGTCGCTATCCTCATCACGGAGAACGGGCATGCCCTGCTGCCGACGATACGCTCCAGGTCGCAATGGATTCCGTTTCTTCCGCTGAACCGCAGCCGCATGACGGAGAAGCTGCTGGAGGAAGGTTTTCCCCCGGCGCTGGTGCAGACGGCCGTGCGCTTGTCGGCTGGAACGGGGGGCGCGCGCGAGCTCATGCAAGGAAATGGGTTTGCAGAAATCAGAAGCCAAGTGATACAATTAAGCAAGGAGAGCTTGACAAGGCTTCCGGCCGCGCTGCTGGCGCTTCAACAGCAGCTGGCGAAGGGAGAGCTGAGCGATCGGCTCACGCTGTTTTTGGACATGCTGATCCTTTGGCTGAAAGATATGGTGCAGCTGCGACTCGGCAACCGCGAAGGCCTGGTCTTCTCCGACCAGGCGGAATGGATGGCGCAGCATGCGCTTCGCTATACGCTGGAGCACTGGATGTCGGGGCTGGAGCAGGCGGTGGAGGCGCAGAAACGGTTGCGGTTTCACGCCAATGCCCAGCTGGTGCTGGAACAATTATTCATGCGGCTAAAGGGGGTTTAGGATTGTTTTCAGTCGTGGGCGTCCGCTTCAAGAAAGCGGGGAAAATATATTATTTCGATCCGAGCGACCTGCCGGTGGAGCAGGAGCACGCAGTCATCGTGGAAACCGCGCGGGGGATCGAATACGGCAAGGTGGTCATCGGCCGCAGAACCGTCGATGAAGCCGATGTGGTGCAGCCGCTGAAGAGAGTGATTCGTATCGCCGATCAGAACGACGCCAAGCTGGTGGAGGATAACCGGGCGGCAGCGAAGAACGCCTTCTCGATTTGCCAGGATAAAATCAAGGACCATCAGCTGAAGATGAAGCTGGTGGACGTTGAATATACATTCGACCGCAACAAAATTATTTTTTATTTTACGGCTGAAGGCCGGGTCGACTTTCGCGAGCTGGTCAAAGATTTGGCCAGCATCTTCCGCACACGGATCGAGCTGAGGCAGATCGGCGTGCGCGACGAGGCCAAGATGCTGGGGGGCATCGGGCCTTGCGGGCGCATTCTATGCTGCTCGTCGTTCCTCGGCGATTTCGAGCCGGTGTCGATCAAGATGGCCAAGGACCAGAACTTATCGCTGAATCCGACCAAAATTTCGGGGCTGTGCGGACGCTTGATGTGCTGCCTCAAGTATGAGCACGACAATTACGAGAGCGCCAAGGACGAACTGCCGCGCATCGGGTCCGAGGTCGTCACTCCGTTCGGCAACGGCCGCCTCGTCTCGCTGAATGTGAACGATCGGCTCGCCAAGGTGCAAATCTTCGATATGAAAAAAGTGATGGATCTTCCTTTGGACGACGTGGTGGAGCAGGCCTGACAAAGGACGTAAGCTGCCTTATTTCGAGGTGAACGCGTGGATAAAAGGGACATTTTCGTACAAATCGATCAAATGGAAGAGCAGATGGGTCAGCTGTACAGCGAGCTGGGACAAGTCAAGCGGCAGCTGATTGAGATATTGGAAGAAAACAAGCGCCTGAGCATAGAGAACCAGCAGCTGCGGAAGCTGCTCAAGAAAGATGCGGCTGTGTCCGCCGCAGTGCCGCAGCATGCCGCGGGAGCGCAGGTTAAAGAGCCGATCGGCGAAGGGTACGACAACCTGGCCCGCATCTATCACGAAGGCTTTCATATATGCAATGTGTATTACGGACATCTGCGTATGGAAGGCGATTGTCTGTTCTGCATGTCATTTTTGAATAAATGAAAATGATGCCGTAGGAAGAATTTCTTCTTGCGGTTTTTTTGAAGTCAAAACGAATGGTAAGATAAGGAAGGAATGCAAGACAGCATGGATGTAACCTTAAAGGAAAGCGAACGGATCGACGATCTGTTGACGCATGATCTAAAAATTATTCAGAGCAGCGAAGTATTCAGCTTTTCGCTGGACGCCGTGCTGCTGGCGAGATTTTGCTCCGTGCCCTTGCGCGGCCGAATCGCCGACCTGTGCTCCGGCAACGGCGTCATCCCGCTGCTAATGACGACGCGAACGAAGGCGGCGAAGATCGTCGGCCTGGAGATTCAGGAAAGGCTGGCGGATATGGCCAGGCGCAATGTGCAGATGAACGGATTGCAAGAGCAAATCCGGATCGTATGCGGAGACCTCAAGGAGACTCACGGCGAGCTTCCGGCGGGCGGGTTCGATCTGGTCACTGTAAATCCCCCATACCTTCCGGTGCCGAGCGGAGATCAGAATGTCAATGAACATGTTGCCGCCGCGCGGCATGAAGTGCTCTGCACGCTGGAGGATGTCGTCAAGGCGTGCAGCCGCCTCGTCAAAAGCGGAGGCCGCGTTGCCATGGTGCACCGTCCGAGCCGGCTGGCCGACATTCTCGCGATGCTGAGACAATATCGGCTGGAGCCCAAGCGCGTGCGGTTCGTCCATCCCCGCGCCGACGCCGAGGCCAATATCGTGCTGGTCGAAGCGCTGCGCGACGGAAAGCCGGAGATTCGCCTGCTCCCGCCGCTGATCGTATATAAGAGCGGCACACAGTATACGGAGGAATTGATGAAGGTCTATTACGGGCAAGAGGCGCAACTGAACGATTTTCGATAATCCATATAGCGGCCCAGTTTGCACAAACGGCAGCGGTGGCCGACGACGAGGGAGATTCGCATTGAACATACAAAAAAGCTATCAGGATGACGGTAAGACGGCCGGCAAGCTGTATCTTGTCGGAACGCCGATCGGCAATTTGGAGGATATGACTTTTCGGGCGGTGCGCGTGCTGCGCGAGGTGCAGTGGATCGCCGCTGAGGATACGCGGCAAACCCGCAAGCTGCTGACCCATTTCGACATAGCGACAAGGCTGGTCAGCTACCATGAGCATAACAAGCAGGCGAGCGGACCGGAGCTGATCCGCCTGCTGGAAGCAGGCGATTCCGTCGCGCTGGTCAGCGATGCCGGCCTCCCGGCGATCAGCGATCCCGGGGCGGATCTCGTAAGGGATGCCATTCGCGCCGGGATCGATGTCGTCCCGATTCCGGGAGCGAATGCCGCCTTGTCGGCCCTGATCATATCCGGGCTGCCGACCGAACGGTTCACGTTTGTCGGTTTCCTGCCCCGCGACCGGAAATCGCTTGTCAGCGAGCTCGAGGCGCTGAAGCGGGAGAAGGGAACCGTGCTGCTGTACGAGGCTCCGCACCGTCTGCAGAAGACGCTTCGCCTGGCCGCCGAGATTCTCGGCGCGGAGAGGGAAGTCGCGCTTGTCCGCGAGCTGACCAAAAGATATGAGGAAGCGGCAAGGGGGACGCTCGGGGAATGCGTGGACTGGCTGGAGCGAACCGCTCCCCAAGGGGAATATGTGGTCGTGCTCGGCGGGGCGGAGGCGGCTGGCGATGAGCCGTCGGAGCAATCGGCCTGGTGGCGGAAGCTCACTCCGCGGGAGCACGTCGCCCATTACGAGGCGCAGGGGCTCGCGCACAAGGAGGCGCTCAGGAGCGCAGCGCAGGATCGCGGCATACCGAAACGGGAGCTGTACAATGAGCTGCACCGCAGCATGTAGGAAGCTCCAAATTTTTTTGTGACATACAGAAAAAATGCGAGGACGCGGGGCGGACAATCGGCGTAGAAAAAAAATACCCGGAACCGCTGGGCAACCGCGGCACGGGATATAGAGGAGATATGAAAAGGTTAGAATTACCTTAGTAAGAACTGCTAGCTTTATTATAACCTATTTTTTTTATTTTGTCACAGGTATTGGCATTTCAGAAATGCATTCATGACAAACAATTTTTCCTTTGAAATAAGAGACGTTCTCGGCGTTGCCACAGAAGATGCAGGCGGGCTCGTATTTCTTCAGCATGATCCGCTCGCCGTCTACATAAATTTCCAAAGCGTCTTTCTCGCCAATGCCCAGCGTTCTGCGCAGTTCGATCGGAATAACGACGCGGCCGAGCTCGTCGACCTTTCTAACAATGCCTGTGGATTTCATCATAATGGGTTCCCCTCTCCATGAGTAGTTGAAATTAATCGTCATGATTCGACATAATTCTTACTTCTTATAATACCAACCATTCCCAAAATAGTCAACATAAATTTCGCGATTTTTCATTCTAGTTTATGGCAGCTTAACAAATGATATATGCTATGATCCGCAAACGTATATGCTACCTCGAGTATCATGGAACTAGGCCGCAGACCGCCGAAAACATTCGTTGCGTCCGGCCGGTTCGCCGGCGCGGCAATTTGAAGAATGAGCAATAAATGGCAGGCTTGTTACCCCGAAAAAAACAGGTATATCGACATTATACGACATTATTTTTGTAAGGCTAAGCCTAATTTTGCGAGCGATAAGGAGGATTTGCTATGTCCCGTCCTTTGCAGGAGGAGAAAGTGTTCAAGGACCCGGTACATAAATACATTTACGTGCAGGATCAAACCGTTTGGGATTTGATCAACACCAAGGAATTTCAGCGCCTGCGCCGGGTGCGGCAACTCGGCACCTGCTATCTTACGTTTCACGGGGCGGAGCACAGCCGGTTCTCCCATTCGCTCGGCGTTTATGAGGTGACCCGTAAAATTATTTCGCAATTCGAACGCAACCGGTATGAGGATTGGCCGAAGGAAGAACGGCTGCTGTGCTTGTGCGCCGCTTTGCTGCACGACGTCGGACACGGGCCTTTCTCGCATTCGATCGAGAAAGCGTTCGGCAATCATCATGAGGAATGGTCCCGCCGGATTGTCCTTGGCGATACGGAGATCCATCGCGTGCTGCGCCGCGTATCGCCCTCCTTTCCGCAACAGGTTGCCGACGTCATTGCCAAAACCTATCATCGGGAAATCGTCGTGAGCATGGTTTCCAGCCAAATGGATGCCGACCGAATGGATTATTTATTAAGAGACGCCTACTTCACGGGAGTCAATTATGGAACTTTCGATCTGGAGCGCATCTTGCGGGTGCTGCGTCCGTATAAAGGCCACATTGTCGTGAAGGAGAGCGGAATGCACGCAGTTGAAGATTATTTGATGTCAAGGTACCAGATGTATTGGCAAATTTATTTTCATCCGGTCACGCGCAGCGCCGAAGTGATTTTGCACAAAATCGTGCAGCGGGCGAAGCAACTGTTCGAGGAAGGATTTTCTTTCCGGTTTTGGCTTCCGCCGCTGACGAATCTGTTTTTGCGCAAATTGACGCTCCGCGACCACTACTTACTGGACGAATCGCTCATGCAAACCGTCTTCATGCAATGGGCTTGCGAGGACGATCCGATTCTGGCCGACCTGTGCACCCGATTTCTTCAGCGCAAATTGTTCAAATATGTCACCCTGGAGCGGGTGGACGTCCGTCAGCTCGACCGGCTTCGCGGCTTCATGCAGGAACGGGGCATCGACCCGGCGTATTACCTCGAAATTGATTTTCCGTCCGATCTTTCGTATGATGTGTATCGGCCCGGCGAACAGGACGAAAAGCTGCCTATTCTGATATTAGACGACAAGGATACGCTCACGGAAATTTCCCGCAAGTCCGAAATCGTCCGTTCCATCAGCGGCATTCACATGGGCAAATATCATTTGTATTACCCTGCGGAGCTTCTGGAGAGGCACCGCGCCGAGCTCGATGCCGAGCTGCAGGCCTGGCTTGATGAAGAATGATCTATTTCTTCCAATATAAGGGGTGTGATCTGCGATGCTGATTGATTCTCATGCACATTTGAACGTGCGCGCATTCGATGATGATCGACAGGATGTGATTCGGCGCGCCCGGGAACACGGAATTGGTCGAATTATCAATATCGGCTTTAATCGCGAGACGATTCCAGGCTCGATCGCGCTGGCTGAGCAGCACGATTTTATTTATTCCACCGTTGGCTGGCATCCGACGGATGCCGCCTTCATGACAGCGGACGATCTCGACTGGATCGAATCGCTCTGCCGCCACGAGAAGGTCGTTGCGATCGGTGAGATCGGGCTCGACTACTATTGGGACACCTCTCCCAAAGATGTGCAGATGAAGGTGTTCCGCGAGCAAATTCGCCTGGCGCGCAAGCTGGGCATGCCCATCGTCATTCACAACCGGGACGCCCATCAGGACATCGTTCAGGTGCTTCGCGAAGAGAAGGCGGCCGACGTCGGCGGCGTGATGCACTGCTTCTCAGGCAGCTGGGAAACGGCGAAGCTGTGTCTCGACATGAACTTCTACATTTCGTTCGGGGGCCCGATCACTTTCAAAAATGCCAGGCAGCCGAAGGAAGTGCTCTCCCGCGTGCCGATGGAGCGCCTGCTGATCGAGACCGACGCGCCCTATTTGACGCCGCATCCGTTCAGGGGCAAGCGCAATGAGTCTGCCCACGTGAAGCTTGTCGCCGAAGCAGCGGCCGAAATTAAGGGCATTTCCTTCGACGAGCTGGCGCAGGTCACTACGGACAATGCCACCAAATTGTTCGGTTTATCTTGAAAATTTGGAGGTATCCAAACGCCAAAATTTTCAATCTTGAAGGCGATGACTGAAGAGGAAGGAATCGCTCGTCATAGGCGTCTTTTCTTGTGAATTTGAAGGTTTTTGACTAAATATTTCCATGCCTGAAGAGGACGAGCGGGCCGAAGAATTCGGTTTTGATCGGCGTCTAAATTTAGATTTTAACGGCAGATTGGACAATCCTTTTTTTATCCAAATGGCGATAATCCGAGAAATAATGAACGATCGTGCATTTGAATGAGAGAAAGACCGTTTGTTTTCATGAAAAGGATGAAAAATCTCAAATAAAGCGGGAAACCGCCCTTTTTATCCGAGTTTGTATACTTTACAATTCCCTTGCTCCCATCGTAAACTCAATAATAACTTCATAACGATTACCATTTTCCATAATCGCTGAGTTTCCGAACAGGGAAACGGGGGAACCGTAAGAAGCGAAAGCCAGGCCGCTGATGTTCAGGACATCGGCCTCGCGCGGGGTGAATCGAGGGGCAGCCGACGCTGCTTCCGAGTAGGGCGACTCTCAAGCCCGAATCCGTCAGCTAACCTCGTAAGCGTGAAGAGAGAGGTACACATTGTCGTTGGCTGCCATTGGACTGTTAAGTTCGAATGCGTACAAGTCATCGGGGAGGTCCTCTTCTCGATGGCTTTTTGTGTTGGTTTCCTCGTTCAACGGGATATTCGTCCGAGCCGATTCATACAATGAGTTCCGGAGGGGGTGGATATCCGAAGGGCAAGCGATTCCGAAGCATGCAAGCGGAGAGGTCGGTCAATCGTCATAACACAATAATTTACCATAGTCGCGTCAGATTTATCATGCATGACACTCGACGGCGGGGCTTTGAAGGAGGACCGAACAAGTGGGCGTTGTGGAACGACAGCAATCCCATGTAAGACGATCATCCAGCATGTCCTACGCATTGCGTTGGAAGCATGAAAACTTGCGTTTGATATCCATAGTTTTATTCGTTTCATTCGCTATTACTTTCATGTTCTTGATGATGCTGTACGGTACGGCAGCCAAGAAGCTGTCCATTGTAATCGACGGGAAGGAAACGACAGTCGAGACGAAGCATTGGGTGCTCAAAAACGTACTTGAAGATCAAGGGATTACCGTAAACGAGCATGACCGCATTTCCCACGCGATGAACTATACTGTCCAGACAGGCGACCGCATCGATATCAACAGGGCGCTTCCCTTAACGGTGTCGGCGGACGGCGTTACGCGGACGGTGCATACGGTCGGCAGGACGGTAGAGGATGCGCTGGAGGATGTGGGCATATCGCTCGGCGAACACGATAAGATTCAGCCGCCGCTGGATACGGCGCTTACCGGCAATGAATCGATTAAGATTGTGCGAGTCAAGAAGGAACGCGAGGAAATCAGCGAGACGATCGCATTTCAGACTGAGACGATGAACGATCCGAAGCTGCTGAAGGGCAAGGAACTGGTTGTTCAGGAAGGCAAGGAAGGCACTTTGGTCAAGACCAAAGAGAAGGTATTCGAGGACGGGGAGCTCGTATCCGAGCAGATCGTCGAAGAGAAGGTCAAAGAACCGAGCGTGAACAAAATTGTGGCCATCGGCACCAAAAATCCGGTGACGATCTTGTCGGCCTCTTCGCCGAATGTCGACGAGCTGGTCAAATCCGGCGTGAAATTCGCGTATAAGCAAGTTTTGAATAATGTGAAGCTGACGGCATATACCGCAGATGCCTCCTCGACAGGGAAGAGCGAGGATCACCCGCAATACGGAATTACCGCTTCCGGGACGAAGGTTACGGAAGGGCGGACGATTGCCGTCGATCCGAAGGTTATTCCGCTGGGATGGTGGGTATATATTGACGGGCTTGGCTTCCGCCGGGCCGAGGACACGGGCGGCGCCGTGAAGGGCAATGTCATTGATGTATATTTCGAGAGCAAGGATTACGCCAAGCGATTCGGCTCCAAGCGCGGATATACCGTATATGTGATCGGGCCGACCAAGCCGAGCGCAGACTAAAGAGCAGAAGATAAGGGCAACCTGTAAATAGATATGCGGTTAAAGGCAGGAAAGAAGAGGGAGTCCAAGCCAAGGCGCTGGAAGACCCCTCTTCTTTTTGCGCTCCTTGCCCGCTTACAGCAGCCGCAGAAGGGAAGCGTTCCGACAGTGATTAAAGAGGTCATCGTAGTAGAGGGCAAGGACGATACGACAGCCGTCAAGCGGGCGGTTGAAGCGGAGACGATCGAGACGGGAGGCTCGGCGATTAACGACGAGGTGCTGCAGCGGATTCGTCTGGCGCAGCAGCGCCGCGGCGTCATCGTGCTGACAGACCCCGACCATGCCGGAGAACGGATTCGCAAAATTATCGCGGCCCGCGTTCCCGGGTGCAAGCATGCATTCTTGCCGCAGGAAGAAGCGACCCGCAACGGCGATATCGGCATCGAGAATGCGTCCCCGGACGCGATCCGGCAAGCATTGGAGCGGGTGCGGACCGATTGCCAGGCGGAGGAATCGGAGATCGGCTGGAGCGATCTGATGGAAGCGGGGCTGATTGTCCATCCGCAAGCAGCGGCACGCAGGCTCGCCATGGGGCGGCTGCTCGGCATCGGGTACTGCAACGGCAAGCAGTTCTATAACCGCTGCCGGATGTTTAAGATTTCCCGGGAAGAATTTATGGATGCCAGAAAGCGCCTGGATAACGATGCGGAAGGGAAGGCGGAGCTATGACAGACGAGCAAGGTTCATCGCGCCTATCGTTGGATGCGGCCAGCGGCCTGGCTGCCGGGGGGCGGGAGCAGGAGGATATCGCCTCGCCCCGGCGGACGAAGGCGCTGATGCAGCGTTACGGCTTCACGCTCAAGAAGAGTCTTGGGCAAAATTTTTTGATCGATCACAACATTTTGCATAAAATCGTCGCCGCGGCGGAGCTCGACAAGAGCAAAGGAGCGCTGGAGATCGGGCCGGGCATCGGCGCGCTGACCCAGCAGCTGGCCAAGGCAGCCGGACGGGTTGTCGCGATCGAAATCGATCAGCGGCTGCTGCCTATGCTGGGCGAGACGCTGCAAGCTTTTCCGAACGCGGAGGTCGTCCATGGCGACGTGCTGAAGCTGCCGCTGGACAAGCTGGTCGAGGAGCGGTTCAAGGGCTGCTCCAGCGTCAGCGTGGTGGCGAACTTGCCTTATTACGTAACGACGCCTATTATAATGAAGCTTCTGGAGAGCAGGCTGCCGCTGGAGCATATCGTTGTCATGATACAAAAGGAGGTCGCCGACCGCATGGCGGCAAAGCCGGGCGGCAAAGATTACGGCAGCCTGAGCATCGCCGTGCAGTATTACTGCGAGCCGGAGCTTGTGACGATCGTGCCGAATACGGTATTTATCCCGCAGCCGAACGTAGATTCGGCCGTTATCAAGCTGAAGGTAAGACAGCAGCCAGCGGCCGCCGTCGATGACGAAGCGTTCTTCTTCGCTGTCGTGCAGGCGTCGTTCGCGCAGCGGCGGAAGACGATCGCCAACAATTTGGCGGGGCGCTTTTTCACCAAGGAAACGAAGGGAAAGCTGGAAGCGGCGCTTAAGGCGGCCGGGATTGAGGCAAGCCGCCGCGGAGAGACGCTGAGCATCGAGGAGTTCGCCCGCCTAAGCCGCGAGTTGGCCCGCGTGCTGGGCTAGGTGCTTTGCCTCGAATCGAGTCGAACGCTATGAGAATGGCCAAGCCGTACTGGCACCAAACGCCCATGCCCGCCATAGGATAGACGGGGAGGCGATGCAGCATGAGGCAGGGGGATTTGGTCATTCGCAAGTCATACGGCGGAGACATCGTATTTAAGATACAAGAGTTTGGAAGACAGCAGGCTGTTCTGCGCGGGGTCGAAATGCGCCTGTTGGCCGATGCGCCGCTGCATGACCTTAAATTCGTCCGGGAAGCCGACTTCACCGCGCACAATCACGTGCCCGAGCCTAGATGGATACACAACCTGAGACGCCAGGCTCAGCGGGGGCCCGCGACGGGGCAAACCTCCGCTTCTTCGGTGCAGGAAAAACCGGCTGCCTCCAAAGAAGTCATTCGCGCAGCCTATTTCGATATGCCCGGCAAAGTGCTGCACTTGGACGGGGACCCTTCCTATTTGCGCAAATGCATGAGCCTCTATGGGGTACTCAAGGTTCCCGCTGAAGGCTACTATGTGCCGGAGGCCAATATGGCGGACGCCTTATACCGGCTGCTGCCGCGAATTCGCCCGGACATCGTCGTCATTACGGGCCACGATGGCATTGTGAAGCAGCGCCAACCGGGCGGCGCCGCTCACCTGAACAGCTACAAAAACTCACATAATTTCGTGAATGCTGTCCATATGGCAAGACAATACGAGAAGAACAAAGATGCTCTGACGATCATCGCCGGAGCATGCCAATCGCATTTTGAAGCTTTGCTGACGGCGGGCGCCAATTTTGCCAGCTCGCCGGGCAGAGTGCTGATTCACGCGCTCGATCCGCTGTGCATTGCGTCCAAGGTTGCTTTCACGCCTATCAAGGATGTAGTCAACATTGTGGACGTGATCGGGCTGACGCACAGCGGGCTGGAAGGGATCGGCGGTATCGAATCGCGCGGAAGCTTCCGCAGGGGCGTGCCCAAAATGACCGATGCTATACCCCGCTAAGCACCGAAAGGTGCTTTTCTTTTTTTGGGAATTATGACAATTGTGTGAACGGTTTATTGAAGACATTGAGGCAAAAGCGGATAAAATAAGGAGAATACCCGTTGACAACAGGATTGTCAGGCTGATATAATATTTCGCTTAAATTGACATACTACCCTTATTGCGTTATAATTTAGAAGGAAAGAGGTGGTAGTGGTCAATGGCAAAAAATTCGCTATTGGAGATCAAACGTAGTTTGGAGCCTCATGTCGGACAGAAGATTATGCTGAGAGCGAACGGCGGTCGGCGAAAGACGATCGAACGCTCCGGTATTCTTGAGGAAACCTACCCTTCCGTGTTTATTGTCAAGCTGGATCAGGAGCAGCAGTCGTTCAAGCGGGTCTCCTACAGCTATGCAGATATTTTGACGGAGTCCGTGGAAGTTACGGTATGCAACGATGAAGGTGAAATGCGCATCACTATACAGCAATAAAGCCGCATAAGCGGTCGGCCTTAAAGGAATCGGAGAGGCCGGCCGCTTATGGCTTCCCTGCTTCTCGTGCATGAGCCGCCTCCGAGCTAAGCATACTAAACGTATCTTACCGTCAAGGAGGCTGTTCGAATGTCCAGACGCAACAGGCGAGGAGTCATGTCGGAGGCATTCAAATACGAGCTTGCGAAGGATCTCGGCTTTTACGAGACCGTGCAGAAGGAAGGCTGGGGCGGCATTCGTACCAAGGATGCGGGCAATATGGTGAAGCGGGCTATCCAGATTGCGCAGCAGGCGCTAACTCGCCATCAAGGGCAGGCCGGCCCGCAGCCTGGCTCCGTTCAGCCGCAGGCGCAGCCTCATCCGCCCGCGTACGGATACGGCGGGTTCCAGCAGGCTCAAACTCCGCACGCATATGTTCCTGCATCTGCGCCGCAAGCCAGCGCCCCTGTTCCGGCTGCTGCCGGGCGATACGGGCAGACCGCCCCGACCTTCGGTTCCACGGCGGCATATCCGCTGCCGGCGACGGCCGTTCAGGCCGGTCTGCCGCAGGGGACAGCCGAGGCCGGCGCAGCGCTCCAGCAGGGCTTGCGGCATGTCCCGTCCCCATACGGAAGCTGAGCGCAGACAGCCGAAAGAGACTCCGCACGAAGGCAGCTAGAGCCGGATAACGGCCCTAGCTTTTTTTTGTCGCGTTTTTGGTATAGTATAAGGGGTACAGTGGTTTAATGACGGATCGTAAACCACGTACGGCTGCAAAGAGGTGTCTGTATGAAGGTGTATGAGAAAGCTCCGGCCAAAATCAACTTGTCCTTGGATGTGTTATATAAGCGGGAGGACGGCTTTCATGAAGTGGAAATGGTAATGACCATGGTCGATCTGGCGGACAGGATCGAGATGCAGGAGCTGCCTCGGGATACCGTCATCATCTCCAGTCAGGCGGGCTATATTCCTCTGGACGAGAAAAATCTCGCCTTCCAGGCCGCCAAGCTGATCAAGGAGCGTTACGATGTAAGGCAAGGCGTTTACATACATTTGGACAAACATATTCCGGTAGCTGCCGGGCTTGCGGGAGGCAGCAGCGATGCTGCGGCTACGCTGAGAGGGCTGAACAGGCTGTGGCGGCTCAACATTCCGGCGGATGAGCTGCAGCGGCTCGGAGCCGAGCTCGGCTCGGACGTGCCGTTCTGCGTGACCGGGGGGACGGCCGTCGCCCGGGGCCGGGGAGAGAAGCTGGAGCCGATCGAATCGCCGCCGCAGTGCTGGGTCGTGCTGGCCAAGCCGCCGATCAACGTGTCGACGGCGGAGGTGTACGGCAAGCTGAACGTACGCAGCATTCGCCGCCGCCCGTCGACAGAGCGGGTTGTCGAGGCGATTCGGCTGAAGCGGTTCGACCTGCTGTGCCAGGAGCTCGGCAATGTGCTGGAAGGAGTGACGATGGAGCTTTATCCGGAAGTCCGGCAGCTGAAGGAATGCATGCTCCGCATGGGAGCCGAAGGCGTGCTTATGTCGGGCAGCGGGCCGACGGTGTTCGGCCTCGTCTCGAAGGAAGCCAAAGTGGCGAGAATCTACAACGGCCTGCGCGGATTTTGCAAAGACGTCTACGCGGTCAGGCTGTTGACTTAGCTACGACGGAAGCGCCCAAGCCTATCTATGGCCAGCTGAGCCCGCCGCATCGGCGGGGTTTT
>Ga0207865_101112_pt1 | contig 22590 bp, 15 predicted proteins | sample HigsolmetaAR204D_FD_184836 | JGI IMG/M metagenome (GOLD analysis project Ga0207865, IMG submission 184836) | Ionic liquid and high solid enriched microbial communities from the Joint BioEnergy Institute, USA - AR20-4-D (SPAdes) (version 2) ...
CTGCCTGCTAGCTACGGGGCAGCTTGGCCTTTACCCCGACCGGACTTGCACCGGTTAGTTATGCCTAGCTTGGCTAGGCGCGCGTTGTACAAAATACAACATTTGCTACCTTGAAAATAGCCCCCAGGGCGTGCGGACCATTTTCACCATCTGGTGGTGCTGCGCAAGGCGGCATGGGCGTCTACCTTCTGGAACGCATCTCAACTCTAACGCTTGGGACAAACGCTATTTTGCAGAAACGCACCCTTTTTAGAATGCAACGAAACAGAGTAACGCTATTTTGTCAGAAACGTTGAATCTGGTAGCCAAAATTGCAAAATAAGACCGCACGCCAGCGTTACAATGCCAAATCGATCGTTTCGACAGGAATAAGCCCTGTGGCAAGCGTTAGCTAAAGCCAACCACCAAGCGAAGACCAGCAGAGCGGGTACGCTATTTCCGCCAGCCCGCTCCGCCGACCGCGAATGCCGGCGACGAACGAATTGCAAGTAAAACCTCTCCGCCATGTTCAAAAGGCCCCTACCTTGGCAACCCAGGGCAAGAGCCGTTTATGCGAAACGTGGATCAGCATGTGCGTCTAGCTAATCCCGTTGGCGGAATCCATGCGGATTGCAACCGCAGCAGGAACGCGGCCGCAGCGGCGGCACCGGTCTTGCCGTCCGCACCGGTCTTGCCGTCCGCACCGGTCTCGCCGTCCGCACCGGCCTCGCCGTACGGCCGCGGGCCACGTTGTTACACGTGCTGCAAATACCGCTCCTTCGTCAGAGCGAGCGCATCGTCGCCGGGCATATCCCAGATCGCCTGGTTGAAGATTTCCACCTCGATCGGCCCGGCGTAGCCAGCGTCCTCGACCGCTTTGCGGATGCGGCGCAGATCGATGACGCCGTCGCCCATCATCCCCCGCCCCATCAAAAGGTCCGGGGTCGGCACGATCCAGTCCGACACGTGGAAGCCGAGGATGCGGCCGCTGGCCCGAGCGATTTGCGGATACAGTTCCGGGTCCCACCAGACGTGAAAGGCGTCGACGACGACCCCGACCTGATCCGGCCGATACCGCTCGGCAATATCGTTGGCCTGCGCCAGCGTATTGATGACCGAGCGCTCCGCGGCGTACATCGGGTGCAGCGGCTCGATGCCGAGCCGCACGCCGCACTGCTCGGCGTACGGCACGAGCTGCTCGATGCCCTCCTCGACCATGCGTCTGGCGGCAGCGATATCTTTGTCCGGCGCCGGGCCGCAGACGAGGACGAGCACGTCCGTGCCGAGCTCCGCCGCCTCCTCGATCGCCCGCCGGTTATCGTCGATGCGCTTCGCCCGCTCCTCGGCCGTCGCCGCGGGAAACATGCCGCCGCGGCACAGGCTGGAGACGCGCAGCCCCGCTTCGCGGACGATCCGGGCGCTCTCCTTCAGCCCCCCCTCGGCAACCTTGTGCCGCCAGCAGGCGATCCATGGAATGTTCGCCCGCACGCAGCCTTCCGCTGCCTCTCGCAAGCTCCAGCGGTCTGTCGTAATCTGGTTGAGGCTCAATCGCTCTATTGAAGTTAAAGGCAATGCTTCCATCTTCTACCCCCTCGAGTATGACATCATGCCATGCTGCTTTTGTCCTTGAACGGTTCGGTCTTTCGTCTCAGGAAGAAATACCGGCCAGCGCCAGCACCTGCTTCATCCGCTTGACCGCCAGCTCCGGATCGGACAGCAGCCCCGCTTTGTCGGCCAGCACGAACAGATCGGCCAGATGCACGGCAGATCTTGCCCCTTCCGCCCCGCCGATCATCCGGAAGTGGTTCTGGTGACCGTTCAAATAGGCCATGAAGACGATGCCTGTTTTGTAGGCGTATGTCGGCTTCTGAAAAATATGGCGCGACAGCGCGACCGTCGGCTCCATCAGCGCGTCGTAGCGCGCAAGGTCTCCCTCGTCCATCGCCTCGATCGCCGCCGCCGCAACCGGCGCGATGGCGTCGAAGATGCCGAGCAGCGCATGGCTGAAGCCCTGCTCGTCGCCGCGAATCAGTTCGGGATAGTTGAAATCATCGCCGGTATACATACGGACGCCTTCGGGCAGCAGACGGCGCATTTGAATTTCCTTGTCGGCGTCGAGCAGCGAAATTTTGATGCCGTCCACCTTGTCCGCATTGTCGCGGATGATGCGCAGACACACGTCCATCGCCTTGTCCAGATCGCTTTCGCCCCAATAGCCGGCCAGCGCCGGATCGAACATGTCGCCGAGCCAGTGCAGGATGACCGGCTGGGACACTTGGCGGAGCAGCTTGCCGTACACCCGCTCGTAGTCTTCCGGGCTTTTGGCGCAGGCGGCGAGCGCGCGGCTGGCCATCAGAATGATTCGGCCCCCCTGCGCTTCCACGAAGGAGATCTGCTCCTCGTACGCCGCTTCCACCATCTCAAGCGTCACATTCGGGCCCGGCAGCAGATGATCGGTCCCGGCACCGCAGGCGATGCCTCCCCCCACGGCTTTGGCGTCCGCTACGGACCTGCGGATCAATTCCTTGGCCCGCTCCCAGTCGAGCCCCATCCCCCGCTGCGCCGTATCCATCGCCTCAGCCACCGAGAAGCCGAGCGACCAAAGGTGCCGGCGATAAGCGAGCGTCGCCTCCCAATCGATCTGCGCATTGTGCAGCGGATCAGCGTCGGCGAACGGGTCGCACACGACGTGGGCGGCGGCATAAGCCGTCCTGCTGACGAGCGGTCCCTTCGGTGGCGCGATCGGGGCCGCATTTCCCGGGGAATAAGTGTACAAAGCTCCTCCCGCGCGAGGAAGCTGCAGCGTTGCGTTCATCGGTCGTCTCCTCCTACAGCGTAAGTTCCGGCACGTCGATCCAGCGCCGTTCTTTCCACGATTGCAAGCCAAGCTCCGCGAGCTGGGTGCCCTTCGCCCCCTCGAGCAAATCCCACGGGAACGGGGAATCCGTGACGATATGCTTCAGGAACAGCTCCCACTGAACCTTGAATCCATTGTCAAACAATTGATTATCCGGAACTTCCTGCCATTGCTCGAGAAACTTGTGCGGGTTCGGAATATCCGGATTCCATACCGGCTTCGGCGTGTTGACGCGATGCTGCACCTTGCAGTCGCGCAGCCCGGCTACTGCGCTGCCTTCCGTACCATCGACCTGGATCGTCAGCAGGTCTTCGCGGTTGACGCGCACGGTCCACGAGGAGTTCGCCTGAACGACGATGTCGCCGTCCAGCAGAAACGTCGCGTAAGCCGCATCGTCAGCCGTCGCCTTGTACGGTTTGCCCTGTTCGTCCACCCGTTCCGGAATGTGCGTCATGCCGAGGCACGATACGGAGCGGACTTCGCCGAACAGGTTGTCAAGCACGTAGCGCCAGTGGGCGAACATGTCGACGATGATGCCGCCGCCGTCTTCCGCGCGATAGTTCCAGGATGGCCGCTGCCCCGTCTGCCAGTCGCCTTCGAATACCCAATAGCCGAACTCCATGCGCACAGACAAGATGCGTCCGAAAAATCCGCTGTCCACGAGACGCTTCAGCTTGAGCAGCCCCGGCAAAAACAATTTGTCCTGCACGACGCCGTTCTTGACGCCGGCTTTCCGCGCAATGCGAGCCAGCTCCAGCGATTCGGCCAAGCTGTCGGCCGTCGGCTTTTCGCAATAAATATGCTTCCCTGCGGCAATCGCCTTCTTGATGCTCGCCGCGCGAAGCTGCGTCGTCTGCGAATCGAAATAGACGGTGTTGTGCCCGTCGGCCAGGCATGCGTCCAAATCCGTGCTCCAGCGGGCTACGCCATGCTTCTCGGCCAACGCCTTCACTTTGTGCTCCTGGCGGCCGACCAAGATCGGGTCCGGCATGATCGCGTCGCCGTTCGGAAGCGTTACGCCTCCTTGATCCCGGATTGCCAGAATGGAACGGATCAAATGCTGGTTCGTGCCCATTCGTCCCGTTACGCCGTTCATAATAATGCCGATTTCGTGAATTGCCATTTTGCGCCCACTCCCTGCTCATGAATGAATATCGAATGCTGCTGCCTTCTTCGTAACGCTTTCATTGTAAACGACAAAAAACCCGTCTGTCTTAGCAGATCGGGCAGCGATTCTCAATTTCGGAACTGTTTTCGCGGCGTGCCTTGAGGGGGCTTATTTTGTCTGTTGCTTTCGATTTTGACAGCGGCCTGCCTCAGCCTGGCGCAGACGCTTCGCGGTGCAGCTGGCGGTACTTGTTCGGCGAGAGCTGGACGCCGTTTTTGAACGCGCGGTAAAAGGTCGGCAGCGATTCGTACCCGACCTCGAAGCAGACCGAGACGATATCTTTGTCCGTCTCCGCGAGCAGCTTTTTGGCGATGCCGAGCCGCACCTCGGTCAAATACTGCATCGGAGTCATCTGGTACTGCTCCTTGAAAATATTGTTGGCATGGCGGCTGCTGACGCCGAGCTTGTAAGCAAGCTCCTCGGCCGTCAGCGGCTCGTAGTAGTGCCGGTCGATGTAGCTGCGTATTTTCTCCGCTCTCAGCCCGTTGGCGTCTGTCACCTGGGCTGCCTGCCTGGCTCTGGCGAGCAGCAAAAAAATCTCCTGAATATAAATGGACATGGCCCAGTCGCTCATGTCATCCCTCTGCCGTTGCTCGTGCAGCAGCTTGCGCAGCAAGAGCCGCAGCTCGCTCGCGTTGAACGGGTTCAGGCGGAGCAGCGCCGATGCCGCAAACAGCGGCCTGTCCACCGCCTCCCGGCCGCTTGTCTGAAGCAGCTTCTCGTCAAACGCCAGCACGAGCAGCGTAAGATGCGAATCCGAAGACACCGCATGGTCGGCGTAGGGCAGAATGAGCACAGCATGGTCCTGCTCCAGCGCTTCTTTCCGACCTTCCAGCACGATGCTGCCCCTGCCTTCGAGCACATACAGCAGCTGTCCGTACAGATGGTGGTGAAGCTCAAGCGCGTAGCTTTCCCGATGCTTGTCTTCGTAAAGATAGATGCCGTTCACAGGATGCACGCCCTTTGACATGAAAATCCAGCGGGTATGCCGCCTTGGTCTCCCTATTATACCTTATCGGAGCCCAGCTCTGCATGCCGGATCGATTCGCCCCCGGTCGATACTGCGCCCTCGCCTGCCGCAACGGCGGGCCCTGAGCGGATGACAGCGGTCTTACGTCCATTGTCGGGCGGACACAGTACGGATAGCGACGGTCTTATGTCCATTGTCGGGCGGACACAGTACGGATAGCGACGGCCGGAAAATCAACGCTGTCTTTGCGGCGGCAGCGCTTCAGTCCGATGGTGGTGATGTCTCCCGGGCGATAAAGCGCAGCATGCAGCTGATGAGCGGCGGAATGACCGATACATGCCCCTCTTCCTCGAACGCGCGGCATTCCAGCCGCAGGCCTCGCCCTTGGTATGGCTCCAGCAGCTGGCGCATGCGCTCGGCGCCTTGCGTAATGGACGGCTTCTCCTCCGCGCCGTAGCCGATCAGAACAGCCGCTTCCGCCTCGCCGCGCTCCAGCTTGTCCCGAAGAAGCGGCCAGCGGTTCAGCAAGCTGAAATCGTTCCACCAGACGGACGGGCTTCCTGCGATATAACAGCGGAAAGCGGCAGGCCGGACGAACAGGACGTACAACGCGAACAAGCCCCCTAGCGAATGGCCGAACAGCGACTGCCGCTGACGGTCGATCAGACAGAGCCGTTCGATCGCAGGCTTCACCTCTTCTTCGATAAACAGAAGAAATGGCTCCACGCCTCCGGTCTCGGGCCACGGCGAGCCGTCGGGCCGCGGCGGAAGCTTGTCCTCCTCGGCCGGCTCCGTATAATCGAAAAACCGCCTGGACGAGACGAACGGCTCCTCGGAATCGTAGCCGATGCCGACGATGACCGTCGGCGGACAGCCGCCGCGCGGACGGCGCGACTGCAGCCGCACCGCTTCGGCCAATGAGGCGAACGTCGCATTGCCGTCGAGCGCGTACAATACCGGGTACCCGTTCTCGGGAGGCGCCGCGGCCGGTACCGATACGAAAATGCGGTACTCGCGCCCCGTCCGTCTGGCGCGCATGGTCAGCTGCCTCGTTCCCGGCAGCCGATAGCTTTCCTCCGCGAACGCTCCGCTATGAGCCGCCCGACAACCGGCCGCCTCCAAGGACGGTGCAAACAGCCACCGCAGCGCTGCGGGCAGCTGCTTCGCCATGAACAGCATGTCGTGGGTTCCGCCTTCCTCCAGCACGAACTGCAGCCGGGCGGCCGGAAAGCCTTTGCCCAGCCAGATGGTACAGGCTTCCTGCGCGTAGCGCGCCATATTCTTTTGCGCATTGCGCTTGTACATGCCTTCGCAGCTTCCGACCGACATAAAGATTCGCAGCCGGCTGTCGGGAGCCTCCCGTTCCCTGATATAATCCATCGCACCCTCGAACCAGAAGGAAGCGGACAGCAGTCCGATACGGCCGAACGTTCCGGCCCGCCAGTAGCCGGCGAACAGCGAGATCAGCCCGCCGAGCGAGCCGCCGATCATGGCGGTGTGCTCCGCTTCCGGCATCGTGCGGTACCGCTCGTCAATCAGCGGCTTGAGCGTATCCGCGATGTCGTCGACATAGGCCCGCCCATGACCGGCAAAGGCCGGCTTGCCGCTGCCCAGCGGCTCCGCCGGCCATGGCGTATATTCCTCCAGCCTGTTGCGAGGCTCGATGCCGACCAGGATCACTTCCGGCAGCATGCCCTGTATCATAAGGTGCTCCAGGTAGTTGACGCATGGGGCAATCAGCTGGCCGCCGTCCTGCACGTAGGCGACCGGATAACGCCGTTCCTGCGCGGAATAGGACGGGGGCAGGAAGACGGCGAGCTCCCGTCCTCCCGCATGGATTCGCTGCAGCTTGTTCATCGGGTTATGAAGTCTCCTCTCGTCCTTGCGCCATTCACAATGGGCATTCGGCAAATCAATCGTGCAGACCCTCGTTATCTTATTTCCATACTGTTCCGTTCAATTTAAAAAAGGATCGGCTACTCGGCCAATTTATCGACTACGGCTTTCAGAAACTCGATTTTGCTGTAAGCCGTCCCGCCTTGAGCGAGCGGATCGACGACATTGTCATATACCGCTCCGTTCTTGAACGCATTCACGTTTTTCAGAACCGGATGGTTCAGCATCTCCTTCAGCGCCTCCGGCTTATCCTTGTTCTCGTCCGCCGAGAACTGAACGAACAAATAATCCGGATTCATCTCCGCGAACCTCTCTGCCGACAACAGCTCCTGCGCTTTGGCTCCTTTCACCTCGTCAGGCACCGCGAACCCTAGATCCTGGTACAGCACCGGGTTGAAGAAGACGGATTCGGGGTAAATGTAGATTTGACCGGAACGGATGCGCACCGCCAGCACCTTCTTGTCCTTTTGCTTGCCGCCCAGCTTCGTCTTGGCTGTCTCCAAATCCGCCTTGTATTGCGCAATGGCTTGTTCGGCCTGCTGCTGTTTGCCGCTCAGTTCGCCCAGCAGCTTCAAATTGCTCTCCCAGTCTGTCGCAATATGAGAATACGGGATGGTCGGAGCGATCTTGCTCAGCTTCTCCATCACTTCAGGCTTGAATTTCGTCGAGCCGATAATGACATCCGGCTGCAGCGACAAAATCTTCTCGACGCTCGGCTCGGTCTTCTCCCCGATCGGCTCGGCATTCTCCGTAATGGAAGCGAACAGCGGCGGGAATTTACCGGAGTACGAGATCGCTCCGACAGGCTTGATCCCGAGCACGATCGAATCCTCCATCGCCTCCACGGCTCCCGCAATGACGATCCGCTCCGTCTTGGCCGGAAGCTCGTATTCCTTCCCCAAATAGGAGACCGTTCTCGTCTTTGCCTCCTCGCTGGTCGCGGGCGGAGCATCATTGCCTCCCCCGGAACTCGCCGGGGAATTGCCGGGATTGGCAGCCCCGCAAGCCGTAAGCGCCCCGGCAAGCGCGATCGTTAACCCCAAACGCAGCATCGTTTTTTTCATTGTCTTTCTAGAGCTCCTTTCGGCAACGTAGCCAAAAACTATAGTGATAATGATTCTCATTATTGATTATAGGGAGCTCTGTTGACTGCGGCCATGGACTTTTTCCGGATGGGAGATGGATATTATCCGGAAAAGATGCGCCGGGCATCCTCCAGCATCCGATCGATTGCGACCGGTGAATATTCCCGCCACGGCTCCGAGGCGACCAGGATCACCCTGTCGTCCCGCACTACCTTCAGCGACAGCCATTGCGGGGATTGGCGCAGCCGTTGCCAGCTTGCCAGCGTCTCCGATTCCTGGCAGACGGTCAGCAGGACCCGGCCGGCGCCCGCGGCGTCCAGCTGCTCGGGCGTGATGGGAAAGCTGTACGGCTCCTGCGCTTCCGGATAGGGCGAAAGAAAACCGAGCAGGTCATGTAGCACTTCGGCCATCCCTCTGCCGCAGCCGGCAAACAGCTGCGACTTGTGCAGCCGCGCGGCAAGCACGGTTTCGCTGCAGGGCCATGCGATACGCTCGCGGATCTCGGACGCCCGGCGCTCGCACGCCGCGATCCACCCCTCCGCCTCCGCCTGTACATCAAGCAGCGCCGCGAGGTCGAGCAGCTGCCGCCGCCAGCCCAGCCGCTCTTCCGGCAGCTCGAATACGTCGGCAATTTCCTTCAGCCGGCTGATCTCCCGCGCATCCAATCCGGCCGGGCAAATAATGAGCTCCGGCCTGGCCGATGCCAGCTTGTCCAAATTGTCCGCCCAGCGATAATTTTGCCGAAATCCGTCCAGATGAACGGGAATTTCCGCTCCGACGGCATCGAGATAATAGCGTGACCATTTCGGATGAAGCGGCGCCGCATACGGGACGATATGCAGCGGCAGCAAGTAGCCGAGCAGCGATGTCGGACCGTAGGCCGCAATTTTCCGCTTCCTTTTCTTTACGAACGCCGACGGCGCTATGCCGACCGTCTTCTTGAACCTGCGGCTGAAATAATATTCGTCGTCGTAACCGACCTCGTGAGCGACGTCGCGCAGCAGCAGATCTCCGCGCAGCATAAGCCGCTTCGCCTGATCGATGCGGATTTGCGTCAAATAATCGTGGGCGCTGACGCCGTACGTTTTTTTAAATATGTCGACAAAATATTTCGCGCTCAGTCCGGCGATTTCCGCCAGCCGGTCGATCGTCAGCTCTTCGCTGAAATGTTCTTCAATGTATATTTTCGCTCTTTCGAGCGCCGCCCGCGTATCGTCCTTGCAACGGCCGCCGCGCCGCATAGCCATTTCGTACAGCCAATTCTGAAAATCGAGCTCGGCCCGCCAACGCTTCAGCGCATCGCCGCTGCACCACAGCTCATGCAAGCTGCGGCACCTCTGGGCTAGCCTGCCCGCCGGGGCGAGCGGATACGCCCCCTCCGGCAGCAGGTCGTCGCCGACGGCAGCCGCCAGCTGGCCGCTGCCGCGGTCGCGGTCGCAGTCGCAGGCCCGAAACAACCCGAAACGGACGATGGCGACGGAAAGCCCGGACACTGCTCCTGCAGCGATTGCGAAGGTGCTCTCCGGCAGGCATAGGTAAGCCGTATCCGGGTATAGACGGCGCCGCCGCTCTCCCAATTCCAGAGTTCCTTCGCCAGTCAGCGGAACAATGAGGACATGCGACGTCGTCAGCTGCTGAACCGGTTGAGCGCCCCCGCTCCAAGCGGCGATGTCAATATTCCACAGCTTCGCCGTCAATGGCCCCCGGGCAGCCTGCGGCAATTCGTTCCGTTCATGCTGCGTCGATTCGTGCCGCTCATACTGCGGCATTTCGTTCCGTTCATGCTGCGTCGATTCCATCGTCATCGTCGGTTGCGCCTTTCTATTGCATAATCATGATCGTGATTCATTTGCTGCCTGTGACAAGCGATTTCTTCATCATCGGACATCGCCCTCGGCACTGAAAATTCGCCGACGGATTCGTCGGACTGCGACAGGGATACTCCGCCGACAGCCCCCAAATTCCGCGTTAGCGCGCTTCCTTCCCGGCACATAAGGCGATCCGCTCCCCGTTCATCAGGTTGTACGTCCTCCCCGGACACATTGAGGCGACAAATCCCGCAAAAAATGCAACATTTTCCGGCCTCTTCGCACCAGAGGAAGGGGAGTGTTGTATTTTGTGCAACAATTTGGGCGAGATGGGCTTCAAACCGAGGAACATCGCCCGAAATGTTGCACTTTTTACAACATTGAGCCGCGAGTGCGGGTTATTTCCCCGTTTTTGTTGTACAAAATACAACATTTGCTGGCTCTCTTAAAAATAACCCGAGGTGCGCAGCCCATTTTCACCCTTCGGATGGTGCCGCGCAAGGCATGGGCTTGGGGCACGGGCTTAAAGCACAGGTTGCGGCCCGAGCCTCAGCCGGAGCACGGAGCACGGGGCGCGTGGCACGGGGCACGGGGCACGGCCTAGGACACGGGACCCAGCCCCTATTTCGCGCTGGACGCCTACAGCGAACGAATTCCGCCGCATCGGCCGGCCTTCTCTTTTGATGAGCATTCCCGCGGAAGCTTTTCTATATAAAAGGGCACCCTCATAGAAAAGGGTACCCTCGCGCTTTAGTTTTGTAAAGAATTTAATCGACTCTGATATTGCGCGCACTCCATGCGGAGAATGGACGGCGTTAGCGCATTGCCCCTGCGTTGTTCCCGATTCCGCCTGATCCCGCCAGCCATGCCGGCTGAAACCGTTCGTAGCCGTGCAGATCGAACGGACGGGAAGGCGCTGCCCACGGTGCCGGCAGCTCGGAGAACAGCTTCCCGGACAGCGCAGCCTCGTCGATTGCGGCGGAGATGTTGTCGATCGTTCGGAGCTCCGACTGCTGCTCCCGCTGCCGGCGGATATATTCGAACGGGATCGCCCGGGGCGGCCCGGACGACTCCAGCGCCGCGTTCAAGGATGCGACAAAACGGTACGTCGACGATAGCGGGCTGAACAGCTCCGTCCTCCGCTCGCGAATCGCTGCGAAGCAGTTCAAGTACATCGCCTCTACGCCCTGCTCCTCGCCGAACGTATAATCCGTCTGTCTCCCATCCGCCTCCGTGATCGTCAGCCGATTGCGATACCCCCACACCATCTCGCCCCGCTCCGCTTCCACGCGAATGACCGGCTCTGTCGATTCGCCATGGCAAAGCGTGGAGTAAAAGCGGATCGATACTCCGTGCGGCGTATCGATCCGAACGCAGGACGTATCGTCCCCTTCGATATCGTACGCGTGATACAGTTCGGCTTGAACGCGGGTAGGAAGCGACGTCTCTTCCTCTCCGGCAAACGCGGCGATCAGGCAGTTGTTCAGCAAATGGGAAAACGGGTTCGACAGCGTGCCGTCCAGCACGAGCCGGCCGTCGTGAGTTAGCCGGCCCGCCCACGGCGTGCGTTCGTAGTAGGCCTGAAGCCGCTTCCATTTACCGATGCCCGTCACGCTTCGCACTTTCCCGATAGCCTGTTCTCTCAGCTTCTGAAGCATCAGGCGGAACGCCTGCCCGCTCGTATTCTGGAAGTTGACCTGCACAGTCAGGCCGGTAGACCGCTGTGCAGCGAGCATTTCGGCGATATCCTGAACCGTGACGGCAGGCGGCTTCTCCAGCAGCACATGACAGCCGCTCCTCAGCGCCTCGATGCACATCGGCTTATGCAGATGAATCGGCGTGGAGATGACAACGAGATCGATATTTGTCCGTTCGCGGAGCATCCTGGAATAATCGTCGTAATGCGCCGCTCCGGCCGCCATAAGCCGCCCTGCCAGATCCCTGCTGCGATCCGGATTCGTTTCGCAGAACGCGACGCACGAGGCGAGTCCCCGCTCGCATAAGCTTTGAACCCATCGTACATGAACGCGGCCGAAGCCGCCGATGCCGGCAATCGCAATGTTGATTTTGTCCGCTGCCAAACCGTCCGCCTCCGCTCTATGATTTTGTTTTTCGAGCGGCCCTTCGGTTGGTGCTCCGAACGGCCCTCTCCCCGCGCTATGATTCAGCCTTGGCCCAAGCAAACAACGGCAGATCGATTTTGAACGCCATGCCGCATATCGCCGACGATCATGAACGCATCTGCCCTTTTATGTTCTGCGACTGAAATGACGACTTACATATTTATCCTTGTAAACGATATCATAGCACAGTTGCCCGGTCGGATCATTCCGGCTCCGCAAGCCGGGCGCGGGATAATCGCGGCTGACAACGCATTACGGCGCGTCATGCCCTGATTTTCGCCGAATTGAGCCGCAATGCTGCCTTTGCATCGTTCGGCTGCATTTGCGTTCGGCTGCATTTGCGTTCGGCTGCATTTGCGTCCGGCTGACATTGCATCGTTCGGCCGTCCTTGCAGCCTGCGGCCCGGCACCCATCCGGCGGCGAAGAGACGGCCGGCCTGCGACAAGGGGGCAGCTTTATTCCGCCGCCCCCTGCACATTTTTGAACTGGTTCGAGAACATCCGGTAGTAACTGCCCTTCCTCTCGAGCAGCCGCTCGTGTCGGCCTTCCTCGACGATCTGCCCGCGATCGATGACCATGATCGTATCCGCATCGCGGATCGTGTTCAGACGGTGGGCAATGATGAAGCTCGTGCGCCCTTCCATCACCTTGAGCAGCGCCTCCTGAATGTGAAGCTCCGTCCGCGTGTCGATGCTGCTCGTCGCTTCGTCGAGGATGAGAATCGATGGCTGAGCAAGAATGACCCGGGCGATCGCCAGCAACTGCCGCTGGCCTTGGCTGAGGTTGCCGCCGTTCTCCGACAGAACGGTGTCGTAGCCTTGGGGCAGCCGCCGGATGAACGGATCGGCGTTAGCCATGATCGCGGCCGCTCTTACTTCCTCGTCGGTGGCGTTCTCCTTGCCGTATTTGATGTTCTCCCTGATCGTTCCCGAGAACAGGTACGTATCCTGCAGCACGATGCCGAAGCAGCGCCTCAGGCTGTCGCGCGTGTAATCGCGGATGTCTCTGCCGTCGATCGTAATTTTGCCGCCGGTCACGTCATAGAAGCGAGTCAGCAAGTTGACGATCGTCGTCTTGCCGGCGCCGGTCGGACCGACCAGGGCAGTGCTGCTGCCTGCCTCGGCTGCGAAGCTGACGCCGCTTATGATCGGCACGTCTTCCCGGTATCCGAAGCTGACGTTCTCGAACACGACGCGGCCGCGCGGATGGGCAAGCGGCACGGCGTGCGGCGGATCGGCCGGCTCCTCCCGTTCGTCCAGCACCTCGAAGACGCGCTCCGCTCCGGCGACGCCGGATTGCAGGATGTTGTAGATATTCGCCAGCTCGTTCAAGGGCCGGACGAACTGCCGGGAATAACTGAGAAAGCTGGCGATGACGCCGACGGTAATATCGCCTCTTACGGCCAGCAGCCCGCCGACGACGGCAACTACCGCAAAGCCGATGTTGTTGATCACGCTCATGATCGGCATCAGGAAGCCGGACCAGATTTGCGCTCTCAGTCCGACCTCGTACAGCTTTTCGTTCACCTCGTCGAATTGCTCAACCGCCTGGCGCTCGTAGTTAAACGCCTTGACGACCTGTATGCCGGTGATCGTCTCTTCCGCGTGCCCGTTCAGCTTGCCGAGCTGGGCCTGCTGTTCCTTGAACAGCACCTTCGTCCGCTTCGTGATCGTGCGCGCCAGCAAATAGACGAGCGGCACGGTAATCAGGCTGGCCAGCGTCAAAATCGGGCTGAGCACGAGCATCATGACGAGCGAGCCGACGATCGCGATCGAGCCGCTCATCAGCTGCAGAGTCGACTGCGATACGGTCGTGCTGACGTTATCGATGTCGTTCGACAGCCGGCTCATCACCTCGCCGTGCGGGCGGGCGTCAAAATAGCCGAGCGGCAGCTTCTGCAGCTTCCCGAACAGCATGCCCCTGAGCGCCGTTACGATGCGCTGCGAGATGCCCGCCATCAGCCATCCCTGCAGGAAGGTCAGCAGCCCGTCGGCTACGTAGACAATGACGAGCGCCAGCGCGAGCAGCTTCAGTACCCCGAAGTCGACCAGGCCGGCGCCGGGAGCCATCGCATCGACGGCGCGGCCGATCAGATACGGTCCCGACAAGCCGAGCGCCGCGTTGGCCACGATCAGCGCGAAGACGACGGTCAGCCATCGCTTCTCCCGCCCGATATGCGACCACAGCCTTTTCAGCGTGCCTTTGAAATCTTTCGGCTTGACGACCGGTCCGCGGCCGCCGAGCCCCGGTGCTCCGGGACCGCCGGGCCTTCCCGGTCCGCCGATCAACGGGACGTTCGCCGGCTCCCGCCGGCCGGACGAAGATTCATGTTGCCGGGACATAGGGCGGCATCTCCTTTCCCATCTGCGATTGGTAAATTTCCCGGTACACAGGGCAGCTGTGCAGCAGCTCGCCGTGCCGGCCGACTCCGACGACCTGGCCCTGATCGAGCACGACGATGCGGTCGGCGTCCATGACCGACGCGATGCGCTGGGCAATGATCAGACAGGTAAGATTGGCGGCGTACTTGCGAAGCGACTCCTTGATCCGCGCTTCCGTCGCCACATCGACCGCGCTCGTACAGTCGTCGAGAATCAAAATTTCCGGATTGCGGACGAGCGCCCGGGCAATCGACAGGCGCTGCTTTTGCCCGCCGGAGAAGTTCACCCCGCCCTGCCCGATCCGGCTGCCGTAGCCTTCGGGGGAAGCGGCGATAAACCCGTGTGCCTCGGCCATGACGGCGGCCTGTTCGATTTCCTCCCGGGTGGCGTCCTCCCGGCCCATCTGCAGGTTCTCCAGCACCGTGCCCGTGAACAGCACCGTCTTTTGCGGCACGACAGCGATGCGCTCCCTCAACCTGCCGGGCTCGATCTCTTTGACATCCACTCCGTTCACCTTCACCGTGCCGGAGGTCGCGTCGTAGAAGCGCGGGATGAGGCTGACGAGCGTCGTTTTGCCCGAACCGGTCGAGCCGATGATGCCTACCGTCTCCCCGGCCTTACAGGAGAACGTGACATTTTTCAGGACGGGATCGCCGGACATGCCGCTGTAGGAGAAGCTGACATTCTCGAATTCGATACTGCCGCGTTCGCCCGCCTTTACAGCGTCGGCGCCCTCTTGCCACGTCAGGCTGTCCTGCTGCGAGAATACTTCCCCGATCCGCCCCGCCGAAGCTTTCGCCCTCACGAACATAGTAAACACGTTGGAGATCATCATCAGCGAGAACAAAATTTGCGTCATATAGTTGATGAAGGCGATAATGCTGCCCACCTCCATCCGGCCAGCGTCGACCCGCATGCCGCCAAGCCAGATGACGGCGACGATGCCGAAATTGACAAGCAGCATAATGCCCGGATTAAAAATCGACATCACGCGCATAGCCGTCGTCGCCTGCTGGCCGTATTCCCGATTCACGCCGTCAAATTTGTTCATTTCGTAATCGTACCGGTTGAACGCCTTGACGACCCGAATCCCCGACAAATATTCCCGCATGACGCCGTTTACCCGGTCCAGCGCCCTCTGCACCTTTCCGAACAGCGGAAAGCCGATCTTCATGTTCAGCGCGATCAGCACCGCTACCAGCGGCACAACGACGGCAAGCACGACCGCCAGCTGCGGATTCAGGCGCGTCGCCAGGATGAGGCTGCCGATGCAAATGAGCGGCGCCTTGACGAAAATGCGCATCATCCCGTTCGTAAAGTTTTGCACCTGCGTCACGTCGTTGGTCAGCCGGGTCACAAGCGAGGCCCGGTCGAATTTGTCGACGCTTTCAAAAGACAGCGACTGAATTTTGGCGAACAGGTCGGATCTCAGCTCGGCGCCGAATTTTTGCGACACGCGGCTGGCCATAATGTTGCGGCCGGAAGCCGCGATCGCGCCAAGCCCGGTAATGAGCAGCATGACGCCCCCCAGGCGCAGGACGTAGTCCATATCGTTATTCGCAACACCGACGTCGATGATGCTGGCCATAATCGTCGGCTGCAGCAGGTCCGCAATCGCCTCGCAGGTCAGAAACAGCAGCGCAACCATGAACGAACGCCAATGCTTGCGCGCGTATTTTTGCAAAAACGACAAGCGTATCTCCCCCTCACCTCATATGATCGCGGAATCGCTCCGAAAGTATTTAGTGTCGCTATATAAAACATACTCCGATTGACATGAAATGTCACTTGTTTTTTTCGGATAGACGCCGATGACGAACGATTCCTATCGTCATCGGCCCGTCACCTTCGGTGTTAAAAAATTCGCCGGAGGGGTCCGTCCAATTTTTTCAAGCTAGACACCTATGACGCTGGTGCGGCACCATCAGAAGATGAAAACGGGCCGCGCACCAAGCGCTATTTTCAAGCTAGACACCTATGACGAGCGATTCAATGCTTGCTAGCCTAGGGTGCTGTTTTGCCGGGCGAACCCTAAGCTAACGCTAGCCACAGAGCTTATTTTCCTCGAAACCATCGATTTGAAATAATAACGCAAGTGGGCGGCCATATTTGGCAATTTAGGCTGCCCGATTCAGCATTTTTGGCCAAATAGCGATACTACGTTTCGTTACATTTTTCAAAGGCTGCATTTCAATAAAATAGCGTTTGTCACTGGCGTTAGAGATTCGGAAGCTTCGGCGAGAGCGCAGGAAGGAACCGTTCTGGAAGGGACTGCACGACCGGATAGCAAACAAACAAAAACATTCCGCGGCCGGAAGCCGTATACGGAATGCTTGAAGCGGGGGCGGCGCGAATTCCGCGAATGAATGGCCGCTTGCCGCCGTACATATAATGGTTACCAATATTGCAGAGGCGGTGAAAGTATGTATCGTCAAACGCGAAATCCCGCTGCGGGCGCAGACGCCCCCTTCGTGCGCGATCATCGGCGCGTCATCGAGGTGGTCGGCGAGGGGGAAGCAGCGGCGCCTCCCGACCAGGCCGACGTCGTGCTGGGGGCGGTGACGGAGGAGACCAGCCTGCATCAGGCGCAAAGCCGCAATACGGCCGACGTCTCGCGAATCATTCAAGCTTTGCGGCAATTGGGCATTCCGCCGGAAAACATGCAGACGGTCGCCTACCGCATCGAGCCGCAGTACCGGTACGAGGACGGCAAACCGATCTTCCTCGGCTACCGGGTTACGCATCTGCTGCAAATTACGGTCAGAGACATGAACCGCACAGGGCTTATCGTCGACGCGGCCGTCGCCAGCGGCGCAAACTCCGTCACGAACATCCGCTTCTCCGTATCGCAGCCGGCCGTTTATTACGACCGCGCGCTGTCGCTCGCGGTGGCGGACGCCCGCCGCAAAGCTTCGGTAATCGCCCGCTCGCTGGGCGTCGCGGTTCAAGACATCCCCTTCCATGTCGAGGAACAGCCGCGCGTGCCGGAGCCGTCTCCGCTGCTCGCAGTCGCTTACGAATCGCCCGCGGCGGCGGCTCCCGTCCAGCCGGGGGAGATTCGCATCCGCGCTGCCGTCAAGGCGGAATTCGCCTATTGACGGCTGGAAGCCGTAAGACTTGGCAGCCGCCGTCGGGAAGGTCGCCGGATCGTCGGATCGTCGGATCGTCGAATCCAAATGACTGTTTCATCGTCAAAACGGGGCGTCAGCAGGCATCAGCAGCGTATGCACGACCTGCGAACTGGTCGTCCGCCTCATTCTTGGCATCCGTATTAATAATGAGGCGATTTTTTTCTCCATCGGCAATCGGCACGTCGAAGGGCAGCCTGCTCCTCATTCGCTGCTTCCTCCCCGGTTTAAGGTATCAGGCCTCGGAACGATAAATTCTAAGGGCCAAATAAGGCTTGCCCGGCAGCTCAATCCGGCAAGAGCCTGTCAGCCTTCCCTCCAGCGGCGTTGCCGTCATCTCCCACGTGTCGAGAATCTCGGCCTGAAACGATACGTCCGGCGGCAGCTCGATCATGCGGTAGGCGGGGCGGTGAATGCCGAAATATAGCAAGTAATACTCGCCGGGCACGCCGATCGTCGGCACGTCGCGAAAAGCCGGGATCGGCCGGCAGCCTTCCGGCGCCGCCTCCAGCACGCGGCGCAAGAACGCGATGCGCGCCGGGCTGTCCCCGTACAGCCTGCCTCCCTTGGCCCACCAAATTTCGTCCTCCGGGTGCAAATAAGTCTCCCCGTGGCCGGCATACCCCCCTCTGGCCGCAGCGTCCCAGAAACGGCGCGTCATCTCCTCGGCCGTTATGTTGCCCCAGCGCTGCGGCACGTTGCCTTCGTAGCAGCATTCGTCGATGACGATTGGCTTGCGGTAAAGGCGGTGCCACACCGGGGTTAGATTCACGTCCCAATGCTGGATGCTGCAGTGGGTCACCCACGGCTTGGCATGGTCGTACATGACGACGCTCTCCGGATCGTACATGCCCGTGCCGTTATGGATCGAGCGGAGATGGCCGTACGGGTCCTCCTGCTGCACGAGGCGGAACAAGCGATCCCAATCGCTCATCGTCTTCGCCTTCATGAAGTCGTATTCGTTCGCCAGAGACCACCATACGTTGCGGAACGCGGCAAGCCGGCTGACAACATAGCGGACGTACCGGTCGTCGGCCTCGCTGTCCATCGCATCGAAGCCCCAATGCCCCTTGTCATAAGGATGGAACAGAATCAGGTCCGCCTCGATGCCGAGCTCCTGCAGCTCGCGCAGCCTTTCCTCCAGGCGGCTGAAATAGGCCGGATTGAAGCGGCTCCAATCAAAGCCTGCCTCGCGATTGCCGGAGAAGGGGAACAGGTCGGGCTCGACGCTGTTAAAGCTGTATTTTTTCGGAAAAAGGCACATGCGGATTTTATTGAACGGCGCGCTGCGCAAGGTGTCCAGCGTCTGCCGCTGCAGCGCCTCGCTCTGATGAGTCCAGGCGTAGCAGGTCGTGCCGACGGGGACGTAAGGGGTGCCGTCCTCGTAGGCGAAGCGATACTCGTCCCGCACGCGCACCGGGCCGCGGTTGCCGGGCGAAGGCTGCGTGCAGCGGAAGCTTCCCGCAATCCCGTCCAGCTCCGGCGAGCTGCTCCTGGTGACAAAGCTCCACTCGCCGACGGCATCCGGCATGAAGCGCAGCTTGTACACGCCCCCGCCGTCATAAAATCCGCGCACCCGCACCGTCCGGCCGCCATGCCGAAAATCGGCAAACAGCTCGCAATCCGCGAACGGATTGCCAGCGGCCGGCCCGGGACAAGCAAGCTCCAGCATGCCCCAACGCTCGACCTGTTGTTCCTGTTCCGAATGAACCAAAGCGAATTCCTCCCCAAGACAGCAGCTTTATTTTCGCTTAACAGAAATCGTTTTCATTGCACACAACGCCATCGTATCACCCAAAAACTAGAAATGTCAATGATTAAGAAAAACGTCTATCGTCGTCTATTCAGGGATGAGCGGCCGCGGTCAGCAGATGTTTTTCCTGGTACAGAAGGTCGCAACTTCGCTTTATCGCTTTAGCAAAGTTAAATTTTCTATCAAGTTTCAGGAACTGGTCCAGCCTTGTTATGCCTGCGGCGCCGTTCGCCCATCCTGCTGTCCCTCCTTCCGGTTACCGCGCCCCGTACAGCTCTGCCAACTGCTTCACTCTTGCTGCAATGCGCAGCGGTATTTCCTCTTTAAGCTGCTCCCAGCTTGTAAACAGCTGCGGCGAAAGCGGATGCTGCTTGTAAGCAAAAGCCGGAGAAAATGCATAGGTTTGAAGATAGCGCCGTACCCATCCATTAATTTCTTCATTCGTAGAGAGCTTGTCCTGGAATAGTTCGTTAATCAGCAGGCCATCGTTGCCGGCGAGCGCGCTTGCCGCCGCCTCGGCATCGGGCAGCAGCTCGAACAGCTCCGGCAGCGGCGAAAATGCGTGCTTGCCCGGCTGCGAATACAGCTGCACATGCGTTGCGTCAAGCAAGTTGCTTCTATCCTTGCGCAATCCTTTCAACACCCGCCCGTGAAAGCTGGCTTCGCAGTCCAGCACCTCGCCGTTGCTTCCGACATACACCCACACATGCTCCAGCTCATACAGATGCCCGATCTCGTAATCCCACCAAATCGCATATTCGATAATTTGCTGCAAGCCTTTTTGCGTAAAAGGAAAGCTGCGGCGAAAAGATGGCGAGTCCCCCGGTTCAGTGATGACCGTTACGCCAACACGCTCGGGATAAAACGGCTCCTTCAGATCGAACCAAATATAAGGCGCATAGGTCAGCCATACATCCATGCGAATTCCTCCTTTGTTGTGCAGCCTGCCCGCTCTTTCCAGGCCGCTATATGCTGCCAATCCCGCTGCCTCGCGATACTAGTAATGGCCAAGTCGCGCTGCAGCCGGAATATTGGCACTCATAAATCCGCTTTCATTGTACAAAACTATTAAAGCATATTAATGAAGATCGTTGTCAAACGAAGGCAAAAAAAGAGCTAAAAAATTAACAAATGGATAGCCGGAAACGCGAGAAGGCCCCCCCTCTTTGGCAGGATGGGGTTCGTCCGAACAACATCGCCCAAAGAAAGAAGCGCCTTTGTAGGTGAACTTTAACATTTTCATAGCAAAATGTTACAACTTTGGGCAGCGAACGCTTCTGCAGCCTGCCCGGGCAGCCGGAAGATCGGCTATGCTGGCGCGGGCGGCCTTTATGTGGCAGCTGCCGCGATTTCCTCCAAATAGACCGGACGGTTCTCGGCCATCGACTTGTAGGCGGCAAAGACCGTCTGCAGCGTAAGCAAATTGTCGGCCAGGCTGTTGACCGGCTCGCGGTCCTCCTCAATAGCCCGCATCAGCTCGCCCATCGTTCCCATGAACGCGTGCGGAAACCAGCGCCCCTCCAGCGTCGGCGCGTACAGGCAGCCCGGCTCCAGCCGCTCGCTGTACAAGGCGATCGTATCCTCCCGGCCGTGCGGATAGTTGTACAAGGCGCCGTTCGTTCCTTTGACGACGCCTTCTGTCCCTTCAAAGCGGAATGTGGCGTACCAATCGTCCTGCGGCATCCGGTTGTTGTGGCTGTCATGGATCAGACCGCGCACTTCGCCGGGAAATTTGAGATGAATCATCGTTCGCGTCTCTCCGGCGTACGTTTGGCCCGGATATTTGGCTCCGTCGGCATAGACGTATTCCGGGGCCGTGCCCAGCACATAACGGATCGCATCGAGGTAATGAATGCTGTGGTACATCACCTCCAGGGTCGGCATGTGCGACAGCCATGGCCACAGCTCCCACGGCGTCAGCACGTTCACCTGGATCGACGCCTGCAGCGGGGCCCCCAGCCAGCCCCGCTCGACAACGCAGCGGCTGGCCTGAATGCCGGGCGCCCAGCGCATTTGCTGGTTCACCGCCGCCTTGACGCCGAGAGCGGCGCACGCCTCGGCCAGCTCCCGGGCCTGGCGGTAGCTCTCGGCCAGCGGCTTCTGGCACAGCAGATGCTTGCCGCGCTCCGCCGCTTGCCGCGCAATCGCAGGCTGATATCGCGCCGGCACGGCGATGTCGACAATGCGCACCCCGGGATGCGCCAGCAGGGCAGCCAGCTCATCGAATACCGCGATGGAGTGCGTCTTGGCCGCCGCCTCCGCTTTGGAACGGTCTATGTCGTATATGCCGATCACCCGAAATCCGGCCAGCTTGTAGGCTGGAAGATGAGCGTTAACGACGATGTCCCCGGCCCCGACGATCGCGATCCCCATGCTGCGGTCAGCCGGCAGCCGCGGCTTGTAATCGAGCGCCAGCCGTCCTTTCCCGGCAGCGTTCCCGCTTGCGGGCTGCACAGCTCTTCCCTCGCTCATTGGCCTCTTTTCCTCCTCTCACCGATAACCGGCTTTTTTCAAAATATCGTTCACCTGCCGGGCTGTCCGGCCGATGGCCTCAGGTACATCGACGCGCAAATTCAGCGCATCGTCGGTCATTTGCGACAGCGCCTCGTTGATCGCCGGATATTCCGGAATCGGCAGCGGGCTGCGGACGTGCTTGTGCACTTCCTCAATCTGCTCGTAGTAGGGAAATCGCTTGCGCACTTCCTCGTCCCGCCATGTGGACAGCCGCGTTCCGTTGCCGCCGCATAAGGAGGTCGCCTTGTCCATGGACGCTGACGCCGTTTCCTTGATAAACCGGTACGCCGCCTCCGGATTCCGGCTTCCCGCCGCAATGCCCAGCACCCAGTAGATATTGAGCGACGTATGCCGCCCGGAAGGTCCGTCCCCCCGCGGAATAAGGCCAGTGCGAACCTTGCCGGCGATGCGGGACACCCCCGGCAATTCGGCGACAGCGGCGAAGCCCGCCCAGTTCCACATCATGGCGATCCCGCCTTGCGCGAAATGGTCGCCGCTTCTCACGCTGTCCATCTTCAGCGCTTCCTTCGGCACTACCTGATGAACATGAATCAGATCGACCAGAAACTGCAGCGCTTCATGCCCGATGCGATCGTCGAACGCGGCCCGCCAATCGGCCGTGACCAGCTCGCCTCCCCGGCTCCACAGCTGAATGAGAAAATCGTATACGTTGTTGTGCCCGTCGGGATACGATGCGGTTAATGCGCCGTACAACCCCTCCTCGGGACGGGTAAAAAAGCGGGCGACATCGACAAACTGGCTCCACGTCTCCGGCACGCCGAGCGGATAGCCGTATCGTTCGAGGAAGGCCGACTGCTCCAGCGGATCGGCGAACAAATCGCTGCGGTAGATGAACATTTCCGGCCCGTCGTGGTAGGCGATGCCGTAGATTTGACCGTCCTCTCCCGTCTGCAGCCCGCGCATGCT
>Ga0207865_101115_pt1 | contig 22550 bp, 19 predicted proteins | sample HigsolmetaAR204D_FD_184836 | JGI IMG/M metagenome (GOLD analysis project Ga0207865, IMG submission 184836) | Ionic liquid and high solid enriched microbial communities from the Joint BioEnergy Institute, USA - AR20-4-D (SPAdes) (version 2) ...
GGAAGCGTTGGCCAAGGGACTGAGCAATCTGATCTCCAACCAGTTGACGCTCGCCTTGACGGAAAAGATGAAAAACCTGATGAAGGATGCCGAATTGCGGATGCTGCAGACCCAGGTCCATCCCCACTTCCTGTTCAACACGCTCAATTCCATTGTGACGCTGATCCGCGTCGACCCGCAGCTTGCCCGCCACATGACCATCCAATTGGGAAATTTTATCCGCCACAACCTGCGGATGACCTCCAACCAGCTGATCCCGGTGAAGCAGGAACTGGACCATTTGTACACGTACCTGGAGATCATCAACATCCGCTTCTCCGAACAGATGACGGTCCACTGCGACGTGGCCGATGGGGTGGAGGACGCGCTGATTCCCCCCGGAACGTTGCAGCCGTTGGTGGAGAACTGCATTCATCACGGGCTGCGCGACCGGCAAAAAGGGGGAGAGGTGCGGCTGGTGGTCCGCAAATGCGAGGACAGGGTCTCTTTCTGCGTGGAGGACAACGGGACGGGAATCCCCGCGGAAAAGCTGGAGATGATCGGCAAAGTGCCATACGAGAGTTCGGCCGGCAATGGCATTGGCGTATACAACGTAAATCAGCGGCTCGTCAGTCTGTTTGGCCCGGATGCGGCGCTTGTGTTTGCCAACAGGCCGGAAGGAGGTTGCAGGGTGACGTTCTCCATTCCTGTGAACAAAGAGGAGGCGAATGGATGGCGATACGCGTGATGATTGCCGAAGACGAGCGGCTGGCGCGCGAAGAGCTTCACTATTTGCTGCAGCAGGAACCGGACGTGGAACTGCTTCCGCCAGCGGCCAACGGACGTGAGCTGTTGGAGATGGTGGAAAGGCATCAGCCGGATGTCGTGTTTCTCGACATCAAGATGCCGGATCTGGAAGGAATGCAAGCGGCCCGCATGCTTGCCGCCCGCAAGCAACAGCCGTTGATCGTCTTTTCCACAGCCTACGAAGATTACGCGGTGGAAGCGTTCAAACTGTATGCGGTCGACTACCTGCTGAAGCCCACCGATCCGAAACGGTTGAAGGAGACGCTGCAGCGGGTGCGCGAGCGGCTGGACAAGAACAGAGCCGAATCAGCCGCTGCGGCGCAGGGAAAACGGCCCAAACTGCTGGTGGAGGAAGACAACCGCCTGGTGGTCATCGACCCCGCCAGCATTGTCTACGCCGTTCGTGAAGAGAGGCATGTGCGGATCTGCACGCAAAAGCAGGATTACACGGTCAAACTCACCCTTGCCCAGCTGGAGGAGAAGTTGCAGGCTTACGACTTTTACCGCACGCACAAGAGCTACCTGGTCAATCTGCACTATGTAAGCGAGCTGGAACCGTGGTTCAACGGGGCCTACAACCTGACGGTGAAAGGGGACAGCCGCACGCGCATTCCCGTCTCCCGCACGGCCGTCAAAGACCTGTTGAAAAGATTGCAAGGCTAAAAATCCCGCTTCCGACAAATCAGGCGGGATTTTTTGCATTTCGCGCCGGTGTGGCGACATCATAGGTCGAAAATCACACTCCGTTCACAAAATTTTCTATAATTTGGTAAGCGCTTTCAGCTGATGTTTGACTCCATTCCCAATATCCAAAGGAGGTATGTGTATGTCGGATACGGTGATTCCCACCCAGCGCAGCGGGACGAGAAGCGTAGAGGAACAGGATCCTTCATTGACCACCCAATTCGTCACGGATGAAGAACTGGAAGTGGTGGAAGCTTCCTTCCGGGCCCAGCGAAAGCTCAGCTTCACGTTTGGCTTCTACTTTTTCTTTGTCACGTTGTTGATCCCCTTTCTCAGCGGCACCGCCGAATGGTGGTACGGAACCCCGTTGGTGTTTGGCCTCACGTTGAACTTCTGGACGACTCTCCTGCTCTTTCACGTTTTTTACTGGCTGCTGGCTTTTGTGTTTGTGAAACGGGCCAACCGTCTCGAAGAGGAACAGCAGAAGACGAGGAAGTAAAATCGCGTAAAAAAGGGTGTTGATGCATGATTAACTTTTGGGCGATTTTGATGGTGATCCTGCTGGTCGTCGTGACTGTCGTGATCTCGATGAACAGCCGCAAGTTCAACTCCAATACGGCCAACTTTTATCTGGCCGGACGAAAAGTGGGTTTTTTAACCAACGCGACCGCAATCTGCGGCGACTACTTTTCCGCAGCATCCTTTCTCGGCGTGGCGGGAGCGGTCTACGCTTCCGGGGTTGACGGCATGTGGTACGCCATCGGCTTTGGCGCGGCGTTTGTGCCGGTCGTGCTGTTTTTGGCCAGCCCGCTGCGCAAATTTGGTGAATACACGATCCCGGACTTTCTGTTTGCCCGCTTTGGCAAGAGCCATAAGGCCCGCGTTATCGGAGTCGTCATGGTGCAATTGATCTGTATCTTCTATCTGGCTCCGCAGATGGTGGGGGCGGGAAGCACGTGGGATGTCCTGGTCGGCGTCGGCTTCCTGGGGATGACGCCGTATCAGACAGGGGTCGTGGCGACGGTTGCGATCATGATGTTCTACGTCGCCCTCGGCGGAATGAAAGGAACCACGATCAACCAGATGATTCAGTTCTGGGTGCTGTTTACGGCCATGTTCCTGGTCTTTGCGCTGGTTCTCGTCAACGGCGTCGGCAATTACGCAGCGCAAAACGTGCCCCTGACCAATCCTTCCACCGTAACGGTCGCCAAGTTGATGGAAGGGGAGGAAGGAAACCGGATCTACGACAAGGCGAAATCGGTGATGACGCCGGAAGGGTTTGCCAAGGTGGAAGAAGCGGTGCAGCAGGGAGACCCCAACGCCACCGTCACCGTCGTGGTGCCGCAGGCGAACAAGCTTCATCCGGAACGCACAATGGTCATGCAGGAGCCGGGGCACCGCTACGACTGGCTGAACCAGTTTTCCATGGTGCTGGCGCTGGTCCTGGGAACCATGGGCCTTCCGCACATCATGAACCGCTACTACACCAACCCCTCGGGGAAGGTGGCGCGTCTGACCACGCTGTGGGTGCTGGCGTTTGTCGCTTTATTCTACATTATGAGTTCCGTGGTGGGGCTGGGCGGCAGACGTTTCATCCCCGAACTGGCGGGAGCGGACCCCGCGGTGGCCGGTTTGACGGTGGACGGCGTCCTGCTGAAATCCGACCAGATCTTGCCGGTGATGGGGAAACTCCTGTTCGGCGAGTTTGGACTGGGGTACGTGGCGGCAGGTGCCTTCGCTGCGATGTTCTCCACGGTAGGCGGATTGCTGATCGCCTCCGCTGCCTCCTGGGGACATGACATTTACGAAAACTACATCAATCCCAACGCGCCGGAGTGGAAAAAGGTGCTGGTCGGCAAGATCGCGGTTGTCCTGATGTCGCTGTTCTCGCTCCTGGTTGGATTGGGAATTCCCGCGATTGGCCTCGACAAGGCCTACCCGTCCCTGATTGCGATGATGGTGACCTGGGCGTTTGCCGTATCGGGCGGGGCGTTTGTTCCCATGCTGCTCAGTTCCATCTGGTGGAAAAAGACGACGCGAAACGGTGCCATCGCCGGCATGATTGTCGGGGGCGGCGGATCCATTTTCTTCATCATAATGAACATTCTCAAGGAGACGGGCGTTTTCGCGCCGGGAAGCATCGGTGCGACGATCGGAGCTCTGAACTTTCCATCCATCTTTGTCGTTCCGCTCAGCTTTTTGACCATCTACCTGGTGAGCATCGCGGACAAAAACAAAATGCCGGTTTACGTCAACAACATCTGGGCGCGGATCCACGGTTCCGACGAATTGTCGGAGCGCGTCCGGCTGCAGATGCAGCAGGCAGAACAGCGCGCCTGAGCGATTGGGGCCGGAGATCGTTGACAATTGGTGCTTCCGGGCCTGGGAGAACAACAGGCCTGTGATCCGCAGCAGCGAAAAGCGGGTCACAGGCCGTTTTTATTTTGCGAAAACATTTTGCGATCACGCCGTTTGCCCATTCGGGAAGAGGGCTCGATTCTGAAAAAGATATCGTTAAGAGTTTTTGTGTGTCTGACATGAAAAACCGTGATATGATGGAAGAAAAAGGAATGGGGAAGTGGAGCCGCATGAACCACAGCCCGACAGACGCGCGTGAAAGCAGACGGCTTTTTGCCTTGTTGCTGAAAAGAAAAAGGCGTTATCTTTCCATTATGAGTCTGACTTTTCTGACGGTTTATTTTCTGCTGCCTGTGCTGATCGCGGTCGTGCCCGATTTGATGAACACTGCCGTCTACGGGAGAATGACGGTTGCCTGGGTTTGGGCTGTCGCCCAGTGCCTTTTGACGCTGCTGCTCGCCACTTTGTACATCTGGAAGGCGCGACACTTTGACCGGCTCGCGCAAGAAGTCGCAAAAGCCTTGGAAAGCGAGGAAAAACCGTGAATCTCCCGTCTCTCATCTTTTTTCTCGCCGTCATCATCGGAACCTTGGCGATTACCTATTCGGCGGCGAAGCGGACAGGCAGTCCCACCGAATTTTACGCTGCCGGCTATCGCCTAAATGGCGTTCAAAACGGCATTGCCATTGCCGGAGACTACATGAGCGCTGCTTCCTTTTTGGGCATTGCCGGAACCATTGCCCTTTACGGCTATGACGGTTTTATTTACGCCATCGGCTTTCTCGTCTCCTACCTGATTATCCTGTTCTTGATTGCGGAGCCTTTGCACAACCTCGGCCGCTACACCCTGGCCGACGCGGTTGCCGCCCGCTTCGACAGCAAGTTTTTGCGCGGAATGATCGCCTGCAATACGCTGCTGATCTGCATCCTGTATATGTTGGCGCAGCTGGTCGGGGCAGGGGCGCTGATCCACCATTTGCTTCACATCGAGTACCGGACGGCCGTCAAAATCGTCGGCCTGCTGATGACCACCTACGTTGTCTTTGGGGGAATGCTGGCCACTTCCTGGGTGCAGATCGTCAAGTCGATTCTGCTTTTGGCCAGCACCTTTGTCCTCAGCCTGATCGTGTTGTCCCGCTTTGACTGGAGCGTTGCGGAAATGTTTGAACAGGTGAGCCGGGCCACGCCGTTTCGGGATGCGTACCTGTACCCGGGAAATCAACTGAGCGACCCGTGTGAAGTGCTCTCCCTGCATCTTGCGCTGCTTCTGGGCAGTTCCTGCCTGCCGCACATCCTCTCCCGCCTGTTTACGGTTCGGGATGCGCAAACCACGCGCAGATCGGTTTACACCGCCATCTGGATCATCGGGCCGTTTTACCTGATGACCATCTTCCTCGGATTTGGCGCCAGCGCGTTCGTCGGCTTTGAACGGCTGCGGGATGCCGGTTTTGGAGGAAATTTGACGGTGACGCTTTTGGCGGATGTGCTCGGAGGGGAATTTTTAACCGCGTACATTTCCGCGGTCGCGTTTGCCACCATCCTCGCGGTCGTGACCGGACTGGTGCTCTCCGCCTCTTCCGCTTTTGCGCACGACGTATACAGCCATCTCATCCGCAAAGGCATGGCGTCGGAGCGGGAGCAGGTGCTGGTGGCCAAATGCTCCTCCGTGGGCATCGGACTCATTTCGATGTGGCTGGCAATGGACGCGGAAAAGATGAACGTCGCCATGTTGGTGAGCCTCACCTTTGCGGTTGCCGCTTCGGCTCATTTGCCGCTGATCCTGTCCACGCTGTACTGGCGCCGCTTTACCGTACAGGGGGCGATTGCCGGGATGGCAAGCGGCCTGTTGGCCTCCGTGTTGCTGGTATGCCTGGGATCGACAGTGATGAATCCGGAGCATGGCCTGATTCCGCACAACCCGATTTTTCGCTTGACCAATCCGGGGCTCGTCTCCATCCCGATCGGTTTTCTCGGGGCGATCATCGGGACATTGTGCAGCCGTCCCGCTCCGGGTGCGGATGAGCGCTACGACTGCGTCCTGCTCAAAATCCATGCGGGAGAAGGCAGGGAGCCGATGAAGGAAAAAATGGCGCATAAGGGATGAATTTTTGTTCCACGCTAAGGCCAAAGGAGGCGGAACAAATGAAATCCCAAAAGAGCGAGAGCGCGTCTGCCCGCGAACAATTGGACGCCTATGAGCAGGCCCGAAGCGGACTGAACGTTTTGATTGGCGAACTGTGCGAGGCGATGGAAACGAAGGAAACATCTGCTTACAAGCGAAAGGGATACGAGATGATCGCCGCCTACTACGGTCAGCCGGTACATACGGGAGAGTTGATGATGACGCTGGCCGTCGTGCTGGAAGACCTTTTGCACAAGCTGGAAATGACACAGGAGAGCGAGAATGTCACCGCCGTGCGGGACGAATACAGCATACTCAAGCGGGATGAGTAGCCGTCCGGCCGGCAGGGTTGAGCAGGACAGCCGGCCTGTTTGCGGCTGTTTTCTTTTTTTCCGGGCAAAACGGCCTTGTCGGAACAGCTGGGGAAAAATTGCTTGCGAGCCATTTGGAGCCATTTCATAGGACTGCAAGAATCTACGCAACAGCCGCTGAAAATGGTAAGATAGGAGAAAGACAACAGGTGAGCAGAAACAGGAGGAGAACTCTTGAAATACGTGAGTGTGGAACAGGTGGAACCGGGTGACGTGCTCGCCCGCAGCATTTACACCAGTGAAGGTTTGACGCTGTTGCAGGCTGGAGTGCAGCTTACCGTTGGCATGATTAACAAGTTGCGTCGTTTTGGCGTGACCATGGTGAGCATCAAAGACCCTATGCTGGATGACGTGGATGTGGAAGAGATGGTTACCGAAACGACGCGAAAGGACGCGATTCGCAATTTGTCGGCGGCCATTCAATGCGTGCAGTCCGGAAAGGGATTTGACGTGCGCGGCGTGCAAAAGGCCGTTACCGGCGTGGTTGAGGACATTTTGCGCAACCGGCGCGTTCTTTTGAATTTGAATGAAATCCGTACGGCGGATAACGCGCTGTACATCCATTCGCTGAACGTTTGCATGATGTCGACGGTAATGGGAGTAGGACTGGGGTACAATACGAGCCAACTGAAGGAACTGGCGATTGGCGCCCTCCTTCACGACATCGGCAAGGTGAGTTCGGATGCCAACACCCCGAAGGCGGACAAGGCGAATGAAGCGGGGGAAGAACAGGAAAAATCCGATTCCGCCAAAGCGGGGCAGGATCAACCGGATGAGGAAAAGTCCGCTTCTGAACCAGAGGAGTTGCCGGAAGCGGATGAAAAGGAACTGTTGAAGGAGGATCTGAAAAACCACTTTACCTGGCGAGGGTTTAATATTTTGCGGCGCAAGCACGAGATGAGCATTGTCTCCGCCCACATCCCCCTGCAGCATCTGGAATGGGTGGACGGCAGCGGCATTCCTCGCGGCTTGTCCGGCAACCAGATTCACGATTTCGCAAAAATTGTGGCCATCTGCAACTACTACGACGATTTGATTTCTCCGTTGTCCGAAGAACCGGAAACCCTGCCTCCCTATGAAGCGTGCGAGCGGATCATGGGGTTGGCGGAGAAGCGATTCGACATCAAAATGGTCAATCACTTTTTGCGCTCCATCGCCATGTATCCTACCGGCAGTTCCCTCAAATTAAGCACCGGCGAGGTTGGAATCGTCATCGGGCAAAATCGGGGTCTGCCTGCCCGTCCCGTGGTGCGTGTCATCAAGCGCGGGCAAGGCGGGAGCGATCGGGTGGGCGAGGAACATGACATCCGCGATATCGACCTGAGTGAGCATCCCACGATTTTCATTACGGGTGTTTTAAGTTAATTTTTAGGAAAAAATCAGGGATTCTCCTGATATCCTTTTTCTGATTCTTTCCACTACAATAACGGTGTAAGTGAGAAGAACTGGAAAGGATGAGTCCCTATGTCCAAGATATTGGTGCCTGTGGATCATACGGAGCAAACGCTGCAAGCGGTGCGCTTTGCCCTGTCGTATGCAGGGGAGGGCGATGAGCTGACCCTGCTTCATGTGATTCCGCCGTTTCCGTCCAAAAACATCCTGGTCCGAATTGGAGACAAAACCATCCGGGAGTACCAGTTGGAAGACGCAGATGAAGAACTGGCCCCTGTCAAACAGTTGATTGCGGATGCCAAAGTGCCCTGCGCGCTGAAGATTGAGTTCGGCGAAATTCCCAACGTGATTTGCCAATATGCAAACGACGGGTATGACCTGATCATCATGGGGACGCACGGATACGGGCGCGTCAGCGGCTTTTTGATGCAGAGCGTCAGCTATCCAACCATTCACGATGCGAAAATTCCGGTGTTCCTCATCTCCGAGAATACCGATGCGGCCCGTTTTCCGTGGCGCAAGGTGCTGATTGCCGTTGACGGTTCGGATCATGCAAAAGAAGCGGTGTTGCAGGCGATTCAACTCAGCCGCAATCTGGATGTGGAATTCAGCTTGCTGACCGTGGTTTCGCCGCCTGTCGTGCATCCGGAAATGATCGGAACGGCGTGGGCGACCAATGAAACGCTGGAGGAATGGGGTAAGGCAACCCTGAAACCCTACGAAGCGCTGATGCAGGAGAAAAACCTGCGTTTTGAAAGCAAAGTCGTCATTGGCGACCCGGCTTCCGTCATTCGGCAGACAGCGGAAAATGAAGCCGACCTGCTGGTCCTGGGTCACCGCGGCCATGGGGCAATCGCCGGAACGCTCATGGGCAGCGTCACGTTCAAGCTGATCCATCGCGCCAAAGTTCCGCTGCTGATTGTAAAAAAATAATCATTTCGCAAAAGGCTCCCTCTTCGCAAGTCCAGCGAAAGAAAGGCCATAAATCGTTGCGCCAGAAAGCCCAGTGCCAAAAAGGCACTGGGCTTTTGCGCGGGAAAAAATCAGGCTTCTTATACGGTCAATTTTTCGAATTGAATTTTGTGGAGGTTGGCAAAAATGCCTCCTTTTGCGACCAATTCTTCGTACGTTCCCTCTTCTTCAATTCCGTTCGGGGTGACAACCAGGATGCGGTCGGCATTCTGGATGGTTGCCAGACGGTGGGCAATGATGAGGGTTGTGCGGTTTTCCGCCAGTTCGGCCAGCGATTGCTGGATGATTTTCTCGGTCTCCGTATCAAGGGCGGATGTGGCCTCATCCAGGATGAGGATCGGGGGGTTTTTCAGGAACATCCGGGCGATGGCAATGCGTTGCTTTTGTCCGCCCGACAGCTTCAATCCCCGGTCTCCGATTTGAGTCTCGTACTTGTCGGGAAGGCTTTCGATAAATTCCTCCAGATGGGCTTTCCGCGCCGCCTCCCGGATCTCCTCCATACTTGCGCCAATTCGGCCGTAGGCGATATTTTCCCGAATCGTGCCCGTGAACAGGAATACGTCCTGCTGCACAATGCCGATCTGTTCGCGGAGCGACTTTTGCTTCATGCGCCGGATGTCGATTCCATCAATGGTAATCATTCCTTTGTCGACATCGTAAAAGCGCGGAATCAAGGAACAGATGGTGGTCTTTCCCGCACCGGTCGGCCCGACGAAGGCGACGGTTTGCCCTGCCTTCACATCAAAGCTGATCCCTTTCAACACTTCCTTGTTCGCATCATAGCGGAAGTGGACATCGCGAAAGGAGATATTTCCTTTCAGGTGCTTCACTTCAATCGCATCGGGAGCGTCCACAATTTCCGGTTCCGTCTCCATCAAGGCGCGAAAACGCTTGAAGCCCGCCATTCCTTTCGGGTAAATCTCCAGCAAAGTGATAATTTTGTCGGCGGGTTTCATCAAGACGTTGGTATAAAGGACGAAGCTGACCAACTCGCCGTACGTCAACATGCCCTGGTAACTGAGCCACGCCCCCACGACCAGAACGACCAGCGTAAGCAGGCGCGTAATCATGTAAAAGTTTAAATTGGTCCATCCCATCACTTTGTACGCAAACAGCTTGGCGCTGCGGTACAAGGTGTTTTGACCGCGAAAACGCTCCATTTCATACGCTTCGTTGGTAAACGATTTTACGACGCGAATTCCCGAGACGCTGTCTTCCACCCGGCCGTTGACATCCGCAATTTTGCCGTACATTTCATTCCAGGCCTTGTTCATTTTGATGTTGCTGTAGGTGACGATGGCGATCAGCACGGGGATCATGACAAAAGCGACGACAGCGAGAAGCGGATTGATCTGAAACATGATCGCAAAGGCGGCGATGATCGTCATGACCGCGATAAAAAAGTCTTCCGGGCCATGGTGGGCAAACTCGCCAATATCGAACAGGTCATTGGTGATCCGGCTCATGATGTGGCCGGTCTTCATGTTGTCGAAAAAGCGGAAAGACTGTTTCTGCACGTGTTCGAAAAGCTCTTGGCGCATGTCGGTTTCAATGTTGATGCCGAGCTTGTGTCCGAGATAAGTGACGACAAACTGGAGGACTGCGCTCAGCATGTACACGAGCAGGAGCAAAATGCTGACTTTGACGATCATGTTCCAATCGCCGGTTGGAAGCAGTTCATCGATAAACCACTGAACGGCGACGGGGAAAAAAAGTTCCAGAACGGCAACGAGAATCGCACTGGTAAAATCCACGAGAAACAAACGTTTATAGGGTTTGTAGTAGGAAAAAAATTTTGAAATCATTTTTCCTTCCCTTTCCTTCGCGACAATGTTTTGCTTTGTCGAGTGCCTTCGTGGGATGGCGGCAAAAAATACCCGCCAGTTTCCTTGCGGTGTTTTGAAAATTCATATTAGTTAAAATGAAGAAGCGGGGAAAACGGCTATGGGGAAAACTCCTATAATATTAACGCATTGTGCGTGCCGAATTCAATATTTTTCCATCACCGATCCTTCTGGGCCTCATAACATTATCCTAGCAGGAAACTGCGCGATTACCATGCCGTCTTGGAGGGATATCATGGCAATCAGGCCGCCGATTTTACGGGAAGGAGATACGATTGGCATCGTGACCCTGGGGAGTCCGCAGAGTGCCAGTGTGATCGACGCCAATATACAATTTCTGCAAGATATGGGCTTCGAGGTGGTGCTGGGAAATTTCGTGTATGCCAACACCGGGATCGTTGCCGGTTCGGATGAGCAAAGAGCTTCCGACTTGATGGACATGTTTCGGGACCCGCGCGTAAGGCTGATCCTGCCGACGCGCGGCGGAACAGGGGTGGCGGGCATTTTGCCCTACCTCGATTACGGTGTGATTCATGACAATCCGAAAATCGTCAGCGGGTACAGCGATATCACCGTACTGTTAAATGTGCTGTACCAGAAGGCAAACCTGGTGACCTTGCAAAGCCTGCTGCTGCTCGACTTCAACCCGTCCACGCCAGAGTACAACTTCGACCAGTTTTTTACGGCCACGTCTTCCGAGGCGGCTCCGCGGCTCATTGAGAATCCGCCGGGGATGCCGATGGTTGGCAGGGTGCCTGGTACGGTCACAGGCCCCATTGTCGGCGGCAATTTGACTTCGCTTGTCGACACTTTGGGCACACCCTACGAAATTGATACAAGAGGCAGAATCCTGATGATCGAAGAAACGCACGAACCCAGCAACCGGGTGTATCGGATGCTGAATCACCTGAAACTGGCCGGCAAGTTTGACGACTGCATCGGGATCATCGTGGGAGGGTGCACCAATTGTACCGTTTCTTACAACACCCCGTTTGAAGCGCTGATCGAAGAAATAATCGTGCCGCTGGGCAAGCCTTTGCTCACCCATGTGGCGACAGCTCACGGCAGGTACAAGGCAGCCATTCCGATCGGAGCGGAAGTGACCCTGGATGCGACAGCGGGCACGCTGACCCTGCTTGAGCCTGTCGTAAGCGGTTCCGATTCCTGAAAGGGACGGACGGTCACGCTTCGCCGGCAAGCGGCGGGAATAGTTGTCCCCGTCATCTCGTACAATCAAAATCGGGGGATTGCGGGCATTTGCCGGAAGTTGTGGCAAAAGTGCAACCATACCCCGGTGTGAAACGTAAGCTTATCCGTGAACATTTTGAAAGGCACTGGAGGATGGGAACATGATCGTGACGACCACCAATGTGGTGCAGGGACGGGAAGTGGAGGAATACCTCGACATCGTCTGCGGTGAAGTGATTTTGGGCGCCAACGTCGTGCGCGACTTTCTGGCGAGCATTACCGATATCATCGGCGGGCGCAGCGGCTCCTATGAGAGCAAGCTGGCGGAAGGACGAAGCATGGCGTTGAACGAGATGAAAAGCAAGGCCAGAGCTTTGGGGGCGAACGCGGTAATCGGCGTCGATCTCGATTTTGAAACATTGCGCGACGGCATGATGATGGTGATTGCCACCGGGACGGCGGTTCGCCTGAAATAAAACCCTGTCTTCCGCCTGTCCTCTTTGCGCAAACCGGCTTTGCCTCGGACGAGAAGCTTGCTGTTTTGCCAGCCGGAAGCGATTGGCCAGACGAGCGGCAAGAACCCCCGGATGTGGGCGGTTTCTTGCCGTTTTCTGTTTGGGAGCGCGGGATGTCCCTTGGGAGGGTTTTTTGGGTGTTGGAGGCATCTGCAAGAAATGACTAGGCAATTGCCGAAAAGTTGCGATAAAATAGGACCAATAAACAGGCTGTACAGGAATCACAGCGGCTTCTGACTCCTGATCCGAAACGCCCTTGCGTGCAAGAAAGCATCAGGGAACGGAATTGGATGCGAGAGGGAGGCTTGATGCATGAAATTGTCTCTGCAAGCTTATCTGTTTCAAGTTCTTGTGGCATGCATGGTAATGGCAGGTTGTGCTTCAGCCGAACAGGGAACGCCAACCGATATCCAAAGCAGCATCGAAGCGGAACTGGGCAAGGTGGAAAAGGTGACCGTCATGTCAACGGACGGGCAGGAAGTGGCGCTGGATTCGAATGTGTTCATGAAGGAACTGCCCGAACTGGGCGGTTCATGGCAGATCTCCGACAACCCGCTGAAACAGGAGGAAGTGCGTTACACGCTTGTCCTGTACCGGAATCAGTCGGCGCCCTTCGTTGTTTCCGTCGGTGAGACGGGGAGTCAGTATGGAGACACGACGTATCGCGGAAATGACGTCAGCCGGTTTTACCGCTGGATTTATCGCCTGACCGGGGAGGGACTGCTTGCGCGAGACGTGGCAGGCGTCCAGTTGTCCGCGGTAGATTTGGCTTCATCCAAAACGCTGGATAAACACGAGATTGCCGAGGTGACGGAACTGCTTGCGAAAGCGGTTCCGCAACCGGATGCGGGAAGGGGAGTTAAGCAATACCCCTTGCATCCCTATTATCAAATGCGCGTACATACGGATAAAAATCCCTTGGAAATCACTGTGCTCACTCCCACGCTCGTATCTGTTCCGTTTGGACGGGAGACACTGTATTATCAGGTGGAAGGGGAACTTTTTTCCAAGCTGACGGTGTGGCAGCCGCCGCGGGAGAAAGCGGAGGATCCGTTTGAAAAATTGTACAAGGCGTCGAAACTTCGTGTCGAATCACCGGGTTCGCCCAATGTCCAAAGCATGGAGTACGATGTGACCCAAACGACGGTGGAACAAGGAATTGCCCATCAAATTGTCCGTACCCTGCGGACAGCCGAACCCCTGGCTGAACCGCCCGCCCAGCCGGGAACCAGGCTGTTTGTGCTGCACTTCTCGGGAAACGGACTGGATCGCTCCGTAACGTTCTATTCCCGCTACATGCAGGTGGAGGATCATTGGTTTCAACACAAATCGCTGGATGAAAGCATCGAGCAAATGCTTAAGTCCCTCCGTTTGCAAAAAGGATCGTAAAAAAGATTGCATCCCCCCAAAAAATTATGTGAAACATATTACTACCACTTTTGCGATTTTTGTCGTAGAATAGAACTGTTGCAAAGAAAAGGCGAATTCGACTGGAACAGTTTGTTCTTTCGCCGGTCGTTGAGCCTGCCGAGTCTTTATCTGGCATAGGAGGATGGAGCATGAACATTCATGAGTATCAGGGCAAAGAGATACTGAAACAGTATGGTGTCAAGGTTCCTGAAGGACGCGTTGCCTTCACAGTGGATGAAGCTGTGGAAGCTGCGAAGGAACTTGGTACAGAAGTAGTAGTCGTCAAGGCGCAGATTCACGCTGGCGGCCGCGGAAAGGCAGGCGGGGTGAAAGTTGCTAAAAATCTGGACGAAGTGCGCAAATACGCACAGGAACTTCTGGGCAAAGTGCTGGTTACCCACCAAACCGGCCCGGAAGGAAAAGAAGTAAAGCGTCTTTTGATCGAACAAGGTTGCGATATCAAAAAAGAATACTATGTCGGCCTTGTGGTTGACCGCTCCACGGGCAGAGTCGTCATGATGGGTTCCGAAGAAGGCGGAACGGAGATTGAGGAAGTGGCAGCGAAAACTCCGGAAAAAATCTTCAAGGAAGTCATCGATCCGCTTACCGGTCTGAACGCCTTCCAGGCTCGCCGTCTGGCGTACAACATCAACATTCCGAAAGAGCTGGTAAACAAGGCAGCCAATTTCATGATGAGCCTTTATAAGGCATTTGTGGATAAAGATTGCTCCATCGCGGAAATTAATCCCCTTGTCGTAACGGGAGACGGCGAAGTCATGGCTCTCGACGCCAAGCTGAACTTTGACAGCAACGCGCTGTTCCGTCATCCGGAAATCGTTGCGCTTCGTGACCTGGACGAAGAGGACGAAAAAGAGATCGAGGCATCCAAATACGGTCTCTCCTACATTGCCTTGGATGGAAACATCGGTTGCATGGTGAACGGTGCCGGTCTGGCCATGTCGACGATGGACATCGTGAAATTCTACGGCGGCGAACCTGCCAACTTCCTCGACGTAGGCGGTGGCGCTACGGAAGAAAAAGTAACCGAAGCATTTAAGATCATCCTCCGCGACAAGAATGTAAAAGGCATTTTCGTCAACATTTTCGGGGGAATCATGAGGTGCGATGTCATCGCCAACGGCATCATCAATGCTGCGAAGCAGATCAAGCTGGACAAACCTCTTGTGGTTCGCCTCGAAGGCACGAACGTGGACCTTGGCAAGAAGCTCCTGAGCGAGTCCGGATTGAACATCATTGCTGCTGATTCCATGGCGGACGGTGCACAAAAAATCGTATCTCTGGTGAAGTGAGTCAGGCGATCCGATACGTTTAGAAAAGGTGGGAAAATTACGCGATGAGTATTCTTGTAGATAAAAATACGAAAGTGATTACACAAGGGATTACTGGTGCTACTGGCTTGTTCCATACCCGCGCTGCCGTTGAATACGGGACACAAGTGGTGGGCGGCGTAACACCCGGCAAGGGCGGCACGGAAATTGACGGAATTCCGGTTTTCAACACGGTCAAGGAAGCAGTTGAAAAAACGGGCGCCAACGCATCCGTCATTTATGTTGCGCCTCCTTTCGCCGCTGACGCGATCATGGAAGCGGTAGACGCAGAGCTTGATCTGGTCATCTGCATCACCGAGGGAATTCCGGTGCTTGACATGGTCAAGGTAAAACGCTACATGGAAGGCAAGAAAACCAAGCTGATCGGACCGAACTGCCCCGGTGTCATCACGCCTGGACAATGTAAAATCGGCATCATGCCCGGTTACATTCACACCCCGGGCAAAGTGGGCATCGTTTCCCGCTCCGGTACGCTGACCTATGAAGCCGTGCATCAAACCACCACGCGCGGCATCGGTCAATCCACTGCGGTGGGAATTGGCGGTGACCCGGTCAAAGGCATGGAGTTCATCGATGTCCTGAAGCTGTTCAACGAGGATCCGGATACGGAAGCCGTGATCATGATCGGTGAAATCGGCGGTACCGCAGAAGAAGAGGCGGCAGAATGGATCGCGGCCAACATGAAAAAACCGGTCGTCGCCTTTATCGGCGGGCAAACAGCTCCTCCAGGAAAACGCATGGGCCATGCCGGCGCGATCATTTCCGGCGGAAAAGGCACGGCTGCCGAGAAAATTGCCAAATTGGAATCGTGCGGAATTCGCGTGGCAAAAACCCCGGCCGTAATCGGCGAAACGCTGGTCGAAGTGCTGAAAGAGCGCGGCTTGCTGGACAAAGTCATGACGAAATAAAACTGGCACAAAAAATGGGACAAAAGGCGAACGGGCAAATGCTTGTTCGCCTTTTTGCCTGTGTCTTTTGCGGGAATTTTTTGAACTCCCCGGTTGTCTTTCGCTACAATAGGCAAAACGGCCCGCTAAAATGGGCAAAGGGGAGTGCAAGGACATGGCGGAGGGTGCTGTCAGCGAGCGCGATCTTTTGTACCTGCTTCTGAGGATTCCGGGATTGGGGCGCCAACGGATTCGCGCCATCCGGGAAGCGTACGGTTCATTTGCGGCGGCCGTGGCGGATTGGCAGAACCTTTCGCAAAAGTGGAAAGTTGCGGCCGCCTGGGCGAAATCCGGCGAAAAATGGAATCCGTTGGCCAAAGCCGCAGAACTGGCCCGGCAGCGATTGGCAAAGGGCGTCAACTACCTTTGTTTCCTCGATGCCGACTATCCAGAATCGCTTCGTCACATTCCCGATCCGCCGCTGGCGCTGTTTTACCGGGGAAACCTGTCGATTTTGCAAAATCCGCTGGCCATTGGCGTGGTCGGATCGCGAAAGCCGAGCGCGTACGGGCAGGCCGCCTGTGCGCAGATTGTAAGGGAACTGGTCCAGGCGGGGGTGGTGATCGTATCCGGCCTCGCCTACGGCATTGATGCCGCGGCCCATACCGCCGCCCTCGATGCAGGCGGGAAGACCATCGGCGTGTTGGGATGCGGAATCGACAGGATCTATCCGGCGGGGAACCGGCATCTCTACCGGAGGATGGAAAAGGATGGCTTGCTGCTTTCGGAATATCCGCCGGGAACGCCCGCACTGCCCGGCTTGTTTCCCGAGCGAAACCGCATCATCAGCGGTTTGGCGCTTGGCGTTCTGGTCGTGGAGGCACAGAAGCGAAGCGGTTCGCTGATCACCGCCGATTGCGCGCTGGAGCAGGGAAAGGACGTGTTCGCCGTGCCTGGACCGATTTTTTCCGGGTTGAGCGCAGGACCGCACAATCTCGTGAAACAGGGAGCCAAACTTGTGACATCCGCCCGGGATGTGTTGGAAGAATGGGAGCATCTCATCCCGCGCGCAAGAGCATATGATGGTTTGGAGAATACTAGAATGGAGCCGTTGAGTGAAGCGGAGCAGGCTGTGTTCCAGCTCATTTCCGCGGAAGGCTTGCACTTCGACGTCTTATTGGAACGGCTGGATGCAGACAAGCGGCCGCTGTTGCATCACGTTCTGCTGCTGTTGGAGGGGAAAGGCTTGATCGCAAGTCTTCCAGGGGGGTTTTTTGCCCGCAGGCAATCTTCCTGAAATCATCTTGGCGTGTTTGGGCGTGAAGCGGTTTGACAAACCGGCTGGGCATCATTAATAATAGGGAAGATTCCTTACAAAAAAGGGGAGGAAGGGAATGGCCGATACGCTCGTAATCGTAGAATCCCCTGCGAAAGCGAAAACAATTGGAAAATACTTGGGCAGCAAATATATCGTAAAAGCATCGATGGGCCATGTGCGCGATCTCCCGAAAAGCCAGATGGGAGTAGATGCCTCGCGTGGGTTTGAACCGAAGTATATCACCATTCGCGGCAAGGGCGATGTCTTGAAGAGTTTGAAGGACGCCTCGAAAAAAGTGAAAAAAGTGTACCTTGCGGCGGACCCGGACCGCGAAGGAGAGGCAATTGCCTGGCACCTGGCACAGTATTTGGGGCTGGATTTGAATCAGCCGATTCGCGTGGTGTTCAACGAGATTACCAAGGAGGCCATCAAGGAAGCGTTCAAGCATCCGCGCCACATCAACATGGACCTGGTGAATGCCCAACAGGCCCGGCGCATTCTTGACCGGCTCGTCGGCTACAACATCAGCCCGATATTCTGGAAAAAGATACGCAAAGGCTTAAGTGCAGGCCGCGTGCAATCGGTCACCGTCAAGCTGATTATCGACCGCGAACGCGAGATTCAGCAGTTTGTGCCGGAGGAATACTGGACGATCACCGGCAAACTGCTCAGCCACAATAAGGCGTTCGAAGCGAAGTTCTACGGCTACGGCGAGGAAAAAGTGGACCTGCGCTCCGAGGAAGAGGTGAACCAGGTTCTTGAACGGCTGAAGGATCAGTCTTTCGTCGTGCAGAAGGTGACCAAGCGGGAGCGCAAGCGGAATCCGGCGCCGCCGTTCATCACCAGTTCCTTGCAGCAGGAAGCCGCGCGCAAACTGAATTTTCGCGCTGCCAAGACCATGCGGATTGCCCAGGAGCTGTACGAAGGAATTGATATCGGCGGCAAGGAAGGCCCTGTGGGTCTGATTACCTACATGCGCACGGACTCCACACGCGTTTCGGTCACTGCGCAAAACGAAGCGAAGGAGTTTATCCTGGAAAAATTCGGACCTGATTACGTGGTGACAGAACCGCGGACACAGTCCGTCGGCGAAAACGCGCAGGATGCCCACGAGGCGATTCGACCCACTTCCCTCTATCGCACGCCGGATGAACTCAAGCAGTATTTGTCCCGCGATCAGCTCCGCCTGTACCGGCTGATCTGGGAGCGCTTCCTGGCCAGTCAGATGGCATCTGCCGTCCTCGACACGATGAGCGTTGACATCGACGCGGGAGGGGTAAACTTCCGGGCGACAGGCTCCAAAGTCAAGTTCCCCGGTTTTATGAAGGTGTACATCGAGGGCAGCGATGAAGGAGGCACAGAGGAGAGCTTCCTTCCGCCCATCGAGGAAGGACAGGTTTTGCAATTGCAGGAGCTTATCCCCAACCAGCACTTCACCCAGCCGCCCCCCCGTTACACGGAGGCCAGACTGGTCAAAACGCTGGAGGAATTGGGGATCGGTCGCCCCTCGACTTATGCGCCCACGCTGGAGACTGTGCAGAAGCGCGGCTACGTGGCCCTGGTGGATAAGCGCTTTGTTCCAACCGAACTTGGCGAAATCGTGATTTCCCTGATGGAAGAGTTCTTTCCGGAGATTCTCGATGTGGAGTTTACCGCGCACATGGAAGCCGACTTGGACAAAATCGAAGAAGGCGTGCGCAACTGGGTAGAGGTGCTCGACTCGTTTTACAAGGACTTCTCCAAGCGCCTTGCCGTCGCCGAAGAAGAAATGAAAGAAGTGGAACTGAAAGACGAGGAATCGGATGAAGCATGCGAGTTGTGCGGCCGCGTCATGGTTTACAAGCTGGGCCGCTACGGCAAGTTTCTCGCTTGTTCCGGTTTCCCGGAATGCCGCAACACCAAACCGCTCGTCAAGGATACAGGCGTAAAGTGTCCGCGTTGTGAAACGGGTTCGATCATCGAACGCAACTCCAAGAAAAAACGGATTTTTTACGGTTGCAATCGCTACCCGGAGTGCGATTTTGTCTCCTGGGACAAACCGATCGCCCGCCCCTGTCCGAAGTGCTCGCACATGCTCGTCGAGAAAAAACGGAAGAAACAGGGCATCAGCATCGTATGCACATCCTGCGACTACCAGGAGGAATCGGACGTTTGAGCGCAATTTGCAACAGGCAGGGAGGATTCACAACATGTCGCAACAAGCTGTAACCGTCGTGGGCGCCGGATTGGCCGGAAGCGAGGCCGCCTGGCAAATCGCTCAGGCCGGCGTTCCCGTTACCCTTTATGAGATGAGACCCAAGACCATGACACCTGCCCACCATACGGACAAATTTGCGGAACTGGTCTGCAGCAATTCGCTGCGCGCCAATTCCCTCACCAATGCGGTAGGCGTCCTGAAAGAGGAGATGCGCCGTTTCCAGTCGATCATCATTGACGCTGCAGACCGCTGCAAGGTTCCTGCCGGCGGCGCGCTGGCCGTCGACCGGCACGAATTTTCCCAATATGTGACAGACGCGCTGCGCAATCACCCGTTGATCGAAGTCGTTACCAAGGAAATTACGGAGATTCCGGACGGCATCGTCGTCATTGCCACCGGTCCGCTTACTTCACCGGCGCTGTCCGAGCAGCTGCGCAAGCTGACAGGGGAAGAGTACCTCTACTTCTACGACGCGGCTGCGCCGATTGTGGAAAAGGACTCCATCGACATGAGCAAGGTGTTCGTGGCATCCCGTTACGGCAAGGGAGACGCGGCATACCTCAACTGTCCGATGAACGAAGCGGAATTCAACCGCTTTTACGAGGAGCTGATCCATGCGGAAACAGTGCCGCTGAAGGAATTCGAGAAGGAAATCTACTTTGAGGGATGCATGCCCATTGAGGTGATGGCGAAGCGCGGGCGTCAAACCATCCTGTTCGGTCCGCTCAAGCCGGTCGGTCTGATCGATCCGCGAACGGGCAAAAAGCCCTACGCCGTCGTGCAACTGCGCCAGGACAACGGAGCGGCCACGCTGTACAACATGGTCGGCTTTCAGACCCATCTGAAGTGGCCGGAACAAAAGCGCGTGTTTTCCCTGATTCCGGGACTGGAAAATTGTGAAATTGTCCGCTACGGCGTGATGCATCGCAATACCTTCATCAATTCTCCCAAGCTCTTGAAACCCACTTATCAGTACAGGAAGCGTGACACCCTTTTCTTCGCCGGCCAAATGACCGGCGTGGAAGGATACGTGGAGTCAGCAGCTTCCGGACTGCTCGCAGGGCGAAACGCGGCCCGGCTTGCCAAGGGAGAAGAGTTGATCGTTCTGCCGCCGGAAACCATTATGGGCAGCATGGCCCGGTATATCACCACGGCTGATCCGCAACACTTTCAGCCGATGAACGCCAATTTCGGGCTGGTGCCGGAACTGCCCGAGCGAATCCGCGACAAACGCAAAAAAAATGAAAAACTGGCTGAGCGGGCGCTTGACAAAATTCTGAATTTTACTCAGCGCTGATACAATTGCCGTTGAAAACTTAAATTCCCCTGTGTTACTATATAGGTGCTTTTGTGGGGGTGCATCCCGCGTGGACATGTCACAGAGTATTGACGCGCAAATCTCTTCGTTTGTTCGTTATCTGCGCGTGGAAAAAAACGCCTCTCCGCACACGGTGAAACAATACGTGGCAGATATCCGGGAGTTTGCCTTTTTTCTGAAACAGCACCAAATCACCGCATTTGCTGCTGTTTCTTATTTGCACGGACGCTCGTATTTGGCGCACCTGACCAAAAAAGGCCTTTCTCGACGCAGTATTTCCCGCAAGCTGTCCAGTTTGCGCAGTTTTGCCCGCTTCTTGATTCGGGAAGGGCAGCTTGAACATAATCCGTTTCAACTCCTGTCTTCGCCCAAGCAGGAAAAGAAGCTTCCGTCCTTTCTCTATCCGCATGAGGTGCAGGCGTTTTTCGATCTGCCCGACATTTCCCAGCCATTGGGGATGCGCGACCGGCTGATTTTTGAACTGCTGTATGCAAGCGGCATGCGCGTATCGGAACTGGTTACCCTCCCTGTAAGCGGAGTCAATCCGTCCCTGGGGGTTGCCCTGGTGTACGGGAAAGGCGCGAAAGAACGCTATGTGCCAATTGGCAGTTATGCTTGCGACATTCTGCGGAAATACCTGGAGTATGGAAGAAAAATGTTGTTGGCGGGCAGGGAAGATCACGGCATCCTGGTGGTAAATTATAGGGGAGAACCTCTGTCGGACCGTAGCGTTCGGCGGATCGTGGACAAATACGTTGAAGATTACGCGCTCCATTTGCGTGTATCGCCGCACACTTTTCGTCATACGTTTGCAACCCACATGCTGGACGGGGGAGCCGACCTGCGCACCGTTCAGGAACTGCTGGGGCATGTGAACATATCGACGACACAAGTGTACACGCACGTAACCCGGGAGCGGCTTCGTCATGTCTACGACAACGCACATCCGCGCGCAAAACGGCCTTCTGCCGATACCGGAAAAAGTACATAGTCGGGAGGACTTCGCTTATGGAACAGTTTCATGCGACAACGATATTTGCCATCCAACACAATGGCGCGGTTGCAATGGCCGGTGACGGCCAGGTCACGTTTGGCAACAGCATGATCATGAAACATGGAGCGAAAAAGGTAAGAAGGCTGTATCGCGGCGAGGTTCTGGCCGGATTTGCCGGATCTGTGGCGGATGCCATCACGCTGTTCGAAAAGTTTGAGGGAAAGCTGGAAGAATATCATGGAAACCTGCAACGCGCAGCTGTCGAACTGGCAAAGGATTGGCGCATGGACAAAGTGCTGCGCAGGCTTGAGGCCATGATGATTGTTGTAAACAAGGAACATATACTGCTCATATCAGGCAATGGAGAAGTTATCGAACCAGACGATGGGATGCTGGCCATCGGGTCGGGAGGAGCTTACGCATTGGCTGCCGGGCGGGCATTGAAGAAATATGCTCCCCATCTGAGTGCGCGAGAAATTGCCGAGGCCTCTTTGCAAACGGCCGCCGAGATTTGCGTCTTTACCAACCACAACCTGGTTGTGGAAGAGATGAACTGAGCGAAAGGGAGGACTTTTAGGTGCTGAACCTTGAGCAGTTAACCCCGCGCAAGATTGTAGAGCATTTGGACAAATACATCGTTGGGCAGGCTCAAGCCAAGAAATCCATCGCGGTGGCACTGCGCAACCGCTACCGTCGAAGCCGCTTGCCGGAACACATGAGGGACGATGTGGTTCCCAAAAACATCCTGATGATCGGGCCGACCGGGGTGGGAAAAACGGAGATTGCCCGGCGGATCGCCAAGCTGACCGGAGCGCCGTTTGTCAAAGTGGAAGCGACCAAGTTTA
>Ga0207865_101118_pt1 | contig 22512 bp, 20 predicted proteins | sample HigsolmetaAR204D_FD_184836 | JGI IMG/M metagenome (GOLD analysis project Ga0207865, IMG submission 184836) | Ionic liquid and high solid enriched microbial communities from the Joint BioEnergy Institute, USA - AR20-4-D (SPAdes) (version 2) ...
TCAGGATTTTTTGCCGGATGTCTTCGGATAAGGCATGTGCAGGTTTTCGCCCCCGGTTTTTGTGAATGACTCCGTTTTCATCCTCCTCAAGGACTCGTTTTTTGAGGCGATAAACCTGACGAAGACTTAGCGATAACAATTCGGCAGCTTGTTTTCCCGTGATATACCCTTCGATCCATTGACGAATGACTTTGTAACGCTTCAATTCTTTTTTGCTCAATAGAATTCTCTCCTGTCTCATACTGACATTTTCACTGAAGCGTTACAATATGACAATATCACAGACGAACAACAAACACTCGAATAGATGTTGAAAATCCAGGGGAGAATCTTTATAATTACATATTAACCGAAAATGTTGAAATAAGCCAAAAATTCGATGAAGAAGAGAGTAGGAAAAAGACAGCGGCACGAGCGAGTCGGGGACGGTGGAAGCCCGATGCCGCCCTTTTTCCGAAGCGCACTTCCGAGAAGCGGCTCTGAAACGGTTGACCGGCGGCTGTAGTCAGGCTGAAGTTTTCTGCCGCAAGGGAAACACTCCCGCGAAAACGCCGCCGAAACCGCGCGTAGGAGCCCGCCGCCCGGCCGCGTTACGGCAGCGAGGGAACAACCGGGGGTTTTGCCCTTTCCCTTCGGTTGTTAAAAAGAGTGGCACCGCGGGTGCAGCCCGTCTCTTTGAAGAGACGGGTTTTTTATTTTTTCCCGGAACGGGCGGGATGAAACGTCCCCTGAAACGCCCGTGCAAGTTCAAGTCAGAAAACGGAAGCAGGAGGGTGCGGCAAATGGATGTACAAACGGATTTCAAATCCCTTTTCGCGGATGCGTTGAAAAAATCCGTCGGAGAAGATCTGTGGACGGAGGAGATGGAACGGCTCATCGAACAGCCGAAAAATTCCGCTTACGGGGATCTTTCTTTCCCTTGTTTCCAATTGGCGAAACATTTCCGCAAACCGCCGCAGGAAATTGCGGCAAAACTGGCCAACGCCATCCATGATCCGGCCTTTGAAAAAGTGGAAGCGTTAGGGCCGTATGTGAATGCCTTTTTTGACCGGAAATCCTTCGGAAGCCGGGTGGTCAACCGGATTTTGCGGGAGAAAGGGAATTATGGCAGCTGGTCCTTCGGTGAAGGGAAAACGATCGTCCTGGACTTTTCCTCGCCGAATATTGCCAAGCCTTTTTCCATGGGGCATTTGCGTTCGACGGTCATCGGCAGCGCATTGGCAAATATCTGTGAAAAGGCCGGATACCGAACGGTGAAGATCAATCACCTGGGGGACTGGGGCACCCAGTTCGGCAAGCTGATCAGCGCCTACAAGCGGTGGGGATCGGAAGAAATAATCAAAGCGAATCCGATTCCGGAGCTTTTCCGGCTATATGTGCGATTCCATGAGGAAGAAAAAGCGAATCCGGCTTTAACGGAAGAAGGGAGAAGCTGGTTTAAAAGGCTGGAAGACGGCGATGAAGAAGCCGTCCGCCTGTGGAAATGGTTCCGGGATGTTTCCCTGGAGGAATTCCAAAGGATTTACCGATTGTTGGAGATCGGGTTCGATGAATACACCGGCGAATCCTTTTACAACGACAAAATGGACGCGATCGCCCGACAATTGGAGGAAAAGGGGTTGCTCGTCACTTCCGATCAGGCCGAGGTGGTGATGCTGGAAGAGGAGGGACTCCCGCCCTGCCTCATCCGAAAATCTGACGGCGCCACCACCTATGCGACCCGCGATCTGGCGGCGGGGGTCTACCGTTATCAAACGTACCGCTTCGCCAAAGCGCTGTACGTGGTCGGCCACGAGCAGAGCGTCCATTTCAAGCAAGTGTTCAAAGTTTTGGAAAAAATGGGAAATCCATGGGCCAAAGACATGGTTCACGTCCCCTTCGGCCTGTATTTGAAAGACGGCAAAAAAATGTCGACGCGGAAAGGGCGGGTGATTCTCCTGGAAGAGGTGCTGGAGGAGGCGATCCGCCAGGCGCTAAAAAACATCGAGGCCAAAAATCCGCGCCTTGAAAACAAGGAAGAAGCGGCAAAAATGGTCGGCGTCGGCGCGGTCGTCTTCCATGACCTGAAATCCCACCGCATGAACAATATTGAATTTTCCTTGGAGGACATGCTGAATTTCGAAGGGGAAACGGGCCCCTATGTCCAATATGCCTTTGCCCGCGCCTGTTCGGTATTGCGGAAAAGCGGCGAAGAAACCTTCGCCTTTTCCGGCTTAAAAGACGGGGAGAGCTGGGAAATCGTCAAGCGGCTCCATGCCTTTCCGGAAAAGGTCTTGCAGGCGTTCAACGGCTATGATCCGTCGGTGATCGCCAAATATGTCCTGGATCTGGCCAAGGCCTTTAATAAATATTACGGAGCGGTAAGGATTTTGGAAACGGATGAAGAACGGCCGTCCCGCCTGGCCCTGGTCAAGGCGATCACCATCGTGCTGGAGGAAGGTTTGCGGCTTTTGGGGATCAAGGCGCCGGAACAAATGTAAGATGCGGGCGCGAACGAGGGTGCCTGCGGTCCGGGAGCGGGGAAAGATCCAAAAGGAAGGCTGCCTTTTAACATTTTGACGGCAGCCTTTCCTTTGCCCATTGCTGCTTTCGCGGCCTGTAAAAGAAATGAGGCCCCCTTTTTTTGCCCGTTCGTACGTCCACCCCCTGGCAAAAGCCGCCGGATCCGGCCATCTATCCGGTATGGCGTTTCGGACCTTTTTCCTTCCTTGCGGCGGTCAGGCGAGTTTCTTGCCGGACCAAAGCCTTTCCGCTTTTTGAAAGGCCCGCCGGAAGTCCTCGATAATGTCTTCCGCCGCCTCCAATCCGACGGATAAACGGAGCATGTTATCGGTAATCCCCATCGCTTCCCTTGACTCGGCGGGCACGGCGGAATGGGTCATCGTCGCCGGGTGCTGGATCAAGGTTTCCGCGTCGCCGAGGCTTACGGCAATTTTCACCATTTTCAATGCGTCGATCAAGGCCTGCGCCATTTCCCTTCCCCCCTTAACCGTAAAGGAAAGCATGGCGCCCGGTGCCCGCATTTGCTTTTTCACCACCGGATAATATTTGTTTTCCGGATCTCCGGGATAAAAAATCTTTTCCACGAGGGGAACGGTTTTTAAATATTCAAAAAGTTTTTTTGCGTTTTCCACATGGCGGTCCATGCGGACGTGCAAAGTTTTCAATCCCCGCAATAAAAGCCAGGCGTCGAAGGGAGAAATAATGCCGCCGATGTCTTTTTGAATCCGGTTTCTCAACTGTTGCATCGCCTCCCGGTCCTTGCCGACGACGATGCCGGCAATCACGTCCCCGTGGCCGCCGATGTATTTGGTGGCGCTGTGCACGACATAATCGCAGCCGAACTCGAGGGGATTTTGCAAATAGGGAGAAGAAAAGGTGTTGTCCACCACGACGGGAATGCCGCGGCGTCTGGCCGCTTTGACGACCAGTTCCAGATCGTTCACTTCCATCGTAGGATTGACCGGGGTTTCCAAAAAAATGCAGGCCGTATTTTCCCGGAGTCCCGCTTCGATCTCTTTTTCGTCGGTCATCGAACAGAAACTGTAGGTGACCCCGTACTTTTCCTGGAACAGCCGCAAAAGCCCGAAGGTGCAGCCGTAGATGCCCCGGGAGCAGAGAATATGATCCCCGGCTTTCGTTAAATGGAGCAATACGGCGGAGACGGCGGCCATGCCGGAGGCGAAGGCGATGGCATCCTCGCCCTTTTCCAAAGCGGCCATCCGCTCTTCAAGGATTCGCACCGTCGGGTTGGCCAGACGCGAATAGATGAATCCGTCGTCCTTTCCGGAAAAGCGCTGTTCACCTTGCTCGGCGGTCGGGAAAACAAAGGTGGAACTGAGGTATAGCGGCGGGGAGAGGCTGTCTTTGTAATCGCGGGCGTCATATCCGGAATGAATCAGCATCGTTTCCATCCGGTTTCCATAATCCATGGAAAAACCCCTTTCTCAATTGAAAACGTTTTCATTAACAGTATACGAAATTCCCGAAAAAAATGCCAGGGCGATTTTTAAAGGAAAAATCGGGGGAAGGGGAAGAGGACTTGTTCCGGACGCTGAATTCCGGCTGCGTCACTTCTTGATCTGCCACGTCCCAGGGCATCGTCGGCGGATGCCGCGGGCTGCGGGGCCGGAAGGGTATCGGTATTTTCAGAAAAAAATGAAACCGCCGCGGGGCTTGATTCGTAAAAAAGGCAGAATGTCAGGAACGTCCTCGGCAAAAAATCGGAGGGGGTAGGAAAGATGACGGTTTTTTACATCGTCCTTGCGATCATATTGGTCCTTTATACGGGCATCATGGTTCCCCTTCAATACGCCTATATTTCTTCAATGAACGAGCGGAAAAAGCAAACCGGAAAAAATCATAACGAGTTGTTCGATGATATGAGTTTTGAAGAACAGCAGCTCCATTATAATCTCCAGTCCAGCTGGTGGAATTGGCTCCCCGCCATCATCGCCACTTGGATTTACAAATGGCGCCACAAAACAGGCTGAAGAAGGGGTTGGAAGATCATTTTCAACGGGTCTGCCGATCTACGGCGTACACAAAGGGATCGAGACGTTCCAGTTGAAGGTCAGTTTCAACGGGTCTGTCCCCGTCCGTCGCGCCGCTTGCCGCCCTTGCCTAAGGAAGCGGAAACAGGATCCTTTTCGACCGGTCTGCCTAAACCTGCCCTTTGTCATTAATACGCAACATCCCCGGATTGGATAACAGGGGAATCCGCGGAGCTTCCGGCTTTCAGGATCCGTCGGCCTTTGCGCGGGGAGTGGAAAGGAAAGGCGGGATCATTCTTTAACCGGCCGGCATTTGGACGGGGAAACGGGAGGCTTGCCGGGGATGTCCCGTCTTCTCTTGGATTTTCGCCGATGCGGGCGGATGCATAATAGAAGCGGATGCCAATCATTGAAAAGCGCGGATGCCCCTTTCACAGGAATGGTATGACCGCCGCCGGCCGCAGAAGCAGCCAAAAGGGAAAGGGCCTTTTTTTCTTGGACGGAATTACTAGCACCAAGCAGTGAAAGGGTTTATAATGGTTGTATTATTGATGATGGTTGGTGTTTATGCGTCTTGACTTAAATAAAAATTAGGATCTCGTTTAAATCTCCATTGTTTGACCTGTTCAGCTTGGAAAAGACATGGATGGGGCATAACTAACCTTTGGTGTTAGATATGCCGTCCAAGTTTTTTTACGGGAACGGGTGGAGCGGACGCCTCCCCCGATCGGAAAAAAATCTGTCCCGGTTCCGTTTGGATCCGGGACAGATTTTCTTACCCCCTACTCCTTTTCCCCGCGGGAGGGCCGCGGTTTTTCCTTCCATCTTCCCGCTTTTTTCGCGGCCTCCCGCAGCAGGTATTCGATATGGCCGTTCACGCTTCGGAATTCATCCTGTGCCCAACGCTCGAGAATGGCATAAAGTTCCGGGTCAATGCGCAGCGGAAAATTTTTTTTCTTCGGCATGTTTATTCACGACCGCTGCCAATTAATACAGGCTTCCCGCATTGATGACTGGTTGGGCACCCCGGTCGGAAATGATCGCGACAAGCAAGTTGTTCACCATGTTCACTTTTCTTTCTTCATCCAATTCCACCGTTCCGCTTTCCTGCAGTTGCTGCACCGCCATTTGCGCCATGGATACGGCGCCGCTGACGATTTTTTGCCTGGCGGACAGGATGGCCGCCGCCTGCTGCCGCTGCAGCATGGCGCTGGCGATTTCCGTCGAGTAGGCCAGATGGGTCAGACGGGCCTCGATGACTTCGACGCCTGCCACATTTAACCGTTCCTGCAAATTCTTGGTCAGTTCTGAAGAAATATCTTCCGGATTTCCCCTCAGGGTGATCTCTTCATCTTCGAAGGCATCATAGGGATATTTGGTGGCCACGTGGCGGATGGCCGTTTCGCTTTGGATCTCCACGAACTGTTCATAATCCTCCACATCGAACCGGGCCTTGGCCGAATCGACGACTTTGAAGACGACCACGGCCGCGATTTCGATCGGATTCCCCAACACGTCGTTCACTTTCAGCTTATTGCTGTTGAAGTTTCGCACCCGAAGGGAGATCGTGTCGCGGACCGTCAATGGCACCGTTAAAAACAGGCCGCTTTCCCGGATCGACCCCAAATATTTTCCGAAGAAGATGACGACCTTCGCCTGATTCGGTTGGACGATGGTGATGCCCGTCGCCAGGACCGCGGCGACAAGGAAGATGATGACGGCAAGGATCCACTGTTGTTTCCAGGCCAGAAAGGCGGCGGATCCGATCAGGAGGACAAGGATGAGGATGCCGAGATAACCGTTCATCGACCAGGCTCTGGTTTCTTTCATAAAATCACCCCAATATTAATTTTATATTATTATGATATCAAATTTCAGAACATTTTTCAATTTCGGTTGCCTTCCGAACGGCCATTTTTTGTCGAAGGGGTGCCATGGGAGAACCCGGATGCGAGCCTATTGAATTTATTTTCGGATTGGGAAGCATTCGGGGACAGGGTCAAGCCGTTTCGGAATGCGAGCCCATTGAATTTATTTTCGGATCCTTTGATCGGGCTTTGCGGTCTCGGGCCGCGACGTTTTTCCACTCTTTTTGATCGGGTGGCAGCCATGGAAGGAGGCCTGCCTTTCCGATAAGCGTTCGGATCAGACGCTTTCTTTTTTTGCCCGTTGGAATGGTCCCGCGCCGCCGATCGGATCATCGTCCATCCTTTGCCGGGGCGGGAGGGTCCGAATATTTTTATCCGGGGAAATTATCCGCACAAAAGTGAATTCGCTTGAAAGGCAAGAGGGTTCAAATGTTTTTATCCGGTTCCGTTGCCATATGGCATGATATTGAAATGTCCAATCTTGACCGCCGACTGTTCAACACGGGGAAAATTTGTCCCGCATTCTTGTTTTTCCGATCCGTACCGGACGGTTCCAGATTCAAAGAAAAATGCCCAAGATTTTGGCGAATCGTCCGATAGAAAGTCCCGTTTGTTCAATATTTGGGGCAAAACGTTCAACATTTGTTCCGGTTTGCCGGGCCGATCGTCCATCATCTCAACCGGATCGTTCAACATCCGGATAAAAATGTCCAACATCCCAGGGAATGTCCAACATTTTCAAATGTATGTTCAACATGAAAAAAAGCTGTCCAACATAAAGGAAAAAATAACCAACATTTTGGAAAAAACGTTTATCATCGCGAAAAAAACGTCCATCATCGCGGAAAAAATGTCCATCATCGCAACCGGTGCCCAACATCGGAACCGTTTTGTCCAAAATCATGGCCCTGATGGACGGATGCCGGATCGGTTTTTTCCTCCCTTGCGAGGCCGAATTGGGCTCCGATGGCCCAATCGACCCTTTCGGAACGGCCCGAAAAAATAAAAACCTAACAACGCGGGGATGCGCTGTTAGGAAGTTTAGAATTCGTTTTCCCATCGTCATGCACGGCCCGGCGGACGTACGCAACGTGAACCCCGGTCGTTTTGAACGGATGGAGTTGGCCGGGGCTCGCAAGGATGACGGGACCGGCCGGATGGCGGATCCGGTTTTCCTTTCTTGGGCCGGTCCATCGCTTCGTCATTTGCCGTCCGATTCCGCCTCCAAAAGGCCGTATTTCTTTTTCATCCGGAGAAGGATTTTCATCCAGCTGTTGGAAAAGACCGCAAGAAAAAATACGTTGGATAAGGCGTGGGCCAAATCGAAGAAAAAGCTTGCCCCGTAAATGGCGGCAATCCCTTTCCAGTTCCAATGGTCCAGGACGGTGAGGATGACCCACAGGTTCATCAGCCAGTTAAAGGCGAAGCCGGAAAGGAAACCGAACAGGCCCCTGCCGAAGGAGTTTTTTATAAAAAATGAGGACCGGAGAAGTCCGCTGATCCATCCGATCATCCCCCAGCCGTACATCTGCCACGGGGTCCACGGTCCCTGTCCGAGGAAGATGTTGGAAACCAGGGCGGCCAAAGCCCCCACCGCAAATCCGCTTTCCGCTCCGAAAACGGCCCCGGTCAGGATCACGACGAAGGTGGTCGGTTGAACGCTGGGAAGCGAAGCGAACGGAACCCGGGAAAGGGCGGCCACCGCTCCCAATACCGCGAGGATGACGATTTCCCTTCCGCTCATCTTTTTCCATTCAAAGCGGATCATGAGGGGCAGGAAACTGGCCGCCATCAGGCACAGGCTGACGGACAAATAATGTTTCTGGATGAAGAGGGGAAAGGCGAGCAGCAGGGCGATGAACAGGATGAGGAAGGCCGCCGGCAAGGCGTAGGCCCGCCCTTTTCTTTTTGGGGTTTTTACGGAATCGTCCATTTTTTTCTCGCCTCCCCGATCGAGATCACTTCCGGTACATGGCTGTTCCTTGTCAGGCGGCTGATTGCGGTCGTATAAAAGGAATTTCCCTTAAAAAACTGTTCCGTCGGGGAAGCGGCGGCGATCCGGCCGGCGAACATCATGGCGCATCGCGTGGCGCAGCCTGCGGCGAATTCGATGTCATGGGTGACGAGGACGACCGTCGTCCCCTCCTTCCGCAGCGCCTTTAATAGATCGGCGAATTCCCTTTTCATCTCCGGGTCCATCCCCTTTGTCGGTTCATCCAGCAGAAGCAGCCGCGGGGAAGGAAGGAGCAAGGCGGCAAGGGCCGCTTTCTGCAGCTCGCCGCCGCTCACATCATAAGGATGGCGGTCCATGACGTGCCGGATGCGGAAAAATTCCGCCAGTTCCTCCGCCCTTTCCTTTCCGGCCTCGATCCGGAACCGCCCGGCGACGGCGGCCAATTCTCCGCCGATCGTATCGCGGATAAAGAGGAGTTTCGGATTTTGCGGCAGATAGGCGATTTCCTCCGGCTGCGGCCGCGCCAATTTTTTTCCCCGATAGAAGATGCGCCCCCTTTGCACCGGAAGAAGGCCGGCCATGGCCTTGAGCAATGTGGATTTGCCCGTCCCGTTGGCCCCGACGATCGCCAGGAGCTCCCCTTCAAAGACGGTCAGGGAAAGGCGGTCAAGCACCTTCCTTTCGTCCTTCCCGTAGCGGAATTCCGCCGCCTTCACTTCCAACAGGGGCCGCTCCTTGTCCTTTTTTCCGGAATCCTCCTTTTCGGGATCGGCGGCCCCGACGGTGTATTGCCCGAGCCGCCTTTTTCCTTCCTTTACCGACAGGGGGAGATCCTCCGGATCCGGATCGGGGAAAAATTCCAAAAAGAGCCGGGGAACTGCCGGCAAGAAGGCGCGGACCGCCTTTTCCCCCCTTTTTTCCATCCGGCAGAGGGCCCTTTTCGGTGGTTCGTCCAATAGGAGCTTTCCCCTTTCCAAAAACAGGACCCGGTCGGCCAAGGGGAACACCTCGTCCAGGCGGTGTTCCGCCAGCAAAACCGTCAAGCCGAACTCCTCGTTCATCCGTTTGATGATATGCAAAAAATCCTTCGTGGCCACCGGATCCAATTGGGCCGTCGGTTCGTCCAGGAGCAGGACATCCGGCCCCATCAGCAGGACGGAGGCCAGATTGATCAGCTGTTTTTGGCCGCCGGAGAGGTGATGGATTTCCTTGTCCAGGAGCGGGTGGATCCCGAAAAAATGGGCCATTTCCGCCACGCGCTTTCGCATCTCATCCGTTTCCATCCCCATGTTTTCCAAACCGAAGACGAGTTCGTCCAGCACATGGTCCATGACGATCTGGTTTTCCGGATCCTGGAAGACGAACCCGATTTTTTTGGCCGCCAACATTTTATCCGTCCGTTCCAAAGGTTTGCCCCGGAACAAAATCTCCCCTTCCCGCCTTCCGTGCGGGGCGATCTCCCTTTTAAACAGCCTCAGCAGCGTCGATTTTCCGCTCCCCGAAGGCCCCAGAAGGAGGACGAACTCCCCGGGGTTCACGGCGAAGGAGATGTCTTCCAAGGCGCACCGGTCCCCGTCGGGATAGGAAAATGTCAAATTTTTCGCCTCCAGTATCGCCATGCCGCCGCCTCCTTTCCTTCCGCAATGAGCGGGAAGCCGATCAACAGCGCAAAAAAGGAAAAAAACACCCATTCCCTTCCGTACAACAGGACCGGTTCTAGACCCGGGAAAAGGGTGAGCAAGCCGTCCCCCAGATACCATCCGGCAACGGTTGCGGCGGACAAAGCTAACAAAAAAACGATGGCGGCAAAATCGCCGGGCCGGAAGGAATAGGGGGTGTATTTGCTCCGTTTCCCCAGTCCGTATCCCCTGGCGAGCATGGAATCGGCCGTTTGGATCCCGTCTTCCAGCGACCAGGTCAGCAGGATTTGGGTCAGGAGCATTCCGTGTTTCATCCGCTGCCGGAGCGGGCCGGCGGCGATGCCCATCCCCCTTCCCCGCTGGACCATCCCGATTTCGTCCAGCCTCCGTTTAAACAGGGGGACGAACCGCACCGCCAGCATGGCAAGCAGGGCCCATTTCGGCAGCCATTTGGAAAACAAAAACAAAAATTTTCTCCCGTCGATCACCAGATGGAAAGTGGAAAAAAGGGCCAAAAGGGAGAAGAGGGTGAGGCCGTTCATGGCGCCCTGAAGGACCGCTTCCAAGGTGACGGGATTTTGAAAGACATAAAACAGGATGACGCTGCCCCGGTGGTTGAAAAGGGGGGTCAGAAGCAGGAGGGAGAGGGTGAACAGGGCAAAAAGGGCGCCCCAGCCTTTCAGCGTCCTCCCCCTGTCCAAAACCAGGTTGACCGCCGTCAAAATCAGGCCGGAAAAGAACAAAAAAAAGGGATGCTGACAGATCATGATGGCGGTGAAAGCGAAGACGTAGTACAAAAATGCGACAAAAGGGTGAAGGGCGCGGAAACCGTCAGCCATCCGGCCTCACCTTTTTTTGAAAAGAGAAAATCTTATTCCGCATTTTCCGAAAGGGGGAATGCCTCCAGGAAACCATGGTGTCACCCGATTTCTTTCTCATTTGCCGGTTTGGGGAACATCTTCACCGGCTCAATTTTTTGTTTTTGTGAAATCCTTCGTGTAGAACCATACAATTTCGTCTCCGTTTTTCACGGGCTCGCTGCCCGCCCCCCGGTTCACGATGACCCCGTTCTTTTTGTACAGCCAGCCGCTCAGCGGCCCGTAGTCAAATTCATATAATCCATGGATGCCTTCCATGTATGCGCTCGCTCCCGAACCGCTTGCCTCGTACTGGAGCCCTCTGTCCTTCAAAATTCTGATCGTGGCGGTAAAGACCGTATCCTTTGAACCGATCCCGATTTTCGAAGGAGGTAGAAAGACCTTCGTTTTGCCGTGTTCGTCAAGCCCGATCACGGATACGGTGACCGCCGGTTCGGGCCGGGATGCGGGCGCTGCGCCGGTTCCCGATTTTTTGCCCGGGGATGTGCCGGAAGCCGTCTGCCCGGAACGGCCGGCCTCTTGTCCGGTTTTCTTTTCCTTTTCCCCGTTTTTCTCCGGATTATCGGGGTTTTTCTCCGGATGATCGGAGGCGGCCGTTTCCCCGGCCTTTTCCGCCGGATTGCCGCTTGCTCCGGTTCCCGTTTGGTCTCCGGCGGCGGCCGAATCCGCTGCCGGGGCCTTTTCTTTTATGTCCCCGCCGGTCTTCCTCCCGGTGGCTGCGGTTTCGGCTTTATCGCCGGCATCCCCGGCTTTTCCGGAACCGGCCGCCTGTTCGGCTTGCCAATCATCGGCCTTGTTTTGCGGCAGCGGGCTGTCCTTTTCGCAGCCGGAAGAGAAGATAAATAGAATCAGGGCAACGGCCAGCAGCAAAACCTTTTTGCAAGATGCCAATCTGTCTCCCTCCCCGTGCCCGAATTCGCGGATCGGAAATGGATATCCCAAAAACAGGCCCCGCCCCGAAAATCAGCCCTTGAACACCTTTTTTCTTTGCAGGAGCAGGGCGGCGGCCAAAACCATCAGCAAAATGCCGGAAAGCAAAACTTCCACATGTCCGGCCGCCGTATCGGGCAAGCGTTTCCCTTCTCCGTCCGCATCGGTTTTTTGATCCGCCGGGTTCGGCTTCGCGACGCCGGCGACCGGGACTTTTTCGCCTCCCGCAAACTGAAACACCGAGCCTTCGCCGCTCAAATATTTTTGATAGGCCGCCAGCGCCAGGAAGGCTTGCGCGGTCGACATCGGATTGGACGTTTCATCGGAAGGCAAATGGGCGAATCCCCCGTCCGCCTTTTGGAAATCGAGCAGGCGCCGGACCAGGCTGCCCCCCGGCTTTGTGAACGGTTCTCCCGCCGGGTCCACCCGGTTTGCCGTCAAGCCGATGATGACTTGGGCGATCGATTCGCTTGCTTCCCCGCCGTTTACGGCCTCGTCGAACCCGCCGGTGTCCGCCTGGGCCTTCGACAGCCAGTTCACCGCGGCATCGACGGCGTCTTTGACTTTCTTTTCACCGGTGTAGGGGGAAAGGGCCGCCAGGGCCATGCCCGTCATATCGCTGCTGGGGCTGTCGCCGAAGAGGGACCATGCCCCGTTGTCCAGCTGGGCGTCCAAGATCGCGGCGACCAGTTTTTCCCGCGTCCATTTCGCCCTTTCAGGGACCTGATAATCCCCGCTGTCGAGGGCCAGCAGGGCAAAAATCGGTCCGTTGTTCCCTTGTTTCGTCATTCTTTCGTGGTTGGCCAATTTCTCGATCAAGTTGTAGCCGGCCACATCGGCCGCATCTTTCCCGGAAGCCGTCAAGACGAGGATCGCTTTGGCCAGGTCGGTGACGTTCCGGTAGTTCCCACCGTTGGCTGCGGCCTCTTCCGCCGTCTGTTCCGCATAGGTTTCGGGGACGGGCTGATGAAGGGCCTTCAAAGCCAGGATGCCGTACCAATCCAAATTCCGGTTTTTGGCGAAATAGCCGTTTATCCGCTCGATGGCCGTTTGGACTTCCTTTTTCAGGCTTTGGCCCGGCTTGTTTTGATTTCCGCCGCCCGGGTTCGGATCGGCGGGGTTGTCCGCGGGTTTATCGGAACCGCCGTCACCCGGGTTCGTTCCGCTGTCAAAGGGCACCGCCTTTATTTGGAGATGATCCCCTTCTTGCATTTGATAGCTGACAAGACCCTTCTCCATGAACTTTCCGTTCATGTACATTTCCCAGTTTCCGTTTCCGTCCAGCAAGCCGCCGATATCGTTAATGAAGGTGAGCCATCGGGAATCGACGGAAACATCAAGGGCCACCTTGCGTGCCTTTGCCGCCTGGACGAGGGCGTCATAGGCGGTTCCGCCTTTTACGATTTCCACTTCCGTTTCGGGAATGACTTCCTTCTGATCCGCCGCGACGGCGGACACTTTAACGGTGATCGTTTCCGGAGGATAAGAGGTGATTTTCAGCAAAAGATTGTCCCCGTTTTTCACTTTGTATAAGGAAACGCCAGCGTTCGGATCTATGCCGTTGACAAAAAATCCCCAATAATCGCTGCCTTGCGGCTCGACATTTCCCACTTTGGTAATAAAGGCGCCCATTCCATCATAAAGCTGGTATTCCATGGGAATATTTTTCTCTTCGGTGACGGTTCGCAAAACACCGAAGGCCGTCTCTCCTTCAGTAGCTGGAACGGCAACCGTTTCCAATACCGGTGCCTTTTCATCGTACCCGATGATGGTGACCGTGACCGCGTTTTTCAAGGTTTCCGCCCGTGCCTGCAGGGCGGACAGGCCGCTTTGGGCGATGAGCAAGAACGTGACGGCGATCATGGCCAAAAACTTTTTCAACGAACGCGCATCCATCAATATCCTCCTCCCGAAGATTTTTCCAATAAAAAAACATCCCTCGGAGGAGATGTCATTTGCATGCCAAAGGGAGCCGTCTGAAATGACGGATCCGCGAAGACGCAAACGCACCCCCTATCCGCGTAGGGTTTACGTCATGAAAAATAGGCAGGTCTCCTGGCTCATGATCATCATTTCCCGGCACCTTCCCGTTTGCGGGGCAAACAGTGGCATCACGCCGGGAAACTCCCATTCACAGTGGCGGGACCGCGTCGGATTTTCACCGAACTTCCCTTTTAATGATTTCCCTCCGGTGCCCCGGCAAGGAAATCAACCTATTTTTCTGACTATTCAATTGACTTTATCTCCATCTTAATCCAGCGAAAAAAGAACGTCAAGACAAAAATGGAAAAGGAAAACCGCGGCCGGCTGATTTCGCCCGGAAGAGCTTCAGCCGCATCCGGGTCCGCCGGCGCAGAAAAAAATCCGACTCAAGTCCAATCCAAAAGGGAACCCGGGTACATGATCAAAAATTCGAAAAGGGACTATGATGAAGACAAGAAAGGAGGAATGGAAATGGGAGAAGCGATTTTCCTGATCCTTGCCCTGATTTTGGGGATTACGGTTTTGTTTAACCTCGGGCCGATCATCGTTCTGACGATCACCTTGTCGTTGGCCTATGTGGCTTTCCGGCAATACAAAAAAGCGGGGACGACGGGCAAAAAGATGTTGTGGCTGATCCTGTGCGGCGTCTTCCTCATCGCTTCCGTGACCAACGCGCCCGCCGTGGTCGGGCTGGCCGCCGCAGCCATCCTGTACCTTTTGTACAAAAACCGCAAAGAAAAGAAGGATTCCGCAGGAATCAACGGGAACGGGGACGATCCCTTCGTCCATTTTGAAAAGGAATGGCGGGAGTTAAGCCGTTCCTACAGGCCGAATGAATTTTGAGTATAAAAAAGGAAGGAGAGCAGATTCCTATGGCAAGCGTATTTGAACGGATGAAAAACGTGATTTTGGCCGACATTCACGAAATCCTTGACGAAAAAGAGAAAAGGAACCCGATTGCGATGCTTAACCAGTATTTGCGGGAATGCGAGAAGGAAACGGAAAAGGTCCGGAAACTGGTGGAAAGGCAATATTTGCTGAAGGATGAATTCACCCGCGAATACCACCACGCCCTGGAGATGGCGGAAAAAAGGAAAAAACAATCGGAAATCGCCGAAAGGGCCGGCGAAGCGGAGCTTTTTGAATTCGCCCAAAGCGAACATATGCAGTACGCGGAACGGGCGGCCCGGCTGAAGGAAGCGAAGGAGAAGGCGGAAGAGCAGCTGGTCCAGCTGGAACGAAAGTACGAGGAATTGAAACATAAGCTGAAGGACATGCAATTGAAGCGCATGGAACTGATGGGCAGGGAAAACATCGCCCGGGCCCAATACCGGATGAACAAATGGCTGGAGAATCCCGCCTATTCCGAAACGCCCTTCCGGCGGTTCGCCGAAATCGAAAGATATTTGGAAAGGCTGGAATACCAGGTGAATTCCGATTACTTCCGGCAAACGATCGACGCGAAGATCGCCCAATTGGAAAAAAGGCTGAAAAACGAAGAAAGCCATTAAAAAGGTAAGGAAAAAATGGTATTCTAGAAGGCGTAGTAACCCTTTACTGCGCCTTTCGCCCGTTGGGGAGGGCGCAAGGAATATCTTGCCGAGAAAGTCCGACGATGAATACTTGGATGGACTGAAAAAGAAGGGCGCAAGGAATATTTTGCCGAGAAAGGAGGCCCCCCATGCGGAAATACTGGAATGTCGATCAAATCAGCGGGCTGATTCTGCTTGCGGTCGCAGCCCTGGTCATCGAGCTCCTGTTTTTCGACGGGGGGCTTCTCATCAGTCTGGCGGCCGGCTTGGCATGCCTTTATTTCAGCAAAAAACAGCGGGAAGCGGCGGCGAAGAAGGCCTTGTTCCTCATCGGCTGCTTCATTCTCGCCCTTACCGTCGTCAACATGATGACCTTCCGCCTGTTCGTCCTCGGGGTCGTGGGATGGGTCGTTTACCGATATTACCAGTCGAAAAAACATCCGCAAGTGATTGCCCCTCCTTTCCCCGAACATCCGGTGCCGGAACGGAAGGTTTTGAAACGAAAGCCCCTGTTTCAAAACCTTTTGTTCGGCAGCCAACGGACGCCACGGGAAGTCTACGAGTGGAACGATATTCATCTTTTGCTCGGCGTCGGGGACGTGGTGATCGATTTAAGCAATACTTTTTTGCCGAAAGACGCCGTCATTTCCATCCGGGGCTTCGTCGGCAATGTGCAAATCCTCGTCCCCTACGAAGTCGAATTTACCATCCATCATACGGCCGTTTTCAGCCAGGTGCAAATCCTGGATGAAATCGGGGAACGGGTCATCAATGAAGCGATCGAGTATGAAACGGAAGCTTACGGGAGCGCGACGGAAAAAGTGAAGATCTTCACCTCGATGATCGTCGGGAAAGTCGAGGTGAGAAGGGTATGAACCTGTTTTTCCGGCAGTTGTCCGCCGGCTTCGCGGTGATCCTGCCGCTCGTTGCGGCCATCAGCACCATTCTGTTCGCCGCCTATCCGTTGGACGACTGGTCCCTATTGTGGAAGAGGGAAGTGTTCGACATCCCGTTCCTCATGTTCCTTCCCCTGTTCAGCATCGGGGCGGCCTTCCTGGCCGCCGTCGGATCGACCCTGTACTGGCGGAAACAGTTCAAAACGATCGAAGATTATTTGCTGGCGGTCGAACACGGGCATGTCCCTTCCAAAAAGGATAAGAAGTTCCTTCAGGAAGTGGCCGATATCTTGTCCGGGATCGAGCAGGTGCAAAAGCAGCTCCAGGAACAGACGAAAATCTCCCAAAAATTGGCGAAGGAAAAGGCGGAAGAATTGGATAAACGGATCGAGGAGCTGGTTTTTGAAGAACGGCAGCGCCTGGCGAGGGAACTCCATGATTCCGTCAGCCAGCAATTGTTCGCCGCTTCCATGCTCCTTTCCGCGATCATCGAAGGCGGGAGGGATCCGGAGGAAAATCGGAGGCAGCTGAAACTCGTGGAGAAGACGATCCAGCAGGCCCAATTGGAAATGCGGGCGTTGCTGCTCCATTTGCGTCCGGCGGCATTAAAAGGGAAATCGTTGAAAAAAGGAATCGAGGAACTGCTCGTCGAACTCAGCCAGAAAGTGCCGATCCAGATCCGCTGGAAGGTCGAAGATCTGCAAATCAATCATAAAGGCGTGGAAGATCATCTGTTCCGGATTTTGCAGGAGGCGGTGTCGAACACGCTGAGGCATTCCAAAGCGAGTGCGATGGAAGTGCTCCTCGTGGAACGGGACGGCTTCATTATCCTGCGGGTCACCGATGACGGCGAAGGGTTTGATGTGGACAAAGTGAAGACCGCTTCCTACGGTTTGCAAAATATGAGGGAAAGGGCCCGGGAAATCGGGGGAACATGGAAGATGGTCAGCAGCCCGGGGATGGGGACGAAGCTGGAAGTCCGGGTTCCGATCGTCCATTTGGGGGGTGAAAAGGATGATTAGCGTGTTGCTTGTCGACGATCATGAGATGGTCCGGATCGGCGTATCCGCCTATTTATCGTCACAGCCCGATATTCGGGTCGTCGGCGAGGCGGAAAACGGCAAAAAAGGGGTGGAGATGGCGTTAAAGCTTCGCCCGGATATCATTCTGATGGACCTGGTCATGAAAGAAATGGACGGGATTGAAGCGACGAAGGAAATCATCCGGCACTGGCCGGAAGCGAAGATCATCATCGTGACCAGTTTTATCGACGATGAAAAAATGTTTCCCGCCCTGGAAGCGGGCGCCACCAGCTATCTTTTAAAGACATCGAAGGCGGGCGAAATCGCCGACGCCATCCGTTCCACCTATTACGGCCAAACGGTGCTCGTTCCGGAAGTGGCTGCGAAGATGACGGAAAAGCTCCGCAGCCGCAAAAAAGCCCTCCCCCACGAAGAACTGACGAACCGGGAAATGGAAGTGCTGCTTTTGATGGCCGAAGGAAAATCCAACCAGGAAATTGCGGAGGAATTGTTCATCTCCTTAAAAACGGTCAAGGCCCATGTCAGCAATATTTTGGGCAAATTGGGGGTCCAGGACCGGACCCAGGCGGTGATTTACGCTTTTAAGCATTCCCTGGTGAAAAAATAGAGCCTTCCGGGGAAACGGATAGCTGTATTCCGTGAAAAGGAGGCAAGCCGGGGGAAACATTCGGCTGTTCACCTGCTGTATTTCGTTAAAAAGGCCACCGGGAAGTCTTCTGGGGGACGGATTCGGCCGTTTGCATGCTTCCGTTCAAAGGCGCAGGAAAGCCGGCCGGGGGAACGGATGCCTGTTCACCCGGGCAGCCGGCGCCACAGGCGGAATTGGGGGATCCGATCAGCTGAATGAATGGCGCATCGAACTTGAACGATCCTCCGGCGAAGAAATCGGAGGAATCCCCTCCCCGACCGGGGGCTGCTTTTCCGATGTTTTTTCCGGGGGTGTGAAGGGAAAAATGATAGCCATCCCCGTTTCCTGCCGGATTGAAGGCGGGATTCCCATATGGCGGAAGAAAACCGCCGTTTTCCGATTTTCACGGCTTTTTTGGGGAGCCCGGAAAAATTTATCCGGATCGGGCCTGCCCATCCGGCTTGGAGGTTCCTGCCTGAAATTTTCGGTCAAATTTGTTCAAATATGAACAATTTGGTTTTCGCGGCGGCCCCCTGCCGGAAAATCCGGTTTTCGGATCCGGGCATGCATAAAAGACAAAAAGGAGACAGGTGAGGCAGATGGGAAAATCCGATGAAGAAATCGCTCGGGAAGCCGGGATGCTTCCCATTGAAGAGGTGGCGGCGAAGATCGGCATCGGCCGCCAGGCCCTTGAATTGTACGGGGATTATAAGGCGAAGATTCGCGAGGATCGTATCGAAGGATTGGCCGGGCGGCCGGACGGAAAATTAATTCTCGTCACCGCCATTTCCCCCACCCCCGCCGGGGAGGGAAAGACGACCGTGGCCATCGGCCTGGGGGATGCCCTGCAAAGGCTCGGTTTGAAGTCCGCCATCGTCCTGAGGGAACCTTCGTTGGGGCCCGTGTTTGGCAGAAAAGGGGGAGCCTGCGGCGGCGGGTATGCCCAGGTCGTCCCGATGGAAGAGATCAATTTGCATTTCACCGGCGACATTCATGCCGTCGGCGCGGCCAACAATCTTCTGGCCGCCATGATCGACAATCATATTTACTTCGGCAATCCCCTCGGCATCGATCCCCGCCGGATCACATGGAAACGGGCCGTGGATATCAACGACCGGCAGCTGCGCAGCATCGTGGCCGGGCTGGGCGGAAATGCGAACGGCGTGCCCAGGGAAGACGGCTTTCAAATCACCGCCGCTTCGGAAGTGATGGCCATTCTGTGCCTGTCGGAAAATTTGGCAGAGATGAAAGAGCGGCTAAAAAACATCATCGTCGGATACACCCGGGACGGCCGGCCGGTCACCTGCGGCGATTTGAAGGCCCACGGAGCCATGGCGGCCCTGTTGAAGGACGCGTTGAAACCGAATCTGGTCCAAACCCTCGAGCATACTCCCGCCTTTGTCCACGGCGGTCCCTTCGCCAACATCGCCCATGGCTGCAGCAGCATCAAGGCGGCCAGGCTGGCGTTGAAGTGCGCCGATTACGTGGTGACGGAGGCCGGTTTTGGCTCCGATTTGGGCGCGGAAAAATTTTTCGACATCAACTGCCGTTTATTCGGCCTGAAACCGGCGGCGGCCGTCGTCGTGGCCACCGTCAGGGCCTTGAAGATGCACGGCGGGGCCGCCCTGGAAGATGTCGGCAAGGAAAATCTCGACGCCTTGGCAAAAGGCTTCCCCAATTTGAGCAAGCATGTGGAAAATATGCAAAAGGTATTCGGCCTGCCCGCCGTCGTGGCCATCAACCGATTTCCGTCGGACAGCGAAGCGGAATTGGACTGGCTGGCGAAAAAATGCGAAGAATCGGGCGTAAAAGCCGTCCGGTGCGAGGTTTGGGCAAAAGGGGGAGCCGGCGGAGAAGCGTTGGCGAGGGAAGCGGTGAAACTGGCCGAAAGGGAAAGCCGTCTTTCCTATGCCTATGACCTGGACGACCCGATTCCGATGAAAATCGAAAAACTCGTCCGCCGCGTTTACGGCGGAAAAGGGATTGAAATCACGGCGCAGGCGGAAAAAGCGATCGAAAAACTGGAAAGGATGGGTTGCGGAAATCTTCCCATCTGCGTCGCCAAGACCCCCTATTCCCTCTCCGACGATCCGAAAAAATTGGGGCGACCCGCGGATTTTACGGTGACGGTCCGGGACGTGAAATGTTCGGCCGGTGCGGGTTTTCTCGTCGTCTTTACCGGGGATGTGCAGACGATGCCGGGACTGCCGAAAAAGCCCGCCGCGGAAAGCATCGATGTGGACGGAGAAGGGCGGATTTCCGGCCTGTTTTGACGCGGGAGGAGGCGGGGAGTTTGCGGCGTCGGGGGTTTTTCTTCCCGTTCATGGTCCTGCGGCCGGAAGGAATCCCGGTCCGGAGGATCGATCCCGAAAAATTCCTCCCTCGGGGACGATGGGAAAAGGGGCTTTCGTCCGTTCGCAAGGGGCTTGCCGGGAACGGCATTTTCCTTTCTGTCTCCTTTTCCGGCGCCGCAGGCGGAGTTGCGGGAAAAGGGACGGAAAACAGTTGAAGATTCCGGGATTCCCTGTCCGCTCCCTCTGCCGGAGCGGGAAAAGGGCTTGATCGGAGATCCGCTTTATGGAAAAATGAGGGTTGCGAAATGAAGGAAGCGGACCATTTTTGGGCGAAATAGTCCTTCACATACTGGACATATCTCGTTGCGAAATGAAGAAAGCGGGCCATTATTTCCTGCGCATTAAGGTGGGAGGAAGATGCATTCGTTGATAAAACCTGAGGACACGTGGCTGTTATTGGGATTTTTGACCGGCTGGGCCGCAGCCAGCATCTATTTGGAACAAAAATACCGATGGGCCGCCAAGATTTCCGGCGCCGTCATCGCATTATTCGGGGCGTTAATCCTGGCAAATCTGAACATTATCCCGACGGAGTCGGATGTTTACGATGCGGTTTGGACCTATGCGATCCCCCTCGCCATCCCGATGCTTCTTTTCCAGGCGGATTTGAAAAGGATATGGCGGGAGAGCGGAAGGATGATTGTCATTTTTTTAATGAGTTCCTTCGGCACGGTGATCGGGGTCTATTTGGCCTTTTTGGCGTTGAAAGACCGGATCCCCCACCTGGATAAGATCGGCGCGATGATGACCGGGTCCTATATCGGGGGATCGGTCAATTTTGCCGCTTTGTCGGCGAAGTTTGAAACTCCGGGAGAGCTCGTTTCCGCGACGGTGGTCGCCGACAATGTGATGATGGCCGTTTATTTCTTCGTTTTGATGGCGATTCCGGCTTTTTCTTTTTTCCGCAAACATTATCCGACCCCCCATATCGACGCCTTCGAAAGGGAGGCGGGGAAAAATCCCGATGCGGCGCCGTCTTCCTTTTGGCGGCGGAAAGAAATATCGCTAAAAGATATCGCGTTTACTTTCGCATCGGCATCCGTCATCGCCGCCGTCTCCTTCAAGCTCGCCGAGATCTTTGACGGGCTGATTCCCTCCGGGGATCAGGCATCCTTTCTGATGAACACGTTAAACGGGATGTTCGGGGACAAATATTTGATGTTAACGACGGTGACCGTCATCGCCGTGACCGTTTTCCGGAAGTTTTTCGGAAACTTGCGCGGGGCCCAGGAAATCGGCACCTTTTTGATTTATCTCTTCTTTGTCGTCATCGGCGTGCCGGCTTCCGTTCCCCTCCTGTTGAAAAACGCGCCGCTCCTGATGGTTTTTGTTTTCATCATCGTTTTTGTCAATATGGCGGTGACCCTTATCGCGGGAAAATGGTTGAAATTCACCTTGGAAGAAGCCCTCTTGGCGACCAACGCCACCATCGGGGGGCCGACGACCGCCGCGGCGATGGCGGCCGCCAAAGGCTGGGACCGGCTGATCGTCCCCGCTTTGCTGGCCGGGATATTCGGGTATATGATCGGAAACTATGCGGGAAGCATGATGGGATATTTTTTGCACGCTTTGCTGTAGAGGACGGGAACCCCGTCCTTTTAGGTTGATTTTTTTAATCCAATTCTTTTTTGTTTTTTCATTCAAATAAACATTTGAATAATAAAAGAAATGAGGTATAATATATTCAAACAGAAATTTGAATATGAAAGAGGGATAATGAATGAGTAAGAAAGGTACATGTGAAATTTATTGTTATGACGAAGAAAAAGTCAATCGAATACAAGGGGAATTGCAAAAAGAAGATATATCCAGTGTTGTCCAGTTGTTTAAAGCACTGGCAGATGAAAATAGGGCAAAAATTGTCTATTCACTTTGCCAAGATGAAGAGTTATGTGTATGCGATATTGCCAATATCATTGGGGCTTCTGTTGCAACCACTTCCCATCATCTACGGATCCTTTATAAACAAGGGATTGTAAAGTATCGAAAAGAAGGAAAACTGGCATTTTATTCGCTGGATGATGACCATATTAAGCAGTTAATCATGATTGCGTTAGCACATGATAAAGAGGTGAAAGTCCGTGTCTGAACAACAAGCAAAATTATCTAAATCAGAAGCGAAAACCTACCGTGTTCAAGGATTTACTTGTGCAAACTGTGCGGCAAAGTTTGAAAATAACGTAAAAGCATTGCCAGGTGTTCAAGATGCTAAAGTAAACTTTGGAGCATCTAAAATTACCGTTTGGGGTACAACAACCATCGAAGAATTAGAAAAAGCAGGAGCTTTTGAAAACTTAAAGGTTCGGGAAGATA
>Ga0207865_101119_pt1 | contig 22492 bp, 17 predicted proteins | sample HigsolmetaAR204D_FD_184836 | JGI IMG/M metagenome (GOLD analysis project Ga0207865, IMG submission 184836) | Ionic liquid and high solid enriched microbial communities from the Joint BioEnergy Institute, USA - AR20-4-D (SPAdes) (version 2) ...
AGCGCGTCATTTTCAGCGTGGAACATGACGCGCTTGTCAGGCGGGATGTAATCGGCGACCAGGGTGGGAATGCCAATTCCGAGATTGATAATCATGCCGTCTTCCACTTCCCTGGCTGCGCGCCGGGCAATTCGCTCGCGGTATCCTTCCGTTTTTACTTCTCCCATGCCCATCGCCAGTTTACCCCCTTGCTCTGCACGATAAAATTGACAAAAACGCCTGGTGTTACGATTTCCTCCGGCGAAAGTTCCCCCACCTCGACGATTTCATCCGCCTCCACAATGGTGATGTCTCCCGCCATGGCCACCAGCGGGCTGAAGTTGCGCGCACTCGTGTCGTACACCAGGTTGCCGAAGCGATCTGCCTTTTTGGCGTGAAGGATGGCCACTTCCGCGGTCAGGGGCGTCTCCAGCAGGTACTCCTTGCCGTTCAGGGTAATTTTTTGCTTTCCTTTTTCCGCAATCGTACCGATGCCCACGTCGGAAAGAATGCCGCCCAGTCCGACGCCTCCAGCCCGGATCCGTTCCGCCAAAATCCCCTGCGGACAAAATTCCACTTCCAGTTCGCCCGCGGTCATTTGCGCCCCCGCATTGGGATTGGAGCCGATGTGGGACGCGATCACCTTCTTCACCCGTTTCTCGGTGATGAGCTTGCCGATGCCGATCCAGGGGAACGCCGTGTCGTTGCTGATCATGGTTATGTCGCGCACGCCCTTGTCCAGAATCAGCTGGACGAGACCAGGGGGATTCCCGATCCCGCCAAATCCCCCGGCCATCAGCGTCATACCGTCATGGAAATAGGCGGCCGCTTCCTCCATGGATATGACTTTGTCAAAACGCTTAGTCATCTCTGTATCTCCCTCCTATCGAAGCAATCCCTGTTGCTTGAGCTCCTCCTGCACATCCGCAATGGCTTCCTTCAGAATCGCCATCAGTTCGTCGATTTCTTCGCGGGTGATGACAAACGGAGGCGCGATAATGACCGCATCACCAGCCACGCCGTTCAGCCCGCCCATTGCCGGGTAGATGATCAACCCTTTTTCCATCGCCTTGGCAATGACGCGCGGCCCCACCCCTGCCGACAGCGGGAACGCTTCCTTGGTCCGCTTGTCCTTGACAAATTCCAGCCCGCACATCAGGCCGAGTCCGCGCGCTTCGCCGACCAGCGGCATTTCCTCCTCGAGCTGTTTCAGGCGGGACAACAGGTACGCTCCCTGTTCCGCAGACTTCTCAATCAAGCCGTGCTTTTCCACGTACTGCAAAACGGCCAGTGATACGGCGGCAGACTGCGGATTGGCGCTGTAGGTATGGCCGGCCATGATCTCCCCGCTGCCTTTTTCGATCGTCGCAATGATTTCCTCCGACACGATCGTCGCCGCCATCGGGGTATAGCCGGAGCTCATCCCCTTGCCGAGCGTTATCAGATCCGGCTCGACGCCCCAGTGGTCAACCCCGAAAGCCTTCCCGGTGCGGCCAACTCCTGTCATCACTTCGTCGGCGATAAACAACACTTCGTATTTTGTGCAAATCTCGCGAATTCTCTGGAAATACCCGTCCGGAGGCACGACGGCACCGCCTGATGCGCCGATGACCGGCTCGGCGATAAAGGCTGCCACCCGCTCCGGTCCGATCCGCAAGATCGCGGTCTCCAGCTCGTTGGCGCATTGCAAAGCGTACTCTTCCATTGTGAGGTTTTCCGGCTTGCGGTACGGATAGGGAGGGGAAATTGTCGGGTAATCCTCCAGCAACGGCACGAACCGCTTGCGCCGCAGGACGTGGCCCGACATGGAGAGCGCGCCGATGGTGATCCCGTGGTAGCTCATCCAGCGGGAGATAATCCGGTTTTTCGTGGGCTTTCCTTTTTCCTGCCAGTACTGAATCGCAATTTTCTGCGCCGTCTCCGTCGCTTCCGATCCGCTGCTGACAAAAAAGCTCCAGTTCAGGGATCCGGGAGCCCATTGCGCCAGCTTGGCCCCCAACGCTTCCACCGCTTCGCTGCTGAAATGGGAACGGTAGGCAAAGGAGACTTTCCTGGCCTGGGCCAGCATCGCTTCCGCCACTTCTTCCACACCGTGGCCGATGCTGACGGTCACGGCACCGCCGCAGCCGTCAATGTACCGTTTCCCCGATTTGTCGTACAGGTAAATGCCTTTTCCGTAGTCGATTACAGGGTAGTTTTTTCCCAATACAGGTTTGATTACATAGCTTCTCATTTGCATAAGTTCCACCTCTTTCTTCTTCCATCCTATTACACCCGCTCCGTTCAGCCATCCGACCGGGTGGCAAAAAAAAAGTAGAAAATAAGCAAAATCTTTTGTACATTTTGTATAAAGAGCATTCGGGAGGGAATTTTATGTCCATCACCATCCGAGAAGCGCTGCAGCTTCCCGATATGGTGCAAACGCGGCTGGTTGCCGGAGCGAGCGGCCTGGACAACCCGATCCGCTGGGTGACCATTGTGGAAGTCCTGGAGGATGCGAGCCGGCTGCAGGAAGGAGAGTTTCTCATCACAACCGGTTTCGGCCTGGACGGCGACAAGGAGCGGATCGCTTCCTTCATCCCGACGCTCGCCCGGCAGAAACTGAGCGGGGTTGCCATTCATACGGGGTTTTACCTGCGCGACATCCCGCCGGAATTTGTTGCAATGGCGGACGAATATCGGCTGCCGCTGATTGAAATTCCGGTGGAAGTCAATTTTTCCACCATCACCAAGGCAATCCTGCAGCCGTTGATCAACAAGCAGTTTGAGACATTGGCCTACTCCCAGGCCATTCACAATCAAATGATTGAAGCGGCCCTGGCAAAAGGGGGACTGCGCGCCGTGGTATCCGAGCTTGCTTCGCTCACGGGCGGGGCGGTCACCCTCGTGGACGAACTCGGCTTCCAGGTCGTGCAGGACGGCGTGAAGACAGATGCGGGAAACGCCATGCAGGAGGCGGATGACGTATCCCATACGGTTTCCATTCGCGCCGGCCGGGAGCTTTTCGGAACCCTGACCCTGCACAAACCCCGGGCGCAGTGGCGGGAACTGGACGAGGTGGCGCTTCAGCATGCCGCCACGCTGTGTGCGCTGGAATATGTAAAGGAACGCGCCGTTTCGGAGACAGAGTGGCGCTTGAAAGGGGATTTCGTGGAAGAACTGCTGAACGGCCGCCAATTGAGGCAGGAGGAATTGGAAAGCCGCTGCCGCACGCTCGGCTATCCGATGCAGGGAAATCATCTGGTCATCGCCGGCAGGGCCAGTGCGGATGAACAGCGCGCCCCTTTGCTTCATCAAAGCGCGATCACCCTGATGCGCCGCCTCTGCGAAAGACAAAAACGCTCCTACCTGCTTAGGGAGCGTTCGCTGTCCGTATTGTTCGTGATGCCCGACGATACCGCCAGCCTGAAGATCCTCCAACAGTTCGCCGAGCGCTGGCAAAAGCTTCATCCTGACGAGATGCTGCATCTGGGCGTGAGCAACCCGCGCGCGCTGGGCCAGCTCAGGGAAGCAGCCGAGGAAGCCTTGTATGCCTTGCAGGCTTATCCGTTTTTGGCCAGGCCGCCGTCCTTGCTGCGCTTTTCGGAAATGCGCGGCTACCAGTTTCTCTACCCGTATCACCGCAGCAAGGAGAGTCTCGCCTCTCTGTGGGAGCCTCTGCTCAGTCCGCTGATCCGCTACGACAAGAGGCACAACCAGCAGCTTCTGGAAACGCTGGAGGCGTATCTCGCGCATAACGGAAACGGCCTGCGAACCTCGCAGGCGCTGTATATCCACCGTCACACATTGAAATACCGGCTGGATCAAATTGAAGAAAAAACGGGCTGTTCGCTGGAAGACGCGCATCAGCGCTGGCAGCTTCAACTGGCCCTGATGGCTTTCCGCCTTCAACAACACCTCTACCCCGCATCCCTGCAATAATTTCGGGCGGGATGTGATCAATCCCAGACCGGGCGGAGCGGCTTCACCCAGATGTTCATGTCCTCGAAGCCGGAAAAAATCGTGCAGTTGTTGATCAGCCTGCCGCGGTATTCATACCCCATCTTGGCGGCGGTAATATTCATGCTGGCAGACTGGGCGCGCGTCAACGAGTAGAGGAAGTAAATGCCTGCCTCCTCCATTTTCTTCTCCAGCGCAAGAAAGATCGGCTGCAACAGCCCTTTTCCGGCGTGCGCGGGATGGGTGGCGCAGTCCGTCATTTCCGCCGAGCCAAAACGCTCCGTCACTTCCGCCGAAGCGGCACAGGCAATTTCCCCGTCCTGTTCCGCGACGATGAAGCGGGTTCCTCCCCGCATTGCCTTTACAATGTAAGCCGGATCGTCCATCGGAGTGGGATAGGTGGCAAAAACCAGCCCGTACAGTTTCGCCAATGCTTCGGCATCGGCTTCACCCGCCTCGCGCATGCTGTACCCGGGCGGCAGCGTCTTCTTTGCTTCGGTTCCCGCCTTGGCCAGGCTGAGTTTCAGGTTTTCTTCGGCAAGCTCCGGAGCGGCAGAAGTTCCCCTTTCCGGCGTGAGAAAGAGCGACAGCAGGTAGGCGTTCTCGCCGCGAAAAAAACCGTCAATCCTGCCCTCCAGCACATACCCGCGCGACTGCCACTGCGTCACGTCCGCCTTTTTGGCATAAATAATGATCTTGCTGGCGTCGATTGCTTCCGCTTGCTTCTTCATCAGCTCGTCCAGCTCATCGAACTGTCCGGCCGGATACTGATGCAGCTTAACCCGTTTGTTTTGCGAATCCAGCACAAGATCGCCGGCATCGAACAAGCTCTTGGAATCGATCATCGCATGACCCCCCTCTTTTCGTCCTTCTTTTCTATCATTGTATGGACTCTTTCGAAATCGTCATCATGCACTTTGTACAAATCGAAAGCGGCGAGACGCGCGTCCCTTTCCCTGGATAGGCGTTCGGCGTGTGCCAAACGCACGTCTCACACATAAAATGAGCAAGAAATGAGAAGAAGGAAAAGGAGGGGTTCGATGAGCTTGCGCGACCGCAGCGATTTTATCCTTGTTCTGGTCCTGTTTGTGCTTCTGGTGATTGTGCTCTGCGCCGTTTCCTGAATACTTTTTCCACGGTCCCTCGCGTATGGTGTAAGGAGGGGCTTTTTACATACGCGCATATCCCTGGAATTTGCTGGTGAAGGGAGGTTCGCCTCGAATGCCCCCTCTGATCTACGCTCATCGCGGCGCCTCCGGTCAGTATCCGGAAAACACGATGATCGCCTTTCGGGCTGCAGAAAAAAAACGGGCATACGGGCTGGAAATGGATGTGCAGCTCAGCGCCGACGAGAAACTGGTCGTCATCCACGATCATCAGCTGGAGCGCACGACCAACGGCAGCGGATGGGTTCGCCGGCATGACTGGAACGAGCTTCGGCAGCTGCGCGCCGACCGCAACGCCGCCAGACGTTTTCCCCAGGCCCGCATTCCGTCCCTGCGCGAAGTGTTCGAACAGTTTGCTCCAACCGGATTGCATTTTATCATCGAACTGAAAAACCTGCTGATCCCCCAGCCCGGGCTGGAAGAAAAGGTGATCTCGCTGATCCGCCGTTATCAATTGACGGAGCGAACGGTCATCTCCTCCTTCAATTACGAAAGCCTGCTGCGCATCAGGGAGCTGGACCCGCAGCAGACGACGGGACTGTTATACGTAGGCTCGCTGCCTGCTCCCTGGGAAGTGGCGGCCCGCTACCAGGCGAATCAGCTGCACGTTCCCCTGGACCAGATCAATCCTGTATTGGTCCGCGAGATCCAAAACCGCGGGCTTGCCGTCATCAGCTGGACGGTAAACAGCGAGCGGGAGATTCGCTCGGTTGCACAGGCGGGGGTGGACGGGATCATCACCAATTTCCCCGGACGCGCCCGCAAAATCCTCCAAAGCCTTTCCTGACCAAAAAGGGGAGCCTGCGTCATCCAGACTCCCCTCTCGTCTATGGAATTTGTCTTGTCAAAGGTTATTTCGCCACGTAGTATTTTCCCTGCCAGGAATTGCGCCGTTTCAGTTCGTCGTCGATGGCGTTGAGCACTTCCCACTTTTTGCGGCTCCACATCGGCCCGATCAGCAAATCAGGCGGTCCGTCCCCGGTCACGCGGTGCACGATCATTTCCGGCGGGAGAATTTCCAGCGTATCCACCACCAGTTTGACGTACTCCTCCTTGGTCAGAAATTGGAGCAGTCCCGCTTCATACTGCTTCACCATCGGCGTTTTGCGCAGCAAATGCAGCAAATGGATCTTGATCCCCTGCACGTCCAAATGGGCGACTGCTTCCGCCGTCTGCATCATCTCTTCATGCGTCTCCCCCGGCAAGCCAAAAATGATATGGGAACAAATGCGAATGTTGTGCTTGCGCAGCTTCTCCACAGCATCCAGATAGCACTGGTAGTCATGGGCGCGGTTGATCAGCTGGGCCGTATGCTCGTGGATCGTCTGCAGCCCCAGTTCCACCCAGAGATAGGTGCGCTCGTTCAGCTCGGCAAGGTACTCCACCACATCATCCGGCAGGCAGTCCGGCCGAGTGGCAATGGAGAGACCGACCACTCCTTCCTGCTGCAGCACGACCTCGTACATCTCGCGCAGTTTCTCGACAGGGGCATACGTGTTGGTATACGCCTGAAAAAAGCCCAGGTACTTGGCTTGCGGCCACTTCGCATGCATGCGGTTCTTGACCTCGTGAAACTGGCGCACCAAGTCCATCCGCCGGTCTCCGGCAAAGTCTCCCGAACCGCGGGCGCTGCAAAACGTGCAGCCGCCGGTCGCCACCGTGCCGTCCCGGTTGGGGCAGGTAAACCCGCCGTCCAGCGGCACCTTGAAGATTTTTTCCTGAAACGTCTGCCGCAGGTGGTAATTCCATGTATGATAGCGCTTGTCTCCCCACATCAGCGGGGTATCATTGGCGCAAGCGTCGGTAGCCATTTTCATCGTCTTTACTTCCTCCTTGTGGCAGATTGGGGATTTCCTTTTGGTCGTCCCGCCACACATGGGTATGTCTCCCTCGATTGCAATCGGGTTTTGACAATAGAATCTGTCCTGTCATTATACCAGGGAGACAGTCTTTTTGCCATGTCACCCCGCTGCCCCTTTTGCAAATCGAAACAGGCCCCAGGGCAAACCGCCGCTGAGAGCGGAAAGCGCCAAAGCCGCCTGAAACCAGGCAACTTTGGCGCTTCGGGGAAGGCGTCCCAGGAGAGATTCGAACTCCCGACCGACCGCTTAGAAGGCGGTTGCTCTATCCAACTGAGCTACTGGGACGCATTTGGAGGGAGTACCCGGATTCGAACCGGGGGTGAGGGTTTTGCAGACCCGTGCCTTACCGCTTGGCTATACTCCCTTGATAAAAATTGAAATAAAGAGAAAAATGGGGCGATCGATGGGACTCGAACCCACGAATGCCGGAGCCACAATCCGGTGCGTTAACCACTTCGCCACGATCGCCATGCGTGCTGCGCGTTTGCGCTGGCAGGGGCAGTAGGAATCGAACCCACACCAAAGGTTTTGGAGACCTTCGTTCTACCGTTAAACTATGCCCCTGTGGTAGCGGCGGAGGGGATCGAACCCCCGACCTTTCGGGTATGAACCGAACGCTCTCGCCATCTGAGCTACGCCGCCAGGATCAAAGTGGCGGAGAGTGAGGGATTCGAACCCTCGCTACGCTTAAACGCGTACTAACGGTTTAGCAAACCGTCCCCTTCGGCCTCTTGGGTAACTCTCCGTGATTTTGGAACCTTCTGCCAATGGCTTGCATCCCGGTCTCGCAAGAACCGTCAACCATTTTATTTCATGCAGAGACGAAACTAAATATAGCATAGATTAAATTAAAATGCAACAGGAAATCCTAGCATATTGGTGCGCCATGTTTCCCCGTCCCCCGCAGACAGCCACGCTTCTGTTTTGCCGGAAAGCGGCGTCACCGAAGAGCACCCTGCAAAGCCAACTTGGAAAAGGATAGCGTATGATTCGAATTGTCAGCTACAACCTGCACAGCGGGCGCGACCTGTTCTGGCGAAAGCGGCTCAACCGGATGGCCGACACCCTGAAAGCCATCCAGGCCGATGTCATCTGTTTGCAGGAAGTGCAACAAAACAGCAAATTCGGGTTTCAGGCCGACTACCTGTCAGATCAACTGCAATGCGAAATGTGTTTCGCGCCGACGCTTGCGCTGGCAGACGGGTCATATGGCATTGCGTTGCTCACCCGTCTGCCGATTTTGCGGACCCATGTCTATTCGCTGCCCGCCAGGCGGGAACAGCGAGCCCTCCTTGAGGTGTCCCTGGACTGGAAAGGCACCCCGATTCTTGTCGGCAATACGCATTGCAGTCTGTCCGCAAAAAGCCGCCTCGCCCAGTTCCAGGCGCTTCTTTCGTGGGCGAAGCGGAGAAAAAATTCGCCCCTTTTCCTCGCGGGCGACTTCAACTCTCCATCGGCCTCGTTTGCGCCGCTGCTCACCGACTGCGGCATGGCCATGGGGCAGCAGGAAATGCCCACCATGCCCGCTTTTCGCCGCCGTCTCGATTACATTTTCGCTTCCGGCCACTGGGAGGTTCGGAACTACTCGCTTGCTTACGTCCATTGGTCCGATCACCTGCCTGTCATCGCAGAACTTGCGCTGCGGGAATCCCCAGTTCCTCCAGGATAAATCCCGCGACGTCGACGATTCGCGCGGGCGTGGGGAAGCTGCGGGACGCACCGGCGATTAACAGGGGCACCAGGGAATCCCGCTTGTGCAAGGAGCCGTGGCTTCCCCCTCCCGGATGGGTGGGGGCCAGTTCCGACAAAAACTGATACCCTGGGGCAGCATTCACGGCGATCACTTGGCAGGTTTGGGAAAAAAGCGCTCCGTAAAGCCGGGAAAACGCGTCCGGATAAGTGGAAAATTCCAGCCGCCGCCCTGTTTTTCGCACGTCCAGCACGGAAAAATCCCCTTCCGCTCCCCATGTTGCCTGAAACTCGTCCACATACGGGCCATTCCGCCAAAAACGTAGCGTTTGTGCAGTTGCGCCCCGCCTGACCGCCACCTTGTCGCCCTCTTTCCAGGCGATCAGATCAATGCGCCCGTCGCCAGCCACCGCCTCGAGAACCTGCTGAAAGTTTTCCTCCTTCAGCGGATACAGGTATGACATGCGCTCGTTGTTGGCAATCACGACCTCCACATCATCGGTGACCTGTTCGCCCAGCCGAAGATAGGAAAAGGAGGAGAGCAGATCGTCCAGCGAAATGGAGTATTCCTCCTCCCTGCCGATGACGGTTTGGCCGTGGTCGCTGATCAGCATGCACACATTTTGTTCCAGCATCTGTTCCCAACTGTCAAAAAAGTGGAAAAAGCGCACGAGTTCCTTGTCTACGGCGGCCAGGTGGCTTACCGCATCGTGCGGATTTCGGTGCACCTTGTGATCGTTCTGCGGCAGGTACACGAGCGTAAAGTCGGGCTGTCTTCCGCTTTTCATCACCTCGAGCAGCACATCAATGGCATAGGCGTCATTGATCCCGTACCCTTCCGCCATCGATTGGGCCAAATTCCAGGGGACCGAACGAAAGATTTCGGGCCGAACCAGAGTGCCCAGACTCATGATGGTGGGTCCGCTCACTTTTTCTTTCAACTGGAAGCGGGTGATGGCGTCGAGCAGGGGAGGCATATGTACCTTGTGCTGCTTGTGTCCCCGGTGGGCGATCACGTTGATCGACCCCGAAACCAGGCCGCGCTCTTCCAGAATTTCATGGATCGTCTTGACATCGCGGCTCAAATGCCTGTCGTTCAGGTCAAACAAAACGTTGCGGGCGCAATGGACAAGCCCGATTTTCTGCACCGGCAAAGAGCCGTTGATGTAATTGACCAGCTGCTTTGCATCGGGATCGTACCAGACCAGGCCGGGAACCTTGTGCCGGTCCGGGTATACGCCCGTAATCAGCGAACAGTCGATGGAAGCTGTCATCGTGGGATACACCGTCACACAATCGCCGATGTACTGCCCCCGCTCCTTCAAAAACGCCATCCCCGGTGCCTGTCCCGAGGCGATGCATGCCTCCAATGCATCCGGCATCATCGAATCGATCAGAAACAGAACCACCTTTTTCATGCTCTCCCCCCTTTTGTCTGTGTTCACACCTACCCGATAGGGTTCGACTGCGCAAAAGATGCTATTCATCCAAAAAGAAAGGTCCCCTTTTGGCAAATGCCAAAGGAGACCTCATTTTCTTTGCCCTTCCTTTAGGAAGATTGCGAATAGAAGAGCGTGTACGCTCCGTTTTGCTGTTGGAGACGCAGCGTCTTGTACTTTTCCAGATAGGGGGCCAGCTTCACGTATTCCAGCAGGCCGACGTCTTCTTCACCCAACAGCTCCGCCAGCACGGCAGCCCGCACTTCCAGTCCGCCCTCGCCCTGTTTCCACAAAGGGTGCAGGGTGGGAAAGGCAATCCCGTTAATCACAGTGTCGCCGTCCTGTTCGCCGATTTCCCAGGCTGTTGCGCCGAGCGAACGCAGCGCCGCCACCACTTGGGCGCCGTCGTCCTCCACGGCGAGGTCCGGTTCCAGTCCCACCTGATTCACCACGGTGTGATTTGGCGTGAAGTATTCGTTTAACGTCAGCTTCAGCGCATCTCCGTCGGACAGCGGGATCACCTGCTGGGCACTCCCTTTTCCGTAGGTGTGGCTTCCGACCAACTGGGCGATGCCGTGATCGCGCAAGGCTCCTGCCAACAGCTCGGAGGCAGAGGCGGACCCGTTATTGACGAGAATCCGCACGGGAATGTTGATGTCACTGCCGTTCCGCACCCAGGTCGCCACTTCCACCCCGTTGCGGTTGGTGGTGTACATGAGAATGCCATCCTCCATGAACAGGCTGGCGATGTTCCGTGCAGCAGAGAGATAGCCGCCGCCGTTGTCGCGCAGATCAAGAATCAGACCGCTGAGCGGTTTGCCGGATTGCCGGAAGGAATCGAGGATCTCCTTCATCTGCAGGGCAGCTTCCGAACCAAACGTCTCCAGGCGGATGTAGCCGATTTCTCCGTTGGCAAACAGCTGACCCACCGCTTCCGGCACCGAAATGAGCGCACGTTGCAACTCCACTTCCAGTTCCCGGTTCTCGGAGGGGCGATACACCTTGAGCACGGATTTGCTTCCTTCTTCCCCCCTGAGGCGAAGGTAGGCCTGTTCAAACTCCAGGCCAGACAACGATTGGCCGTCCACTTCCAGGATGCGGTCCCCTCTCTTCAGCTCGGAAGCAGCTGCGGGGGTATTGTCGATGATTTCGCGAATGACAAATTCCCCATCCTGCATGCGCACGCGAAACCCAAACCCGACAAACTGGTTTTCCACATCCGATTCAAACAGTTGCAGTTCCTCTTCCGTAAAATACTGGGTATGCGGATCATCCAGGCTTTGCAGCATCCCTTCGATCGCCAGGTTGTTGAGCCAGGATGCGTCGAATCCCCATTGCCGTTTCCATTGGCGCAGCCGCGTCCACAGTTCCCACAAGGTATCGTCATCCGGCGAAACGAACAAGTCCCGATTCAGTTCTTCCCGGGCAACCTCGCGGATGTGGCGGAGCGCCCCCTGCACCAGCTGTCCTTCCTCCGGTTTGCTCAAATGGCTCTCGTGCAAGTGGTGGAACACCTCTTCCGCCTTGGCAAATTCATGTTCCTGGGCGTGGCCGGGGGCAGCCAGGCTGAACAACAAAAACGCCGCAGCAAGCCATTTTGTCCAACGTCTCATCGTTTCCCCTCTTTTCCAAGCGCTTCAGGTTTGCGCACATTCACTTTGGCGTCGTATTCGTAATTTTGCGATCCGGCATAAACGAGGTAATCTCCATCGTCGTAGATTTCCTCGTAGTGCCAGAAATGTCCGGCGAGCTGACCGGACTGGCGGTCGATGTAATACTTGTTGAGAAACATGGGAGCGCTGGTCAGCCGCCCGTGATCCAGGCGAACGTCCTTCCCTTTCGCTTCAAGGTCCGGGGCGGGAATCCATTCCGTGATCACGTCATAGCGGCCAAAAGACTGCTTGTAATAACGGGCGTTCAGCTTGCGCAGCCGGTCATGGAAACTTTGCAGGCTCACCCATTCGTGTAAAAAGTCCGGGTTGCGCAGGGAATGCTTCTTCCAGGTGTCCGATTCGGGATCATAGACGTACTGAATCCGATTTTTCAAGTCCGTGTACCCTTCCATTTTCTGCAGGACGAGTTTGTGCGGCGCTTGAAAATGGCCGGACGTCCGGCTCGCCATACGCTTCTGATCCACTTCCTGGGTGTAGTGAAGAAACATGCCGTTAATCATCGATTCGCCGCTGATCCGCAGCGTTTCCGCCTTCTCGAGACGGCGAACGCTGTCGCTCAAGTCGGAGACGATGGAATCCTGCTCCTTGAGGGAGGCGATCTCCTGCTGAAGCAGGGCGAGCAGCTGTTTCAACCGGCTGTCGGTGGAACGCGGCTTCACCGTTGCCAACATTTTTTCCGCCAGGTCGATCCGTCCCTGCCGCACCAGATAGTACGCTGAATTCAAAAGCGCATCCGGGTTCCGCAAGGCGATGGCGGCGTACCGTTTCAACGCCGCCGTCTCCCTGCCGCTTTTCGCTTCCAGGGCGGCGATGTAGATGGAGAACACATCCCATTCCTTCGTCTCCGGTTTCATGTGCTGCTCATACTTTTCCAGCCGCTCGCGCACAAGCTTGTACTGCTCGCGATCCGCGGCCCCCAGCTGCAGGGTGATGTCGTACACATTGGCGGCCAGCAACTGCAAGGTATCCGGCAAAATCACCTTGTCCGCAAAATAGGCATCAATTGCGCGAAACGCTTCTTCCAGATTTTCCTCCAAAGAGGCGTTCGGGTTCCAGCTGAGGTAGTAATGGACGCCGATCTGGTTGGAAAAGCCGTTCTCGGCCAGCTTGCGCAAAACGGCATACGTCTTCCTTGAATCGTATTGATTGATGATTTCGTTTACCGCATCCACATACTGCTGCTCTTCCGGCGTTTTATCCTCCGTGTATGTTACGAACAGCGGAAAGATTTCCTCAATTACCGGCATGGCCGGAAATTTGGAGCCGTCGTAATCCAACAGCGGAAAAATGGAATCCTGCATGAGGTAGTCAATCAGCTTGTACGCCACCTCTGCGGCTTCCCCGCGCCTGAGTGGATCCTCCCGCTCGCCATCCAGCCAACCCCATTTTCCGATTTCCTCCCACGCGTAGGCGCTGTCCTGCCCCATGGTAAACATCAGCAGCAGCTTGGCGGCTTCTTCCTGGGTAATCGGCTGGTTGGGGTTCATCTGTTCACCGGGAAAAACCTCCTGAATCGCCCCCGGTCCGTACAGCCGGTCCAGCAACACGGACACGCGCAAGACCGGTCTGTACATCCAGGTCATGCGGTCCACGTCCTTGTAGGGAAGATACGGTTCCGCAAACCCTTCCCCCTTGTACAATTCCATATATTCCGACATTGCCGTGAGCGGATAGAGCTGGTATTGTCCCTCGCTGTAAATGCGGTCCAGCATGGCGAGGAATTCGGCTCTCGTCATCTCGCGGTTGGGGTAAAACAGGGGCGCCTTCTCCCCCACCACGAACAAGCCGTTCTGCACTCCGTGAATAATGTAGGGTCTCGCCCAGTGCTTCTCGATATCCGCATAGGGCAACCATCCCCCGGCGGCATGAGCCGTGCCGGGGGCAACAAGGCTGGCTGCCAGCAAGCCGCACAAAAACACCCGCATCATTTTTTGCACAAGTAATCCTCCTACAATCGTCCTAAAGCCAAGCTGTTTTTTCCTTTTCTGCCGTTTACACGAACTGGAACGGATCGGTATGCACGGAAGAAGCGATCACTTCCGTCTGGTAGCCGTCTGCTTTCAGTTGTGCCAGCAGGTAATCGGCCAACTTTTGCTTCATGATCTTTTCGATGTTGTGGCCGGCATCAATGATGGACAAGCCTTCCGCCTGCGCATCATGCGCGGTGTGGTAGCCGATGTCGCCGGTCAGGTAAACATCCGCGCCGCGAAGAATGGCTTTGGAGACAAAGGAACTGCCGTCTCCGCCCACGACTGCCACCTTTTTCACCGTGCGCTGCAAGTCCCCGACGACCCGAAGGCCGCTCAAGTCAAACGTCTTTTTCACCTGCTCCGCCAATTCCCGCAGGGTCACGGGATGGGGCAGATGGCCGATCCTGCCGATCCCGTAGCCCGTTCCCGGCAAGTCAAGCGGAATGATGTCGTAGGCCACTTCTTCATAAGGGTGGGCGTCAAGCATCGCCTTGACCACCTGCGCCTGGCGGGAAGCCGGAACGACCAGTTCCAGTCTGACTTCTTCCACCTTTTCCAGTTTTCCCTGTTCTCCGATGAATGGGTTGGTGCCGGCTTCCGGCAAAAAGGTGCCAATCCCCTGCACCTGGAAGGAACACCATCCATAGTTGCCCACCTTGCCCGCTCCGGCCCGGCAAACCGCTTCAAACACGGCGTCGCGGTGAGACAGCGGCACGTAGACGATAAGTTTTTTCCAGGCATCGCGGTGGATGACGTCCAGCACCTCCACATCAGCCAGCCCGATCGCCTCCGCCAGCCAATCGTTCAATCCGCCTTCCGCGACGTCCAGGTTGGTATGCGCCGTGTAGACGGCGATGTCGTGCTTCAGCAGCTTTTCAAACACGCGGCCGGCTGGCAGGTCGGTGCGGATGTGCTTGAGCGGCCGGTAAATGACGGCATGGTGCGCTACGATCAAATCGACGCCCTCGGTAATGGCTTCGTCCACGACCGGTTCCAGCACATCCAGGGCAACCATCACTTTCCGCACCTTTTTTTGCAAGGTGCCGACGTGCAGCCCGATTTTGTCTCCTTCAAATGCCAGCGCCTTGGGAGCCAGGCGCTCCACGTACTGAATCACGGTTTGGCCGTGCGCAAACATGCAATCACCCCATCAATCCATTCCAATTCCTGTTTCACCTGATCCATCCGCTTGGCCGCTTCCGGCTTGTCGGAACGCGCAAGCGACGCAAGCACTCTGTTCCATTTTTCCTTTTCCCGCAGCCATTTTGTCCGCAGCAGCGGATGTTTTTCCGCCCAGAGGAAAGGACCCAGACGCATCAATTCTTCGCGGGAGCGGTCCTGTCCGGCGTAGGGCAGATCCGGGTCGCCGGGTATGGCAACCAGGATCTCGTAAATGATCCCATCCTCCTGAAGAATCGATTCCGCCACCAGTTGCCAACCGTTTTCATACAGCCAGCGGCGCACCAGCTCCTCGCCCACGTTTGGCTGCAGGATCAGCCGCGAAACGCCTTTCAGTTTCTCCGCGCCCTGTTCCAGAATGGAGACGATCAACTGACCGCCCATCCCGGCGATGAGAATCACGTCCACCTCTCCCGGACTGAGCACGGCCAGTCCGTTTCCCTTTCGCACGGAAGCGCGGTGTTTGACCTGCGGCAGGGCATTTATCTGTCGAACGGCAGCCTGGTAAGGACCCTCGTTCAGCTCACCGGCAATCACGTAACTGGCGATTCCTTCCACAAGCAAATAAGAAGCCAACAGCGCATGATCCGACCCGATGTCGGCCACGCGGGCTCCTTGCGGACAATGGCGGGCGATGGTCTCAAGCCGCTTCGATATCGTTACCATTCCCATCTTTCCTTCCCCTTCCATTCCTACATTTTACCCTATTTGTTCGAAAATGCCCAATAAAAAACCCAAACTTTTCAACAGCATGACATGACAAAAATCCCCGCCAGTTTACGACAGGGATTCCTTTTTCAGCGAAATGGGTTTAGGCATTGCAACCGATTTCCCGTGCGATCACGTTGCGCAAAATTTCCGAAGTTCCTTCGCCGATCTCCAACAGCCGCGCGTCCCGGAAATAGCGTTCCACTTGGTATTCGCGCATGTAGCCGTAGCCGCCGTGGATCTGGATGGCCTGGTGCGTCACCGACATGGCCACTTCGGAAGCGAACAGCTTGGCCATCGCCGCTTCCTTGGTGAAACGGCGTCCCTGGTCTTTCAGCCAGGCTGCCTTGTAAACCATGTTGCGGGCAAGCTCAATTTTCATCGCCATGTCCGCCAGCTTGTGCTGGATCGCCTGGAAGTGGCTTAGCCGGTTGCCGAACGCTGTCCGCTGTCTGGCGTACTGCAGAGCCTTCTCGTAGGCAGCCTGGGCGATTCCGACCGCCATCGCGCCAATGCCAATCCGGCCGCCATCCAGGGTGATGAGAAATTGCTTCAACCCCTCTCCCCGTTTGCCCAGGATGTTTTCTTGCGGAACGCGTACCTCTTCCAGAATCAATTCGGTGGTGTTGGAGCTGTGCAGCCCCAGTTTTTCATAGTTGGCCTTTACGGTAAAGCCGGAAGCGTCCGTCGGAACGATGAAGGCGGTGATTCCCCTTGCCCCCAGTTCCTTGTCGGTTACGGCGGTCAGCGCCACAAACGAAGCGTAGGAAGCATTGGTGATAAAACACTTGGAACCGTTCAAGACAAAATCATCGCCGTCCGGCACGGCCGTGGTCCGCGTGCCGCCGGCATCGGATCCGGCATTTGGTTCGGTCAGGCCAAATGCGCCCAGGCTTTCCCCGGAACAAATCTTGGTCAGGTACTTTCGTTTTTGCTCTTCCGTGCCAAACATCGCCAGCGGCGCCCCTCCCAGCGAGATGTGCGCCGAGTAGGTAATCCCCGTCGAGCCGCAGGCACGGCTCAACTCTTCCACGACAATGGCAAAGCTGATCGTGTCCGCTCCGGCGCCGCCGTATTCTTCCGGAAACGGCAGGCCCATCAGATTCAACCGGGCCAGCTTGTCAAGCACATCGCGCGGAAACGTTTTTGTGCGGTCCCGCTCATCTGCTCCGGGAGCCACCTCTGCGTCAGAAAATTCGCGCATCATTTGTTTCAGCATCTGTTGTTCGGAAGTCAAATCAAACATACTTTTCACCCTTCCTCTAACAAATGGTTCCACGCCCGGCTCATCCGCTCTGTCGTGACTGAGCGTTTGTTCAGTATTGATTTCCATTATACACCAGTTCCCGCTGTCCCAGCCACAGAAAAACACGCCTGGCTGCCAGACGTGTTCCGCCACTTTCTGTTTGAAACCTTGAAGCCTGCTCTCCTGCTCTTTTTTCTTCACACCGGACTCCTACAGGCGAAGCCAGGTGTACCAATGCCCTCTGGTCAGGAAGAAGAACGCGGAGGCCAAAAAGACCTTGATAAACAGGAGCAGTTGAATGATGTCCCGCTTCGCTTCCGGAATGTACAGCGACTGCACTTCCGCACCAAAAAAGCACAGCAGCCCGCAAATCGCAAACACGCCGGACCATTTCGGATTGCTCCGGTACATCAGGAAACCGACACCGGTCAGAATGCAGGCCATCGGCACCCAGAACAGTTCCGACCGCCACCAGGAGTAGCCGTCCGCCACGCGCTCCGCCGTTGCCGCGCCGTACAGGATGGCCAGGCCAATCATGCCGGCGTAGAGCAGGTAGGTGTACCCGAAGACGAAGGCGCTTCCGCAGGCAAGGACACAAAGCACGCCCAGGTAGAGCAGGATGACGGCGAAAGAACCTCCGAGCTGAAGAATGCAGAAAATGCCGCCCCAAATCGCAACAAAGAAGAACAGGGCCAGAAAAAGATGGGTCAAGGGCGGGTTGGATCGCCGGAAAACAACACCCAAAATATAGAATAAAAGGGAGAAACAGGTAAATATGGAAATTTGCATTGGAGTATGAAAACGGTTAAAATGAAAAGCAAGCAGGATCAAACCGGCGGTGATCAGGGCACACAACAGCCAGGTCAACACCATTTTTCCCGTCACCGGACTGACTTCCCTGTAGACGTATATCCGTTCCTTCCTTTCGCGGGATCCCTTCCTGTCGGCATATTCGGAACCGGCAGAAGCCTTTCCGCTTTTTCGGACGCTTTTGTCCGTTGCCGCGGAGGAGGGAGAATGCTCGCCTTCCGTGTACAGGTTCAAGAGGAAGATGCAGTAATGTTCGGGCAGAAGCTGATTCCGCCGCCAATGTTCAATTTCAGCAATGATCGTACGCCTGCGCTGCTCGTCCATTGCAGTCCCTCCTCAATGGATGGAAAAATAAAAGCCTACGTCGGCTGTACGTAGGCCATACACTATTAGTATCGGTTACTCCAAGAAATCTTTTAAGCGTTTGCTGCGGCTAGGATGGCGAAGTTTTCGCAGAGCTTTTGCTTCGATTTGACGAATCCGTTCACGAGTGACGCCGAATACTTTTCCCACTTCCTCCAAGGTGCGTGTACGGCCGTCATCGAGACCAAAGCGCAGGCGCAACACGTTTTCTTCCCGATCTGTCAGCGTATCCAGCACATCTTCCAGCTGCTCTTTCAACAGTTCGTAGGCGGCTGCATCCGACGGTTCCAGCGCGTCCTGATCTTCGATAAAATCTCCGAGGTGCGAATCGTCTTCTTCCCCAATCGGCGTTTCCAGTGAAACGGGCTCCTGGGCGATCTTCATGATTTCGCGCACCTTTTCCGGTGTCAAATCCATTTTTTCGGCAATTTCCTCCGGCAGCGGCTCACGTCCCAATTCCTGCAGCAACTGGCGGGACACACGGATCAGCTTGTTGATCGTTTCCACCATGTGCACCGGAATGCGAATGGTTCGTGCCTGGTCCGCAATGGCCCGGGTGATCGCCTGCCGAATCCACCAGGTGGCGTACGTGCTGAATTTGAAGCCTTTGCGGTAGTCGAATTTTTCCACAGCTTTAATCAAGCCCATGTTGCCCTCTTGAATCAGGTCCAAAAACAGCATGCCCCGCCCAACGTAGCGCTTGGCGATGGAAACGACCAGACGCAAGTTTGCTTCCGCGAGGCGCCGTTTCGCTTCTTCGTCTCCCTGCTCAATCCTGAGCGCCAGTTCGATCTCCTCTTCAGCGGAAAGCAGAGGAACGCGGCCAATTTCCTTGAGATACATGCGAACAGGGTCGTTGATTTTGATTCCGGGCGGAACGGAGAGATCGTCGAAGTCAAATTCCTCGTCATCTTTCAGATTTATTTCGTGGTCATCGTCTTCATCGTCATCTTCGCTGCGGTTGGTTATTTCGATTCCCTGATCGCTCAGATATTCAAAAAACTCATCCATTTGTTCGGAATCCTGATCAAATCCAGCAAGTCGATTGGTGATTTCCTGGATCGACAACGAGCCTCTCTTTTTTCCCAATTCAACCAGCTGTTCTTTCACTTGTTCAATGGACATTGTCTCCATGTCGGAAGTGATGTTTTGTTTGTTCATCTACTATCCCTCCTTCCCCGGGAATGAGTCTTGTGCTACCCTTCTTTTAAAGCATTTTCCAATTCAAGAATCTTCATCCCTGTATAGGCTGCTTGGATTTCCAGTTGTCTGCGCGCATCCTCGCTGTCCGCTGCGGTTGCCTGGAGGTGCAAGCTCCGTTGCTCCTCGCGCAATCGTTCCAACTCGGCACGCTTCGGGTAGTTGTTCACTTGTTTGATGTAGTCGCCGATCTCCAAATCAGATACGTTTTCGTTGCACTCCATCATGGCCAATCCCGAGGCTAATTGCTTAAGTGATTCGTCTTGCAAAAAATGAAGAAACTGACCGGGGTCCTCCGGGTTTCCTGCTGCGTAATAAGCGTACAGAAAGGCAGCCAATGCATCGTGTTCGTCCACCTGAAACGGGGAGGTGCACTCCCGCCGGACGCGCTCCGCGATTGCCCGATCGCGCATCATGTAGCAAAGCAGCATGCGTTCCGCCGTGTAGTGGGCAGGGGGCAGTGACTTTGCGAGCGTAACTTTGCCATTATTTATACTATTATTCCATCCTGGCGCCACTTTATCCCTTTGACGCTCAGTTTTTTGCATTCTGTAGATGCGTTTGGACTCCCATTTCAGATCGCTCAGGGAGAGGGAGTACTCTTCCGCCAGTTGGCGCTGGTACATGTCCCTTTCCACGGGACTTTCCAGTTCGTTGATGATTTCCAGCGCCTTGGCAATCAGGCGTGCCTTGTCCGCCTCATCATTTATTACGAATTGCCGGCGCAAATGTTTCAAACGAAAGGCAGTGACGGGCATCGCCTGAAGCAGAATCTGCTGGGAAAATGCTTCCGCCCCATGCTGCCGGATAAATTCGTCCGGGTCCATCCCCTGCGGCAGGGGAGCAATCCGCACGGTCAAACCCGCTTGCTGCAAAATCTGTATGGCCTTGCCGGTCGCTTCCTGGCCGGCCAGATCCCCGTCATAGCAAACGATGACAGAATCCACGTTGCGGCGAATGATGCGGGCCTGCTGTTCGGTCAGCGCCGTTCCCAACGTGGCAATGCCCTGGGTAAACCCAGCCTGCCATGCCGCCACAACATCCATGTATCCTTCAAACAAAAGGGCCTGTTTTCGTTTGCGTATGTATGAACGTGCACGATGCAGATTGAACAAGGTGTGGCTCTTGTTGAACAAGGGCGTTTCCGGGCTGTTCAGGTACTTGGGCTGTGACTTCTGGGCAGCGTCCAGCAATCGTCCGCCAAACCCGATCACCCTGCCCTGGGAGTCGTGAATGGGAAACATGACACGGCCGCGAAACCGGTCAAAGATTTTTCCCGTTTCACTTCTCGCCAACAAACCCGCTTCGACCATTACGTCCAGGGAGAAATTCCGCTTCTGCAGAAAGTTCGTGAGAAAATCCCACGAATCAGGAGCAAAGCCAATCCGGTATTCCGCCAGTGTCTGTGGTGAGAGGCCCCGCTTTGTCAGATACTTCATCGCATCCACTCCATAAGGGGTCTCTGTCAGCACGTAGTGGTACAGCTGAGCCACAAGCTCGTGTGCTTCCAGCATGGTGCGCTTCAGCTGCCTTTCCGGCGAATCGGCTTCCCGCCGCCCATACTCCGGCACGGGCATCTCGATTCCAGCGCGTTCCGCCAGCTTTCGGAGCGCTTCCGGGAAGGTCAGTTGCTCGATGTTCATTAAAAAGGAAAAGACATCCCCGCCTGCACCACAGCCAAAGCAATGATAAAATTGCCGCTCTGCGTTCACGTTGAAGGAAGGACTCTTTTCGGAGTGGAACGGACATAGGCCAACAAAGGCACGACCGCTTTTTTTTAGTTGCACGTACTCTCCTACCACGTCAACGATGTCTACTGCCGCACGAACTTGACTGACAAACTCATCGGAAGTGGTCCGCGCCATCTTGATCCACCTTTTTCGGAGATTACGCCGAGGATATGTAGTTCGTCAAAATTCGGCAATTTCCTTCTTTCTGCCTGCACTTCTTTTCCCCAAATGTTACTTTTCCACAATTTAGCGGGCGATAAACGCTCATCCTTGCCTGATGCCTTGCTCTATGTTCTACATAAAACGGCAATTTCCTTCTGGAAACTACTTATCTTTTTTTGGCATGTTATTTTTTCGTATCATTTCCAGGATGATGTTGGCCGTTTCCTCGATCGCCTTGTTGGAAACATCGATGACGGGACAGCCCAGACGTTCCATGATGCGGCGGGAATAGGCCAGTTCCTCGGCAATGCGGTCGAGATTGGCGTAATTGGCCTGAGCCGTCAACCCCAGTGCCCGCAATCTTTCGGTGCGAATGGTGTTGAGCTTTTCAGGGGTAATGGTCAGGCCGACGCATCGTCCGGGCGGCAGTTCAAACAGTTCTTGCGGCGGCTCCACCTCCGGCACCAGCGGGACATTCGCCACTTTCAGCCGCTTGTTCGCCAGGTACATGGAGAGCGGCGTTTTGGACGTGCGCGACACGCCGATCAGCACGACGTCCGCCCGCAACAAACCGCGCGGATCGCGTCCATCATCGTACTTGACAGCGAACTCGATCGCATCCACCTTGCGGAAGTACTCTTCATCCAGACGGCGGACCAGACCCGGTTTGCCCGACGGCGGAACTTTCAGCATGTCTTGAAGGGTATTCATCAAAGGTCCCATCACATCAATGGCGGGAATGCCGTATCTGGCCGCCTGCTCGGCAAGGTAGCGATTCAATTCCGGGATCACCAGCGTAAAGACGATCATCGCCTTTGATTCCCTGGCAGAGGCGATGATTTCGTCGATTGATTCCCGATCTTCTATGTAGGGGTATTTCTGTACATGAAACAGGAAGCCGTCAAACTGGCTGGCGCCTGCGCGAACAACAAGTTCGGCCGTTTCACCGATGGAGTCGGAAACCACGTAGATGAGTTGTCCTTGTTGGTTGTCTAGCATCGATTCTCCTCCTACACTTTCGGTTCGCTGCCCAATTCCACAAATGCCTTGGTAATCGTCGTCTTGGTTACCCGGCCAATCAACTCCAGGCTTTTCGGGTCCTCTTCGTTGGGCCGTACGACCGGCAGGGAATCAATCTGAAAGTCAATCAGCTTCTTCGCCGCGTCGTACAGGGTATCCTCAGCCTGGCACGTGATGATATTGGGCATTCTCGTCATGATGATGCTGACAGGAACATCCTCCAGTGTTTTGTTGCCCAGGGAAGCGCGCAGCAAATCTTTCCTCGAGATCACACCCGCGAGGTACCCTTTCTGGTTGACGACAAACAGGGTCCCCACATCTTCCAGAAACAAGGTGACAATCGCGTCGTAGACGGAA
>Ga0207865_101123_pt1 | contig 22391 bp, 19 predicted proteins | sample HigsolmetaAR204D_FD_184836 | JGI IMG/M metagenome (GOLD analysis project Ga0207865, IMG submission 184836) | Ionic liquid and high solid enriched microbial communities from the Joint BioEnergy Institute, USA - AR20-4-D (SPAdes) (version 2) ...
TGGAATTGCGAAGAAAATACGTTTCAATTTATAACAGTGCATTTAAGGATATGGATGAAATAATCACTCCATTTCAACATGAAAATGGGGAGTCAAGCTGGCATTTATATATCATCCGCTTAAATTTAGACAAGCTAACATCGTCTAGACGTGAAATTTTTGAGGCATTGCAGCAGCAAAATATCGGTATCAATGTTCATTACATTCCTGTCCATTTACAACCTTATTATCAACAATTGGGTTACAAAAAAGGGATTTGTCCGAACGCTGAAAAGTTATATGATGAAATCATTACCTTGCCTTTATTCCCGGCTATGAGTGATAAAGATGTACGTGATGTTATTAAGGCTGTTAAGCAGACGATAGATTACTATAAAAAATAGCAAGAAGGTGGAAAAATGAAAGTTGCTGCTATTATCCAAGCCCGTATGGGTTCTACGAGACTTCCGGGGAAAATATTAAAAAAAGTATTAGACAAAACATTACTTGAATATCAAATTGAACGAGTAAAAAGAGCAAAAAGTATTGATGAAATCATTATCGCCACAACTACGAAAAAAAGTGATGACCAAATTGTTCAACTTTGTCAGCAACTTTCAATATCTTATTATCGAGGATCAGAGGAAGATGTGCTGTCTCGTTATTTTGAAGCTGCTACACAATTTAATGCAGATGTCATTGTTCGATTAACATCAGACTGCCCAATTATAGACCCAAATGTTATTGATAAGGTTGTAACACATTATTTGGAAAATAAAGATCGATACGATTACGTTTCAAACACATTAACTCGCACATATCCAAGAGGGTTGGATACAGAAGTGATGTCTTATGAAGTGTTAAAAAGAGCTCATGAAGAAGCTAAAGAGTTAATGTATCGTGAGCATGTAACTGTCTATATATATCATCATCCTGATCAATTTAGGCTTTGTAATGTTTCAAATGAAAAGGATGAAAGTAAACATAGATGGACAGTAGATACAGAGGAAGATTTTGAATTAATAGAAAAAATTATTAGTAAACTTTATCCAGAAAACACATATTTCAATATGAACGATGTGTTAAAATTGATTGATAGAAATCCTGCATGGTTTGATATTAACAGTCATGTTGAGCAAAAAAAATTATTTGTATAAAGGGTACTTATTAGAGATATCATTGGAGATAGAATGAATATGAAAGTTGTTTTTAGAGTTGATGCTTCTTTTCAAATAGGAACCGGTCATGTCATGCGCTGTTTAACATTAGCTGAGGAATTAAAAGACCGTGGGCATGAGGTTATATTTATTTCAAGAAAACTAAAGGGGCATTTGTGCGATTTAATCAATCAGAGAGGATACCGGGTCTATTGTTTACCATCTCAAAACAAAACAATAAATAATTGTGACACTAAACATGCTCAATGGCTTGAGACAAGTTGGGAGATAGATGCTCAACAATCAATTGAAATTATTGATGAGTATATTCATTACGTTGACTGGTTAATTATTGATCACTATGCACTAGATCATAAATGGGAAAGCCAATTAAAAAATTACAGTAAACGTATCATGGTTATCGATGACTTAGCTGATAGAAAACATTTATGTGATATTCTTTTAGATCAAAATTATTATTTAAATCTTGAATACCGTTATCAAAATTTAGTACCCTCAGACTGTAAGATGCTCTTGGGCCCTAAGTATGCGTTATTGAGAAATGAGTTTATCGACTTAAGAAAAGAACTAAATAACAAAGAAGATAATGACATTAGAAATATTTTAGTATTTTTTGGCGGGAGTGACCCTACAAACGAAACCTTAAAAACTTTATATGCTTTGAATAAATTGGATTGTAATAAAATCAATATTGATGTAGTTGTAGGAGTTTCCAATCCCCATAAAGATGAAATAAAGGATTATTGTAGTCGTTTTCCTCATATAAACTTTCATTGTGGTATAAACTATATGGCAAGATTAATGAAACAAGCTGATTTGGCTATTTGTGCTGGTGGGACCACTACATGGGAGAGATATTGTATGGGATTGCCAGCTATTCTGATTTCAGTAGCTTATAATCAAATAGAAATATGCCAGGCTTTGGATAGCCTTGGTATTGATTATTATCTAGGAAAGTCAGAGGAAGTTGATGAACAAGATATTATAAATGCTTTGTATAAATTCCAGACAAAGGATATTAGTTTGCAAAATTCTTCTAAAAAGGCTTTGCAAATAGTAGATGGGTTAGGTAAATATAGAGTGGTGAATGAACTATTAAAATACTAAAATCAAGGATGAAAAATATATGAGAATTTTGTTGTTAGGCCCTGAAAGAATATGGCTCAAGGATTTTCTGGAGAGTTTCGGTGATCAAGTAATTCAGTACCAAGACAAATTAGACGAAAACTCTTCTATTTTAAATGATGTGGATTTTATCATTAGTTATGGATATCGTTATATTATTAAACCTGATATTGTACGAAAGTTTAAAAATAGAGCAATAAATTTGCATATTTCATATTTGCCTTGGAATAAAGGCGCAGATCCGAATTTATGGAGCTTTTTAGAAGATAGCCCTAAAGGCGTAACCATTCATTATATAGATAGTGGGTTAGACACAGGTGATATTATTGTTCAAAAAGAAGTTCAATATCATGAAGATGATACATTAAGAACAACTTATGAGAGATTAACGCAAACAATAGAACAACTATTTATGGAGTATTGGCCATTAATAAGGGAAGGTAAAGTTAAAGGTATACCTCAGCCAATGGGAGGAAGCTATCATAAATTGAAAGATAAAGAAAAATATCTTCATTTGTTAACAGATGGTTGGGATACTCCTGTTAGAAATTTGATTGGCAAAGCTAAAAATAATAAGTTAGGAAAGGGAGAGTATATTTGAGAGAGTTTGAAGTAATGGGGAGAAAAATTGGCCCAAACCAGCCACCATTTATCATTGCCGAAATGTCAGGTAATCACAATCAATCTCTTGAACGGGCTTTAGAAATTGTAGAAGCTGCGGCTAAAGCAGGGGCACACGCTTTAAAAATTCAAACATATACAGCTGATACAATGACTTTAAATTTAGACAATAAAGATTTTAAGATTGAAGATCCTGAAAGTCTGTGGAAAGGAAATACGCTTTATCAGCTTTATCAACAAGCCTATACTCCTTGGGAATGGCACAAACCTATTTTTGATCGTGCTCGAGAATTAGGAATGATTCCTTTTAGCACTCCTTTCGATGAAACTGCAGTAGACTTTTTAGAAGAATTAGATGTACCAATGTATAAGATTGCATCTTTTGAAAATAATGATATTCCACTTATTAAAAAAGTTGCTTCAACAGGTAAACCGATGATCATTTCAACAGGAATGGCCACGGTAGCTGAGTTAGACGAAACGGTTCGGGCAACTAGAGAAGCAGGCTGTAAAGATTTGATTCTTTTAAAATGTACAAGCACCTATCCAGCTTCTCCTGAAAATACAAATATACTAACCATTCCGCACATGAGAGAATTATTTGACTGTCAAGTTGGTTTATCCGATCACACGATGGGAGTAGGGGTTGCAGTTGCAAGTGTTGCGTTAGGAGCGACAGTCATTGAAAAGCATTTCACTTTATCAAGAGCAGATGGCGGGGTAGATTCTGCGTTTTCAATGGAACCTGACGAAATGAAAGCTCTTGTAGTAGAGACGGAAAGAGCATGGCAGGCATTAGGGGAAGTAAAATATGGGCCAACGGAGAAAGAAAAAGCATCTCTGAAATTTAGAAGATCGATTTATGTTGCGAAAGATATTAAAGCTGGAGAAAAATTCACGAAAGAAAATATTCGAGTTATTCGACCGGGATATGGTTTAGAACCAAAGTATTTTGAAAAAATTATTGGATTAACAGCGAAGCGAGATTTAAAAGCTGGGACTCCATTATCGTTTGATTTACTTTTTAAAGAATAGGTGAAATTCTTGTGTCATTGATAAACAGAATAAAAGAAAATAACATCGTAGGTAATATTTTCTCATTTGGTACAGCTACTTTCTTATCCGCAGGCTTATCTTTTATAGTAGGGGTATTAACTAGAAATATGCTAGGTCCTGAGCAGTATGGGTATTGGTTAACAGTATCCATGCTGTTTTCTTTTGTTCCGCTGTTTCAGTTAGGAACAGCAAATGCAATGAATAGGGAGGTTCCTTTCTATTTAGCGAGAAAAGATTATAACAGGGTTAGAGAAATAAAGAATCTAACCTTATCTTTTATATTTACTTTGCCGCTTATTTTAGTTGTTATGTTTTTTATCATAAGCGGTTTATTATTTTTTATTGATATTAGCTATGAATATCAAATAGGATTCTTATTAGCATCCTTTATTTCGTTTTTTATCTTTTTATCTACTTATGTAGAAATGTATTATAAGTCAGAACAAAATTTTAGAATGGCTTCAAAATTAGTGTCAGTAAAAAGTGTTTCGCAATCATTAATAACACTATTGTTTATATATTTTATTGGATACGAAGGTTTATATATTGGAATGCTTTTAGCTCTCATTATTGAAGTGATAATGGGGAGAAAATCTTTTCAAGGATTTAAATTTCAATTCGATTTAAATAAGTATAAAAAGCTAATTGAAACGGGTTTTCCAATATTATTGGTAGGATTAATTTGGAGTATATTAATAGCAAGCGATCGGTTAATTATAACCATTTTTATGACACCAGAAGATTTAGGTAATTATGGTGTGGGGATGTTAATATTTAACTCGATGATGCTTCTCCCACAAGTAATTGGGCAAGTACTCTATCCTAAGATTGTTGAATTAGTAAGTAAAGAAAAATACGATGAAATTAAACGATTTTATTGGAAAGTAAATAAAATACTAGCTGTTACGGTAGGATTAATTGTAGTGGTGGGATACTTTTTATTCCCTATTTTTGTAAATTATTTTATGCCGGATTATAAAGAAGGAGTAAAGGCTGGACAAATTTTAATATTGGGTATATACCCACTAACATTGGTTGGGTTTGCAGCTAATTATTTTAATGCTACATATAAACAAAAGATATATATAAATATACTTGTTCTAATTATTGTACTGAATTTAATTTTAAGCCTAATACTCTTATTATGGAAAAATGAGATTTCTTCGGTAGCAATAGGTACATCAATAGCTTACTTACTATATTTTTTATTGATGAATTTATTTTTTTTAAAAAATATAAGATCATAAAATATTACGGTTGGTATATAATTCCAATCTAGAGTTTAAAAACGATAACCATTAGAAAATTATACAGAGGGAATAAGACATGGATAACAAGTTAATTGTTGAATATCCGATAATAGATGATTTTCTAAATCATAGTTACTTTAATCTAATGCGCGAAATATATTCAAATATTAACATGATTGAATTATCGAAACAGCTCGAAGAGTTTTATGAATATTACCTAAAGAAAATAATTTATGTTCTAAATAAGATTCATAATGTAAAATTTAGTGAAAAATATTGGAGGATTATTATTGGGCCATGGTTACTACACTATATTCATGTATCTTATGATAAATATTTAATTTCCGATTTAATACAAAAGAAAAATATAGTTTTAAATACGGACTACTTTTCTGAAAATCATTATTATGTTCCATTACATACCTATAGTTTTTTCCAGTTAATTGAAACGGAAAAATATAACTTGCAACTTCTTAAAAACTTTATAAGCGAAAGTAATAATAAAAAAAATAATTCTAAATTTATTTTCAGTGTAAAAAATTTCGAGAACAAAGAGAGTCTTTATAAAAGTCTTTTAAATAAGGCGATGTTTTATATTTCAAAAATGATTTATAAAAGAAATTTATCTATTCTTTATTCAACAAATTTTGACAAAAAGTCACTCATAAAAATATACTTTAAAACCAAACTTAAATTTGTAACACCATTCAGTGTTAAGAATAGAATAAAATCCGAACTAGATCTCAAATTGCGACGTGAAATACAAAACATAATTATGAATTATAATTTAAAGAATCATGCCCAATTTATTGATGAAAAATTTGAAAGAATTATTGATAGGTGTATATCCTATAATATTCCATTATGTTTTATTGAAGGATTTAAAGAATTAGATTCAAAAGCAAAAGAAATATTCAATATTACGCCTATTAAAATTTTTACATCAACTGCAACTCATTATGATGATTTATTTAAAATTTGGATGGCTTACATGAAAGAAAATAGGGAAAGTATATTAATAGGGATGCAACATGGTGGAGTATATGGTAGTTCAGCATATACCTGGTATGAAGAACATGAAAAGAAGATCAATGACTATTACTTTACTTGGGGATGGGAAGAAAACAGTAATGATTGTAATAAAATAATCCCGATGTTTTCTCAAAAACTTATTAATATCAAAAGTAAAGATCATAATATCACAAGTAAAAATCGAATCACAAATCAAATTTTGATAGTGACTACTAATCATCCAAAATTTGTTTTTAGATTTCCTAATAACCCAGTTTCGCACTATAACTATTTTATACTTTTTAAAAGATTTTTAAATAATATACCCAAAAATCTTAAAAGATATTTGAAAATCAGATTTTATCCAAAAGATTTTGGATGGAATCGAGAAAAGTTATTTAAAGAAGAAATTATGGTGTGTGATATTGATGACTACAAAAGGAATTTCTATTCTGAGCTTTTATCTTCAAAAATATATATTTGTGATCATCCATCTACAACTTTCCTAGAGGCATTAAATTTAAATGTACCTACTATTTTATTTTGGGATCCTAAAGATCATCCAATGAGAAAAGAAGCTGAAGAATATTATAATGATTTAATGAATGTGGGAATATTACACAAAACTCCAGAGGATGCTGTAAATCATCTAATTAAGATAATTGATTCGGTTGAAGAGTGGTGGGATGATAAAACTACACAAACAATTCGAAAAAAGTTTATAGAACGTTTTAGTTATACTGATAACAATTATTCCGAAAGTTTGCGAAAATTTATTAATACTTTAGATAAATTAGAGTTATAAAAATGTAAAATAGTAATAGTTTTTGAAAGAATCTTTCTTTTATTTACTACTCATAGTGGGTGTATTGCAAATGATTAATACTGTTAATATTTTTTCTATATTTATCTATCTATTATTTGGTTTAATATTATTTAGAAATAATAGATATTGGCCTTTCTTTTTCTTTTTTTACGTGGCACAACTTTGGACCATTGTTTCTTGTTATTATATTGAGCAAGGTATTTATTATTATAGAGCAAGATAGATATTCATTTGAAACTGGTGCAACATATAGATTAGTAATTCAAAATCTAGTGTTTTTTAGCTCTGCATTAATAGTATTGAATTTTTTAACAAAAGAAAAAACTTTTTCGGAAAAATTAATCTTAACACCAAAAGTTAATTTTAGAAGTAAATTCACTGCAATATATTTAAATCTATTGCTTTTTTTAATCCCATTTCTTACAACTGTAAAAATTAGCTTTAATAAAATAAGTAAAAGAACAATTAAACATATATTTAGTGCTTTCATAGTGGTATTAATTGTCATAGGAGTTGTATTTAATTTATCGGTAAAAGAGTATACCAAAATGTTTGGAAAAGATGAAGCAATCAGTTTTACATTTTATAGAATTTTCGGATTGCAAGGACATGTTTGGTGGGGGACGGACTATTTTTCTCAAAAACTTAGTAGCTATGAAAAGGAACAAATTTTAAAAAATGAACTCGATGTTATTTTATTAAAAAGTGATGGGAAATACACTAGCGGTTTAAATGAGTTAATGTTATTAGTGTCCCCTAATATTGGGGCTAGTTTCATCGAAAACGGAATAAGTTTTACAATGGTTTTTCCTGCGTTGTTAAGTACTCTTTTTAATCCAATGTTAAAAATCCTTGTACTAATAGTTTTAGGTCTTTTCTTTGGTTGTTTTGTATATTTGTTTTATAAATCAATTGTGTCTGTAAGATTATTGAACATCTTAATTCTAGGATATATATACATTTATGGTATAATTCAGTTTTTTCTATGGGAAGAACTTCATATTTATTTAATCTTAAAACATATATTTTATTGATATTAATAATATATTTTAATTTGTGTTTTATTGGATTAAGAAAAACTAGAAAGAATAAAAGTAAAAGTAAAAACGTCCGTGCTGCAGTTCTTTCGTGATTATCATGTGCTGTTTGACAATAACCAAGCCAAACGTGATTTACAGATGGTGAAGGTAAAAAATCTCGGATAACACATTTCGTTCGAAAGTTAATGCCTCTGCTTTTTGTCGGGTTCGAAGCGTCATCTCCACATTGAAGAAGTATGAAAAACGAATGTTAGACTTCCTTGAGAACTTGTTCGTTTATGAATCACTTTCACTGTAATCAGGGTGTTTTCACAGCTGAAAACACCTTATTTGTGTTGCAGTCTTGCTAGTAACTGGATAAGGGTTACTTGCTAAGAAAACTGTTGATTAGAGATAGAAATATCGAAGGAATTAATGTAAATAGATTGTTTAAGGATGATTATGCATAAAGGATATTGGGACAAAAATTATTAGGAGGGCTTATAGTGAAGGGCATCATTTTAGCCGGCGGTAGTGGTACCCGCCTTTATCCTTTAACAAAAGCAGTATCTAAACAATTATTGCCTGTTTATGATAAGCCAATGATCTATTATCCGTTATCTGTTTTGATGTTGGCTGGTATTCGAGACATTTTGATTATTTCTACTCCTAGTGACACACCGCGTTTTAAAGAATTACTAGGAGATGGCTCAGATTTAGGAATCTCATTATCTTATGCCGTGCAGCCTTCGCCAGATGGTCTTGCGCAGGCGTTTATTATTGGGGAAGAATTTATCGGTGATGACAATGTTGCGCTGATTTTAGGAGATAATCTTTTCTATGGCCATGGGTTGACAAAGTTATTACAAAAAGCTGTGGAACGAAAAACGGGAGCGACGGTGTTTGGATATTACGTAAACGATCCAGAACGTTTCGGCGTTGTAGAGTTTGATGAAAAAGGAAGAGCAATTTCTATTGAAGAAAAACCAAAACATCCGAAGTCTAATTATGCGGTGACAGGGTTGTATTTTTATGACAACCGCGTTGTTGAATTTGCGAAAAGCATTAAGCCTTCCGCACGTGGCGAGCTGGAAATCACCAATGTGAACAAAAAATATTTGGAGCTTGGCGAACTGCACGTGGAGATTTTGGGGAGAGGTTTTTGCTGGCTGGATTCCGGCACGCATGAATCGTTACTTGAGGCTTCTCAATTTATTGAAACGATTGAAAAGCGACAAAGTTTAAAAGTTGCGTGCCTTGAAGAGATTGCTTATGTGAAAGGATATATTGATAGAGAACAATTACTGAAATTAGCTGAACCGTTAAAGAAAAATCAGTATGGCCAGTATTTAATAGATATTGCTAATCAGAAGAAACGACCAATCTATTCATAAAATGGTGGGAGTGTTAAGTTGTGAAAATTACGCAGACTTCATTACCTGGTGTGTTGTTAATTGAACCGAAAGTATTCGGTGACCACCGCGGATTTTTTATGGAAAGCTACAATAAAAAGTTTTTTGCGGAATATGGTCTTGATTTCGACTTTATTCAAGATAACCATTCGTTATCCAGACAAGCGGGAACGATCCGCGGACTTCATTATCAGTTAAATCCAAAGGCGCAAACGAAACTCGTTCGCGTTACTCGAGGGGCTATCTACGATGTTGTTGTCGATATTCGCAAAGGTTCGCCGACGTTTGGCAAATGGCAAGGTTTTATTTTAAGCGCAGAGAATAAACGGCAATTGCTTGTGCCAAAAGGGTTTGCGCACGGTTTCTGTACATTAGTGGAAAATACAGAGGTACAATATAAAGTGGATGAATACTATTCTCCAGAACATGATCGTGGCATTCTTTGGAATGATCCAGCGTTAGGAATTGACTGGCCGACGGCGAATCCAATTCTTTCTGACAAAGATACGAAACATCTACTATTAGCAGATGCCGAAATCAACTTTGAGTGGGAGAGATAATAATGAATCTTTTAGTCACAGGCGGAGCAGGGTTTATTGGTAGCAACTTTGTCCGTTACATGCTTGAGAAATATCCAAATTATAAAGTAGTCAATTATGATTTATTAACCTATGCGGGTAATTTGGAAAACTTAAAGGATGTTGAAAATCACCCGAACTATACATTTGTAAAAGGGGATATCAATAACCGTGAGCTAGTGGATTATCTTGTTAAAACGCACGAGATTGACGTTATTGTGAACTTTGCGGCGGAATCGCATGTAGACCGTAGCATTGCAGATCCTGATATTTTCGTAAAAACAAATGTATTAGGCACGCAAGCGTTATTAGATGTGGCGAAAGCCAACAATATTAAGAAATATGTGCAAATTTCAACGGATGAAGTGTATGGTACGCTTGGAGAAACGGGATATTTCACAGAGGAAACACCTTTAGCACCGAATAGCCCTTATTCGGCAAGTAAAGCTGGTGGAGACCTACTTGTAAGAGCTTATCATGAAACGTATGGGCTAAATGTGAACATTACGAGATGTTCCAATAACTATGGACCATACCACTTTCCTGAAAAACTCATTCCGTTAATGATCACGAATGCGCTGGAAGGGAAAGAACTTCCGATTTACGGTGACGGTCAAAATATTCGCGACTGGTTGCATGTTAAAGACCATTGCGCGGCGATTGATTTAGTGATTCATAAAGGTAGAGCTGGAGAAGTATACAATATCGGCGGACATAATGAACGGACAAATAATGAAATCGTGCATCTAATCGTTGAAAAACTCGGGGTTTCGAAGGATTTAATTAAATATGTTGCCGATCGTCCAGGACATGATCGTCGTTATGCAATTGATCCAACGAAAATTATGACAGAGCTTGGCTGGAAGCCGCAATATACCTTTGAAAAGGGTATCGTTGAAACGATCCAATGGTATATCGACAACCAAGAATGGTGGAAAAATATTAAATCCGGCGAATATATGAACTACTACCAAAAACAGTATGGTGACAAGCTATGAAAATTGTTGTAACAGGTGCAAAAGGTCAGCTTGGTACCGATTTGGTCCATTTACTCGCTGATAGAGGATATGAAATTTATGGTTATGGACGAGAAGAGTTAGATATAACAAATTTGGACCAAGTAAAACAGGTTATTGCGGAAGTTCGACCTGATGTTGTCATTCATGCTGCAGCCTATACAAAAGTTGACTTAGCAGAATCTGAGCCAGACCAAGCCTTTTTAATTAACGCATATGGGACGAGAAATGTTGCTGTTGCATCAGAAGCGGTAGGAGCAAAACTGGTCTATATCAGTACCGATTATGTCTTTGATGGAACGGCTAATGTGCCTTACAACGAATTTGCCCCGACAAATCCGCTTAGCATATACGGGAAAAGCAAATTGGTCGGAGAGCAGTTTGTTCGCGATTTACACTCTAAGTTTTTTATCGTGAGAACTTCTTGGGTGTATGGGAAGCATGGAAAGAACTTTGTCAAAACAATGTTAAAGTTGGCTCAAGAACGGGATGAATTAATGGTCGTACATGATCAAGTCGGATGTCCAACTTATACAGTGGATTTAGCCAATTGCATTTTGGAACTGATTCAAACGGAAAAATACGGCATTTACCATGTTTCCAATTCTGGACATTGTTCTTGGTATGAGTTTGCGAAAGCAATTTTTGAGGAAGCTGGGATTGAGGTTAAAGTAAATCCTTGTACGACAAAAGATTTTCCAAGACCAGCGCCAAGGCCAGCTTATTCAGTGTTTGAGCATATGTCTTTACAACTAAACGGTTTCCCTAACATGAGATTATGGAGGCAGGCGCTAAAGGCCTTTTTAAGTTCGATCAACTTAGGTAAATAGGTGGGCGGTAAGGTGAAAAGAATACGTGTAAGAGTTTTTTTAGGACCATTATCATTAGTGATAGATAATTGGCATGAGAATTGGATTAAAGGTAAATCAAATGATCCATATCCTTATGGATATAATTATGGACAGGATCAGGATGTTGAAATAGAGTATATAAACAATTCATGGATTAGTAAAGTTGTTAGAAATAGAAAATTACAGTTGATACTTTGTTATTTAATGTTACCCTTTCAATTATTTAAATGTGATGTTGTTTGGACTCATTATGATAAAGATGCTTTATTAATAGGCTTTTTAAAAAAAATTCCATTTATAAGAAGGTTTATGCCAAAACAAATTTCTTGTTTTGTATGGCTAGCTGACGATTCAAAGCATTATGGCTATATGAAGAGCAAGATTGTAACATGGTTACTTACTGCTGTTGACAGAATTGTTGTACACTCTCCCACCGAAATTCCTATTTTCCTAAATAAATTCAGATGCAAATCAAATCAAGTTAAATTTGTTCGCTTTGGTATTAATCCCGAGAGTTATAATTCGGGAAAGAAAAGAGAAATATCTGATATTAACAATCCTTTTATTTTGTCCGTAGGTAATGATAAACATCGAGACATTGAGAAATTTATTGATCTTGCTAGAAAACTTCCTAGTTTTAATTTTGTATATGCTACCAATAACAAACTTTACGAAAAAATGTTGTCTGATATAGAAAATATTAAAGTCGTAAATGCGGGTCTTGAAGAGATGAGATGGCTGTATGAAAAGTGCTTATTTGTAATTTTGCCTTTGAAATACAATGAACATGTAAGTGGTTGTACAACGGTACTTGAAACAGGTGCTTGCAAGAAAGCTGTAGTGGTAAGTGATGTTCCTGGTATGTCTGAATATGTAGTCGATAATGAAACAGGATTTCTTATAGATTTGAATGATGATAAAAGGTTTTTGGAAGTTATAGAAGATTTGCGAAAAAATGCGAAACTAAGAGAAACAATAGGAAAGAAAGCTTATCAACGTGTTGTCACCCATTTCACTACAATTAAATGGGCTAAAGAACATACTAATATAACTAGAGAAATAGTTTAACTTGACTAGATTTTCTTTAATTTAGGTTATAAGCTTATAATAAAAGACTTTGTTGCAAACAAATTAAGACGTATATTTAAGCAATAATTAAGTAAATGATAAGGTAGTGATGTCGGTTTGAAACAAGTTACAGATAGGGATGTTGCGATCATTATTTTAAACTGGAATGCTTATAAGGATACGGTTGAATGTTTAAAATCACTAGAACATTTAACGTATCCTTACTATCACGTATTTTTAGTTGACAATGCATCACAAGACGGATCATTTGACAAACTACAACAAGATTATAAGGATGGAAAATTTAATTTATCAATTACGTTCATTCAAACTGGAGAGAATTTAGGATTTGCTGGTGGAAATAATGTCGCGATTAAAGAAGCATATAACCAAGGGTATCAATATTTTTGGCTGCTGAATAATGATACAGTAGTAGATCCGAACGCTTTGACTCCGCTAGTAGAGGCTCTTGAAGGCGATAAACAAGTAGGCATTGTTGGCTCAAAGATTTATTACTATGGGACGAATAAAATTTGGTTTGCGGGTGGTAAAGTAAATACATGGACAGGTCTGACAAAACATATAGGAATTAAAGAAGAGGATATAGGACAGTATGATCAAGTAAAAGAAGTAGATTATATAACAGGATGTAGTTTGTTTTTTAGAAGAGAGTTATTGAAGACAGTAGGGTATATGTGTGAAGATTATTTTTTATATTATGAGGAAACTGAATGGAATATCCGTGTTAAACAAAAAGGGTGGAAAGTTCTATATAACCCTAGTTCAATTGTCTTTCATAAAGTCTCTGCATCAACTGGTGGTGAAGATAAACAGGCTCCTCCTTATGTTGCTTTTTACGATATTAGAAATGCTTATTGGATGATAAAGAGAACACAAAATAGAATAAAGACTTTTACTGCTTTTCTTTATAAATTTTATAAAGCGTTAAAAAAAATCGGGAAAATTTTTGTCTATAAACAAGATCAAAAGATTTTTAGAATTAAATTAATTAGTAAAAGTTTGTGGGAGTTATAAAACTGTTATACAAATATTGAAGGTAAGTCTGTCACCTGTTCATATAAATGCACTTGAAAAGTTAACCTCTGCCTTACACAGCACATCCTAAGCGTTAGAGTACTTCCACCGGAGTGTTGGCGAATGTAGTTGTCAATGACAGCATCTTTCAGCCATTTCCACAAGTGTTCGATCGGATTGAGTTGTGGCGAATACAGAGGCAGGAACATGAAATGAAGCCATTCCTCCTAGCGCAAAATATCTTTATCTTCGTATGGATGGATGCGGGCGTTATCAAGCACGAGCACAATGAATTTGTCCGGATCGCAGTTCTTTAGAATTCTCAAAAAATCCACAAACGTTGTGGCGTTGGCTGCCGTCATCTAGTGAAGAATCGCCTTCCATGGATTGTTAAACGATTGCCTAGTTGGATCGGGAGGATTGAGGAACGAACCCTTTTCATGAAGCGCTTGAGTTCATCGATGCGATTCCAGGAGTGGGACGGTCAAGTATCATTGGATCGCCAAACGAAGAGGAGAGAATACAGTTTTTGTTATTACAGTTTTGTTATATCACAGCTGTTGATTATCCAAAATTAGACATTCTTTTTCCATAAAAATGGGCATACTCAAATAAGGCCACGGCTATTCGGAATTTCAAATCGAACGGAAGTTGTCCTGACTAAAGTTGACGAACAAAGGAAATGAACTAAAGAGTGGTGTGAGTCTGTTTCTTCGTTTGATCATAAAGCCAGCGAAGCAGGACGTAAGCGATGAAGGCGGCAAAGAGTTGGTTGGTTGTACACCGCATTTTCCATTGTTCCAAATAAAGTCGGTACGTTGAGATATTGCTTCACCCAAAGGAAGAACACTTTAATCGCCCAGCGTTCTCGATACATGTCGGCGATTTTTTCTGCGGACACGTTCAACATATTGGTGACCATCCGGATCTCGCGTTCGTTCGTATCCTGAAACATGACGACACGATGACGTTTTTGGGAACGGTATTGCTTCGTTCCAAGCTGACAAGTGAAATCCACCAGGATGTTAGAATCGTTGGACACCCAACGCTGTAAGCTTTTCCGACGGTACATCTCTACGTTGTCTTTCATCCAAATGACAAAGAGTTGACCGTCCTCAACAAATTGGTCGATACGTTCAATTTTAAAGTAGGCGCGGTCTTCCACAAGAATGTAACGGCGGTCGGCCAAGGCTTCCCCCACGGGCCCATCATGGCGCCGGGCGATCGTTTCCACGGTGTCCATCGGCGAGTCCTGTTCAGACAAGTAAGCGACATGAAGTTTCACGCCGGAACGCTCCCCATGATACGGAGCCCACGATAAACGGTTCTTCCCTACGGTCACCGTGGTCGAATCGATGATGCAAAGGGGTTTCGGGAAGCGAAGCGCCCGCCGGGTTTTCCGATTGCACTTGGAAACGATTAACGCGAACAAGCGCTTCATCACGTCATACGGAACGGATTTGGCTTTGTTCGCCACGGTCGAGTATGAAAACGAGGAAGACCATACGACGGGGAGACATCAGCTCCATGTCGAAAGCTTTTCCACTCATGGACGGAGGCCAGAAGGAAAAAATTAATCAACGTACGTACGGTAAATTTGCGTGAGGGATCACGATAACCAACCGCTTTGGTGATCATTTGAATCTCTTCGTCTGACACAATTTTTTACAACAAATTCGGGAGTGTGGTATGCTTGTTCACAGAGAGCACCTCTTTCCTGGGTTTGTTGGTTTGGTCTCTTACATTCTACAGGAAGGGTACTCTTTTTTCATGTTCCAAGCCCAAGAGAATAGGAAAGATAATACAGTTATTCACATTATTATTGTTTTTAAGGTTAAAATGTATTTAACAGGATAATCAACGTGTGAGTAAAATATTTGTAATATTTGTGGGAGAAATTCTTGGAATTCCCCCGATGAGGGAGGTGGGAACATGGGTTCACACCCTCCTCATCGGGTCCACCAAGCGAAGCGCGGTAGGATCTAGAGTGGAAAACATGAAAAAGGACTCTCTCCCTGTTAAAATGATCATTGCACCAAAACACAAACAGGAGGAGAGAGTCCATGAACATTCAACGATATCTTACCACAAATTCATTGACATTAAAAGAGATTGAGCTTGACATGTTCCGTGCCTTGCAACATACATACGCCGAGCTGCTTACGGCCTTATTGGAGGACATCGATCAACAATTGGCGGAAAACTGGGACAAGCGTCGATACCAGTTGAAAGACAAGCGGAGCACCACGATCAAACGCTCTTTGGGGAAATCATGATTCAACGCAACTACTATCTGGATCGAGAAAAAAGCCGCTACACGTTTCTCTTGGCTTCCTTTTTAGCGTTTGACGGAGTCCAATCGATCAGTCCGTGCCTAGAGGACACGGCGGTGGAATGGGCGGTGGAGTGTTCCTCCTACCGCAAGGCGGCCCAAACGCTCCGCCGGTTGGTCGGGTATGCCGTGCTCAGCCATGAAGCGATTCGTCAGTTGGTGCTCAACGCCGAAAGGAAGCGGCATCGTCCGGTGGAAGCCCGATACGGACGCGTGCTGTTCATTGAGGCGGACGGGCTGTTTGTTTCCCGCTAGGGACGGGGGAAACGAGCCAAAGAAGAAAAAATCCTCGCCGTTCATGAAGGCTGGAGAGCCAACGGCTCGCGTGTCGAGCTGGTGAATAAACGCCACTATCTTCATGTGGGGCCGGGGGACGTGTGGGAAGGCTTGCTTGGAGGAGTTTTTGATGAAGGAATATGCCTATGACCCTTTGCAGGATCTTCTCGTCATCAACGGGGACGGAGCCCCATGGATCACGGCGTGCCGGGAGTACTTTAAGGGACGGGCATGGTTTCAGTTGGACCGGTTCCATGTAGCGCGAGAATTGCGGCAATGCTTGTCACACCACACCCTCGGTGGCGGGCCATCCGTCAAAAACTGGCGAAGCAGGACGAACAATGGCTGTTGGTTGAGCTCAACAGTGCCATCGGCACGTTGGGGGACGAAGCGAAGGAGAAGCAGCTGGCGGCGCTGATCCGACGGATCGAGTCGATGCCGGGATGTATCCGCGACTACCGGGAATGGCTGAAGGAGCAAGGAGTTAATCCGACCGGCATGCGCCCGATGGGCAGCGCGGAGAGCGTCATGAGCTAGGCGGCGTATCGTGTGAAATATCGCCGCAGCTGGGGGACGGAAGGACTACGGGCCTTTTTGAAGGCCATGATCGCCCGTGTCGATGGCTTTCATCTAGCTGTTCGCCATCAGGAACGAACATCGTCGCCTGCTCCAGAGGCTTCGCCGGTCGGCAAAACGAAACGTTCGATCGTGGAGAAAGCGAAAAAACAGGTTCGCCGTCTTGTTCCGGAAGTCACCCGCCAGAACGTCCCGTATTTACAGCAGTCTTCGGGAACGATGGTCTATCAAGTCTTGTCTGAGTTGCGTGGGTGGTAAAAAAAGGAACATGCATCATTCCGTCATTATGAGGGATGAGAGTCCCGTTTACTAAATAAATTCGAAAAAATGGTTTGTTATCCTTGAATTTACTACAGTCTTGAACGAACCAAAAAAGTTCCCACAAAGTCTTGACTGTCTCTAATCAACATACGTGTTGTTATATATCAAATGTAGACATATCATATAATGAGGGAGAAACATGAGCCAAAATAAAAGTTATCAGTTTGTTTATTTTTTTACATTAATAGTATTTTTTGGTGAATTTATAAACATTCCGTTTAATACAGGAATAAAGCCTTCAACGATTATTATTGATAGTTGTTATATTATTATGTTTACAGTTTCAATAATACACGTACTAAAAGAAAGAAAAGTAAAAATAGATAATTTTTTAATTTTCTATGGATGGTTGTTTGTAAGTTATCTAATTTTATTTTTAGTAGGAAATGAAAGCTTATATACTAAGTTTCTTTCTTTAAGGGATAAAGTAGTATATCTATTTATTGCTGTATTTATATATAAATTTGTAAATACAGAGAAAAATATAGACAAGTTGTTGAAAATTTTATTAAATTTAGGAATAATATTTGCTTTAATTGGTATAGTGCAATATATATTTAGAAATCAATTACCAGTTTGGCTTTTAACTCCCAAAAACACTGAGCTATTCACTTATTATGGAACAGATATTATTCGTTCAACTGGATTGTTAGGAAACACTATAATTTATGGGAATATAATGTTACTTTTCTTTTCAATATTTGCACACAAATTCTTTGATTCATTTACAAAATATCACTTCTTAGGTGTTCTAGTTACGGGAATTGCGATATTAACTAGCTTCTCTAGAATGGCTATAGGGGGAACTCTAATTATATTTACTTTTTGCTTATTCAATTTGCTGAGAAAAAAGATAACGAAGAGAAAATTTTTGCTTTTATATATGTGTTTTTCTTTAGTGATTATTAGTGGATTATTAATACTAAGTTCAACACAAATGAGAGAAAATATTGAAAATTCATTTATTGTTAATGGGTTGTTAAAAGGAAACAATGCTTCAGTACAACGTTCAACGGATATACATTTTGATTTTATATACTACTCTTTAAAAATATTAAGTGAAAGTGACAATCTTTTGTTTGGTGTAGGTATAGGTACACAAAGGGAAGGATCAAATTATTCCCAAACATATGTTTATATTACAGATAGTGCATTATTTTCCACATTATTAGAGTTAGGAGTCGTTACTTTTATAATATATTCTTTAGTTGTGTTGAATGCAGTATGGTACGTTTATAAATCAAGGAAAATTAGCAAATACAATTATCTAGCATCTGGTTTTTTAGCATTTAGCATATACGAATTTTTATTTGCCAATGTTATCAATTCATCTTTTTTAGGAAAAACTTCATATATAATATATTGGATATTTTTGGGTATAATCATCTCAGCATATAAAATAAACACAAACAAAGTTAATGAAAAATTGGAAAGAAACCACGAAAAGGTTAGTTCATTTCCTAGGAATCGATCCTTAAATCATCGGATAGTAATGATTCGTTAATTTGATATGCCCTTACTTTTAATCGAAGTCACACAGTATGGAGCGGAAGTACTGTGATTGTTTCAAATGATCGATATATTAGAAGCATTCATCACTAAACGGCATATCCTGCAAGAGATCATCGTAGGGGGATGGAGAAGCGCGCCAGCGATATGGCTCGGTGTACAATTCCAAAAGAAGCTGAGCGTCAATGGAAGGAACGAGAGAAGTTGCTCGAGTCATTGAAAGAGGAGCTAGAGGGGGCTTTGCCAGCTTCCGAATGAAGCTCATCATAAGGTGCGATTCTCATCCTTCCTACGGAAAATATTTGTGTCAATTGAAAGACAGAACGCTTCGCATCGATAAGCAAGCGGTCCGTGGGGCTGAAAACTTTGCGTCTCTAAGGGTGGATTCTTCTCCTAGGATCCTAGACATTCATCTTCGTTCCTAGATACACGCCTGAAGCATGTCCAGTCACTGTTTAAACTTAGTTGCCTTTGGGAGAGTGTTTATTGATAATGAAAAATAAAATAACGATAGACGTAAGAATGATAAATGCATCTGGTATAGGAGTATATATCCAAAATATACTACCTAACATCATTAATAGTTTAGACAATTACCATTTTTATTTGTTGGGTGACTTAAATACACTTCTTAATTATGAATGGACTCAAAAATCTAATGTTTCTATTATTAATTTAAAGTCAAAGATATATTCCTTATCTGAACAACGGTATTTACTATCCAAAATTCCTAAAGATAGTGTGCTATTTTGGTCTCCTCATTATATAATTCCTGTTTTCTATAAAGGAAAAATACTCGTAACAGTGCACGATATATTTCATCTTGCTAAACCTGAATTTGTAGGTGGTTTTCATAAAAAGCTATATGCTAAATTAATGTTTAAAGCTGTTAGTAAAAAGGCGGATGCTATTATTTCAGTATCTGACTTTACAACAAAAGAGTTTCTAAAGTTTGTTAATAGAAATCAAAATAATATTTGTACAATATATAATGGGGTAAATAATTTTTGGAGAGAATTTTTGGACAGAGATACAGATACAGATCGAAATCCTTATATTGTCTACGTAGGCAATGTTAAACCACATAAAAATTTAATCTCTCTAGTAAAAGCTTTTGAAAAAATCAAAAACGAAATTCCTCACAATTTAGTTATTATAGGTAAAAAAGAAGGTTTTATTACTGGTGATCAAGAAGTTATTAAATATGCCGAAAGACTAGGAGATAGGATTAAGTTTACAGGATTTGTTGATAATGAAACATTAAAGCGGTATATTGCAAATGCCCATGCTTTAGTTTTCCCATCTTTATACGAAGGCTTCGGCCTCCCGCCTTTAGAGGCAATGGCTTGCGGCTGTCCTGTAATTGTTTCAAATGTAGCTTCTTTGCCAGAGGTTTGTGGTGATGCCGCATTGTATATTGATCCGTATAGTCCAGAGGATATTGCTGAAAAAATCAAATTGCTATTATCGGATGATAAATTAAGAAAGGAATTACGGAGGAAAGGGTTAGAAAGAGCTAAGATGTTCTCATGGGAGAAATGTGCGGAGGAAACGATCAAAGTGATTGAGGAGGTGCTAGCAAAGTGAAAGTCGCAATCATTCACGATTGGCTAGTCACCTATGCAGGCGCTGAGAAAGTATTAGAACAATTAATCAAGATTTATCCTGATGCTGATTTGTTTAGCCTTGTAGACTTTATAGATGAAAATAAGAAAGGTTTTATTTTAAATAAACAGGTTACTACCTCTTTTATTCAAAAGTTGCCCTTTGCTCGGAAGAAATATCGTAGTTATCTTCCTTTTATGCCGTTAGCTATTGAGCAATTGGATGTATCGAAATACGATATTGTCATTTCTAGTTCACATGCAGTTGCGAAGGGTGTTATTACCGGCCCTGACCAACTGCATATTTCTTATGTTCATTCTCCAATCCGCTATGCGTGGGATTTGCAACATCAATATTTAAAAGAAGCGGGATTAGATCGAGGAATGAAAGGCTGGATAGCGAAGACGATCCTCCATTACATAAGAAATTGGGATTATCGTACGGCCAATGGAGTTGATTATTTTGTGGCCAATTCAAAATTTATCGCTCGGAGGATTTGGAAAGTGTATCGAAGAGAAGCGGATGTCATCTATCCACCGGTAGATGTGTCCGCTTTTACTTTCCACGATCAAAAAGAAGATTTTTATCTTACAGCATCTCGAATGGTTCCATATAAGAAAATCGACTTAATCGTTGAGGCTTTCTCACAAGTGCCAGATAAAAAATTAGTCGTTATAGGTGACGGACCGGATTTTCATAAAGTTAAGGCCAAGGCTGCTTCTAATGTAGAGTTGCTCGGATATCAGCCTTTTGAAGTTTTAAGAGACTATATGCAGCGGGCAAAAGCATTTGTATTTGCCGCAGAAGAAGATTTCGGTATTACACCTGTTGAAGCGCAAGCTTGTGGTACTCCAGTTATTGCCTATGGGAAAGGTGGAGCATTAGAAACTGTTCGAGGATACGGACAAGATGAGAATCCTACAGGCTTATTTTTTGAAGAACAGACAGTAAAATCGTTAGTTGATTCTATTAAATCATTTGAGAATATTTCAGGTGATATTAAATACCAAGATTGTCGCGAAAATGCGTTACGTTTTTCACCAGAGAGATTTAGAAAAGAATTTGAAGACTATGTGAATAGTAAACTTGAAAATATGTAGATAAAAATTAGGAGGTTTCCGATGAAACTTGTATTACTTTCCGGTGGCTCCGGCAAACGCCTTTGGCCGCTATCAAATGATGCTCGCTCAAAGCAATTTTTAAAAGTGCTAGAAAATAAAAATGGCGAATTGCAATCTATGGTGCAGCGTGTCTGGGGACAGTTAGGAAATGTCGGGCTAGCTGACTCAGCCGTGATTGCCACTAGCAAGTCCCAAGTCGATATGATTCAAAGTCAATTAGGTCATGATGTTCCAATTATCATTGAACCGATGCGCCGCGATACGTTTCCAGCGATCGCTCTAGCATCGGTTTATTTGTATAGTGTAGAAGGAACTCATTTAGATGAAGTCATTGCGGTGTTGCCTGTCGATCCTTATGTAGAGGATCGATTTTTTTATCGAGTGAAAGATTTAGAGAAAACTGTACTCGCAAGTGGTGCTGATTTGGCGTTAATAGGTGTCGAGCCAACGTATCCATCTGCGAAGTACGGTTATATTGTTCCAGCTTCTAAATCTAGTGATAGTGATTATTTAAGAGTAAGTCATTTTACAGAGAAGCCAAGCGAAGAAAAAGCAGCGGAATTAATTAAACAAGGCGCGCTTTGGAACTGCGGCGTGTTTGCTTTTAAACTCGACTATATTATTTC
>Ga0207865_101124_pt1 | contig 22378 bp, 32 predicted proteins | sample HigsolmetaAR204D_FD_184836 | JGI IMG/M metagenome (GOLD analysis project Ga0207865, IMG submission 184836) | Ionic liquid and high solid enriched microbial communities from the Joint BioEnergy Institute, USA - AR20-4-D (SPAdes) (version 2) ...
GAAATTTTGATGTCAAAAGGTCGCCTCGTACGGCGACCTAGTACGTGTAAATATAAACTGTTTCAGCATCCACAACAACAATTTCTTTAATTAACTTCCTTATTATATATTGCTTTTTATCAAAAGTTATATCGTCTTTATTTTTAAGAAAGTATTCAAGAGCCTCTTTTAAAAGCATTTCATTGTCGCTCTTTTGTTCTTCATTTAATTCTTTCTGCAATTCGCTATACTGTTCCGTTAGTGTTTTTTCTTTCTCTTGTAGTTCTCTCAATTGTTCTTTGATCTCTTCAAGTTCTAGTTCCTCATCAAGGCTTGCAAGCTTCAAAAGCCGTTTTCGGCCTTTTCTTGTTTTCTCAATCTCTGTTTCTATTTGTTTTATTTCTTCATATATATATTGTTTATTGTCGCTCGGTTTATATTTGCTTAATTCTTCAGGATCATTTAACCATTCTAAAATCTTATCCCAAACGATACGATCGAGCTTTTGTTCGCTCATATGTCGGCCGCAGCCTTTTGTTTTTGCCCCGGCATAATTTTTTCTGCAAACATAATCGTATTTTTCTTTTCCTCTTCTTATTGTTTTTTTGCCATTCATAGTTGATCCGCAACGGCCACAACGAACCAAACCTGACAAAAGATATTGATGACGTCCGTAACTTTCCGTCCGTCTCCTTGCGTATTTTAGCAATTCCTGCGCTCTTGCAAATTGCTCTTCTGATATAATAGCCGGTATTTTCGTTTCAATCCATTCATCTTTTTCTCGCAAATGCATTCCTCCGACTTTTCCGGCTTGCTTTCTCACATATGCCCCTTCAGTATTCCATTTGTTTTGATAATATCTACCCGTATATGATTCATTCATTAATATTTGCCGAACTACTTGCCTGTGCCATTCTTTTGCTCCGTTTTTTGTCGGAACGCCGATTTTGGTTAGGTGTTTTGCTAAACTATTAATTCCACTAAATCTCTGCTCAGTATAATAGTCAAAAATCATTCGTACAATTTTTGCTTCATCTTCATTGATTTCATATGTTCTTTTTTCCTTATTATATGTATATCCGTATAATCCACTATTTTTAATGATGATACCTTTTTTAGCTTTTTGTCTCCTCCCTCCCATTGTCCGTTCTTTGATTTTTGCTTTTTCAAATTCAGCTATTGCTCCCCTCATGGAAAAGAAAAGCTGTCCCTCAGGAGTATTTGCGTATTCTCCGTTTACAAATACCAATTCTACTCCTTTTTTCCGAAATTCATCATCAATTAGCAATTGATTCATGAGTTTTCTTGATAATCGATCAGGATCATAACAAATGACTTTATCGATTAATCCTTTTTCTACATCTTCACGAAGCTTGTTCAATCCAGGACGTTCCAACAATTCTCCTGAATATCCATCATCTATATATCGCAGAACATCGGTTGTCCCTGCTTTATTGATGCATGCTTCAATCTGGCTTTCTATGCTGCTCCCTTTTACCGCTTGTTCTTCGGTACTCACTCTTGTATAGATTGCAATCATTATTACTGCATCCCCCTCCGTACATTTTCAATATATAATCATAGCAATTTTGTATGTTTTTAGAAATATTCTTTCCCTTAATAACGATAATTTTCATGAAATATCAATCCTCCCTATAGGAGGATATGAAAATATTGTTTGTCCATATTTCATTTCTAATTCCTAATTTTAATTATTAACACAGAACGTATATTCGGTTATAATAAGAACAAACGTTCTTATTACGAGGTGGAATTATGAACGGTTTGCTGCTGAATGCTAAAAAGTATGGTTTTGCTTTAAAGATGATCTACATGAACGATCAAGGGGTAATAACAGAAAGATTCATTACTGTAAAAGACTTTAACGATCATTACATCAGAGCTTACTGCCACTTCCGAAAAACTTTTCGAACGTTTAAGCGCAGCAATATTCTTTCGATTGGGTTGGCAAAACAAAGAATGGGGGCGTAATAATGGCGGTTCCTGTTACTGAACAAGACAAAGAATTAGCCATTAGTTTCATCGTTAGACAAATATTAATTTCATGGCTTGAAAAAGATTATGAGTTGTTTTCATTTGAGCGTTTTAAGATCCCGGAAACTTACCACCATTTAATCGAGAAAGTTTTGTTAAATATAAGTAAAGATATGAGGGAAATTAAAAAAGAATTGAAAGAACGAGGCATAAAAATTTACAAACCAAAACGTGTGAATGAATCTTTTATAGAATATCTTGTGGTTGTACGTGGATATGAATGGAACCCGCGCTTTTGGGATGCGGCGTTGAGGAACCGGGTAAAAGACCTGGCAAAAGAATATATAAAAAATGTCAAAAAACCCACTTCACGCCGAAGTGGGTTCTGAAGTTAAAAAATAAAACCCGATCTTTATGATCGGGTAGTGTATCATATGGTAAAAAGCATCCAAACGGATGCCCTCGTTGGATCGGAGCACTTCACAGTACTCTTACTAATAATTAGCGATTCCACGAGTCAGACAGTCGTAATATACGCTGTACCCATATGATACATTATTTATTTTTAACTGTAAAGTAATTTTTAATACATACTTTCAGGCAAATTTAGACATATATATCCTTTTTTAAACATTTTATATAAATTGTGGTTATGTTCCAAAGCATTAAACATTGTATTTGCTAATAAATCCGCTGCTTGGACTAAATAATTACTTTCAGAGTCTTTATAAAATACACGAAAGTCAGATTTAAAACTGGTTGTATTATATTGTTTATGGATATAGTAATAGTTATCTTCATTAAAAAAATTTATTAGATGCTCTTCTAATGAATCTTTAGCAGAATGAGCAATATTTTGGTTATCAATATGTATTTCGATTAAATCGCAATTTTTTGGTATCTTTCCAATTTCAATTAACTTATCAATTAATCTACGAATAATATAATTTTTGTATCTAACAACATCTTTCTTTTTTTCAAAGTTAATTCTTATTAATGATGATACTTTTACAGTCACAAAGATTTGATCACAATTAAATGTTCTTAATTTATTTAATAATCTCCTTTTGGTCTGTTTATCCATATTAGCAGTTTTTAACTCTCCTTGTATTCCCTTCTCTCTTTTTACTGTTTTCACTAAATTTTTATAAGAATAATTTATTCCGTGAAAATCACTTTCTTTTAAAAGTAATCCGCCATAAACAAAATGATCACCTAGTGGATAATTTGGGTGGAGCTGTCCGGAATCATCCAAAAATATGTAATATTTCATTTTAATCACCGTTTTTTTCAATATGATATTTATCTTTTTATGTACATAATAACATATTTCATAAGTACTAATTTGAATGACAAGTCAAAAGATGTAATTTTTTTGTTTTTCTCCACAAACATACTAGATAATTTCATTTTCTTCTATAGAAAATTAAATTTTTCTGCATGATCTAGCTCAGATAATTCAATTATCGCGGTTTTTCAAATTTTTCTTTTCATAATAATATGGGATCAAAAAAACGAGGTGATCCCATGAACAAACAGTGCCCTATTTGCTATCAACCAATCGAAAAATATTCTATCGTTTATTTTGATGAGAATAACATTTTCTACCATATGTCATGTATTCGCAACATAACAAAATATATGAAGGGCATATGCTGGTTCAGTGATGTACCGGAAATACATCTGTTTTCCTATCCGCTCGAGTGAGTGGATTTTTTTATGCAAAAAAATTTTTAAAAAAAACTATTGACTGATACGAATTCGTATCATATAATAAAATCAGAAAGTTGATACGAATTCGTATCAAAATTATAAAAAGGAGATGGGAGAAATGAAAGCAAAAGAAGTAATGAAAATGGCGGTTAAAATGGCTAAAAAAATGGAAGGTGATTGGATTGCTCGGATGGCATTAGCGTTGAAAGCAGCTTGGGCTATTGTGAAAAAAGGATCTAGCATTGTTTTAAAAAGCTACACTGCGAAAGAATGGAAAAACTACGGAAAACATCGTTTATACATTGAAGGCGATATGAACGTTTTAGTTGACAATTTTGGAAATATTGTTGCTAGAAAAGTCAATTTCAAAGGATACTACGACTTTGACGAAAAATGCTTTGTTCGTCAAAGTGGTAAAGGAAATTATCGCGAAGAAATTTTTGAAGCAATGAGAAGCATCGTAAAAATGAAAGGAGTTGTTGCATAATGTTCCTCTATGACGTTGTCACCCCAGCTGAAGTTGAAGAAATGTTTTCCCTGCCGGAAGGATCTGTTCGACGGGATCTCCGGCGCAGTAAGTTTAGACGATCTGAAATCAGAAAAAGTGGCGCAACGTGGTTGATCACGTTGCGTGAAGCGAAAAGAGTTTATAGTGGATATGAAGACAAAATCCAGGTCAAAAAAGACTGGAATTGGATCAAGACTTACGTCGACAGTGAATTGAATCCGGTATTAGAGGAAGAGATTGAAAAGTTCCTGGATGGCACACCGTTTGAGCGCATCTATGAACTGTACATTGATGCGATCGAGGGAATTGGCATAGAAGATGAAGGGGAATACCTCAGCTTTGTGGAGTGGTTTTATAGATTCAGGGAAAGTTATGAGGGAGTTGAATATTAAGTGAAAAAAATCAAGCTATTTAGGAATGAAGATGGTGTTCTTGTTATCGAAAAATGCGGTATTATTGAGGAGCATTATCTTACAGAAGAATCTTTCTTGGAAGACGTGGAAGCATTATCGAAAGACGGATATTTAGAAATTTCAAACGATATATGGAAACTTGTCAGACCTGTTTTTAAAAACAGAAGAAAACAATATATTAAAAGACATAGAGAATATTTTCAAAAATATAGAGAAATATGAAGCACGACCGAAAGGCCGTGCTTTTTTTATGCATTAAAAAGTTCCCTCATTCAACCGTCTTTGCAACTCTTTCACCATCAAAGATACTGGTCTGCTGATTTTCCCGTCAATCGGCGTACCGAGATATTTTTGTAATTTTCGCACTGTCTCCGGACCCAATTTCCCGTCAACCTTAGCTCCAATCTTTTTCTGCAGCGCTCGAATTACCATGCTGCCTTTGTTGCCGAAAGTAATACCGGAATAAATAGCTTTTGTTATATCGTTTTTCGGCTGGCTGCTAATTACCCCGTCTACCGGAGTGCCTAGCGCTATTTGCAGTGCTTTTGTAGTTTCGCTGCCCCATTTTCCGTCAATTGTGAGATTTGTTTTATTTTTTGTTTGTGCGGGCTTAACCTCTTTTTTCGGTGTATCAACCTTTTTACCAACAACCATATTTAAAAAGTCATTCCACATAATACCTTTTGAACCAGATCTCAAGTTGCGTGGACAGTTCTTTCCGCTCCAATGGTTATGCTGAACCACGTTCGATAGTGGAATATTTTCTTGTTCCATAATCATTCTTGTTAGTTCTGCCGCATTTTCAACTGCTTCTTTAAAATTGCCATCGCTATTGACACATATTTCAATATGAATAGAGTTATAGTTTCCGTCGCCTTTCCCGTCTCCAGCAGCCCAACAGCGAACCGTATGCGGAAAAGATTGTATGGCTTCTTTGTCATCAACTGTCCAATGCCAAGAAGCTGATCTTGAATTTCCCCTCGACTGCAAGTTTGCATGTGCTTGAGCATTTGCGCCCTTATTCGTATTGTCTGTTTCATGGATGGTTATATATTTACGTCCATTTATACCGGTGTAGGTATTCTTACGGCTTGAGACCAGTTGTTTTTTGATTTGAACCATTATTTATCCCCTCCTGCTGACTTTTCAAGAGCGTATTTGATCGCAGCTACAGAACCGATGCCGTACAAAGCATATTGCAATCCGTTGACCATCACTTCAAAAGAAAAAGCGTTGTTCTCAAAAATCGAGAAAGCAACGCCTAGTAAAACTGCGACAATCGGAATGTAGCGATTCGAAAGGTTTGTTGCTTGACGGATTGCATACAGCAAAACGGCCAATGCCACATATGCAGTGAACTCAATTGATAGAATAGCTTCCATTTATCTCATCCTCTCAAATAATTTAGTAACGAAAAAACAAAAGTGACCGCCAAAGCACTGACGCTCACCCAAAAAGCTCTATTTGCCCGTTTATCATCTTTTAACTCTATTAATTCCTTTTCAACATTTTTGAATCTGATATCCGCTTCATTTCTCGTTATGAAGCTAGAAGTCAGTAAATCTAGTTTTGTTTCGATTCTCTCTACACTTTTAGTCAACGTTTCAAGTTGGGTCTCTAATGCGGTTATCCGTTCGTAATCTTTCTGTTCCAATTTTTGATACCCCCGTTCTTCTGAATGTGAGGGCCCGCTATCGCGGACCCTGTCAGATTCACAGTTTCTCAGATTCCAGATTACGGCGCGATGTACGCGGAGCGAAAGCCGAGGTCATGAGCCGAGCGCGAACGAGCGCCGTTCAGGTCCAGAGCAAACACACCAGCACCCGCGCCACTGTCCCAGCGGCCACCGCGAATCGCAACACGCTCACCGTAGTTACGCACCCAAATACCATCCCCTCCGTGGTTCGCATCAATCGGCGCGATAGCAAGAGTTTTTAGTAGATCAGGAACAGTAAAACCGTTTTTGGCAGCTAAAGTTTCGAAAGTTGTGAAGCTATATCCATAATTAGGGTTGGAGCTTGCGTCGCCCGTGTACATCGGATTTGTTCTTTCCGCCCCTAAAACAGGATCTCCGCCAATATCTGAAGCAGTTGTATTTTCATTTCCGGCAGTAGTGTTATCAAAGTAAACGCCTGTATCCACCCACTGATCGACTACGCGCGGCCCTTCTGGTGTATTGAAATTGTTGTCCTGATTAACATAAATCTTTCCATCTATGAGTTTCAATCCGTCGACCCATTCCCATACGTTTCCGTTGAGATCGAAGATACCCTCATTCGTTCCATCGTGCGACCAAGAAGCAGGACCAGATCCTGTTGCGACACGACCATTTCTCATAGTTCCAGCATCGTTGTACGTGTACGTTACTTTGCCCAGCTCATGAGTTGCCGAATGGTCTTTTCCGTAGTTGTTGTTGCCTCGAGGCATTGTTCCATTTTTCTTCGTCCACAGAGCGATTGCCGCCCATTCGGCGTTTGTCATGAGATGCCAACCTGGACCTTTAGCTACACAATATTGCTTCGCCTGATCGTACGTAACATAAACTCTCGGATCCTGAAAAGGAATAGAATATGCGCGTCCGTCGTGTACGATATTTTGATATTTAGAAACCCAAATCCCGTCTTTGACAACGCCGTTTACGATGAATGCGGGATGTGGAACGTTTGGCCCGCTGGGGATGACGTCTGAAATATTGAAACGCGGAATAAATACCATGATAGACGGATTACCCTTGTCGTCATACATGACGGTGTTTTTTCCGCCTGTCGCCGATTCTACCGCTTGTCTATATGAGTCTTTTACAGATAATACGAATGCCATTATTCAGTCACCTCTTCTGGATTTTGTTCTTTTACAGTTTCGGCAGTTTCTTCGTATCCAGCAGGCAAAGTCCACAATCGAAGCTCAACTTTATTAATGTCGAGTTCACGATCACGCTCGATATAGATATCGTTTCCCGCTTCATCAACCTCGCCGCTAGGAACCAGTTCGCGTTGTTTCGGAGGGATGATGATCGTAGCGACGTACCAAGCGCCGATGCCCTCACGCATGGTTTGCAGCTGATTGTCTAGGCAAATATCGATAACCTTTTGTACATCAGACTGTCTTTCCTGCAAATCGATAGATACCTGTCCTCCGATTGTCAACACTTTCCCCTGCAACGAATATGTTGCTTTTGGTCCTTGATTAATTTCAGTGATAATCATTTTTATCTCCTCCTTAGACTGCAGGATTGATTAAAGTCCATAAAAAAGTGACCGAACTTGCACTGCCGGTCATCTTGACTTTAAAACCATTTTGAGTTTTGTCATAAACCTGTAAATCCCCGATGAGCCCCGTGTCTCCGCTAATAGGAGTAACGATCACATCATAGTTAGGGGCATTAATTTGCGCAAAACCATTTAAACTAACTTGAACGAAAGGATCCAAATCTCGAAAATAACCATTAGATGAAGATGCCGAAATCGTTGCCTGTCCTTGTAGCAATCTCTGTTTTTTGTACTTTTCAAGTTCTTTTGTGTTTAAGTTGACCTGCTGCGCCAGAAATGTGGTCAATATACCAATATCCAAATGCGCTAGCAAGATACCAGCTTCGATATTGTTAAGATTTACCTCATTCACCGGAGTTCCTTGAACCAGTACATCTCCTGTATCTTTATCAACAATGTGATCTTCCCATTCCAAAGGTTCATACGTTATGTTTCTAAGGTTCTCAACTCCCATACGTTACACCTCCTGTATAGTGAACTTAAACTCAAGCAGCAAACCTTTTCCTTCTTCATGTATTTGAGGATCAGTTCTTTCAGCGATCACTTTACCGTCTAATCCTAACAATCTTGCACGGGTAACAGTGCCATATGGATCTTTTTGTGTAAGATAAATATGTTTTCTTACTGTATTTCCGTCTACAATAGAACGCCTGATTTTAGTTTGATAAGTTTGTCCATTTATCGTGTAATCAGCAGTCACGGCTCGTTCATCAATGTATTTTGCGATTTCATCCAATATTTTTAACAATCAAGCCACCTCCTGACCTGAATATTTTATTCCGCACGGAAAAGATTTTCCTATTCCGGTAACAGTCAAAGGGTCGAATCTAATATTACTTACTTTCACAGCTCCATCTGAAGTTGTTTTTTCTTCTCCTCCACTGAACAACTTTCCTGTTTTTTTAAAGATTCCAAGCCCAGAAAAAACATGACTATTAATTTTAGTTTCACTTCTTTTTGATTGTCCAGCAGAGTTCCTTCTAGGCCAAACGCCAAGTTGCGATGTGCCAGAGATCAAAATAAGAGAATTAGAATGTCTGTTAAGTTTAAAAGACTTTACTGTGTATCCATTTGGATTTACAGTGAATGAATAAGACAAATGAGCAGGTTTTTCTTTCTCCAAAATGGGGATCAATTTACTGAAATCATAATCATATTCACTTGTTTGAATGTAAAAAGGAAGCGTTAACCCTCCCCATCCACAAGTAATAGAAGGTTCTGCAGCAAGCAAAATATCAATTAATTTAGACTTGCTGCTTCGTTTTGCTGCCAATATTTTAATTCTTCTGCTTTCATAATCTGTATTTTCGTTCAAAACTGGCAATAAGTATCGTTCTTCCCAATACTTTAGTCCCCATGTTGCTGTCTGGACAAAAAATTGATCAAAAATATCATCTGATATCTCATCGATCTCATCAAACTTTCTTCCTTCGACATCTGCAATGACCTGTATTTGCCTTAGAGCCGATAAATGATCGGGCAATAGCGATAACAAATATTCTTTATTTTCGCTCATATAAAGAGCACCTCTTTCAAATCAACCAATTCATTAATATCTAAATAAATATTTTCTCTTTTTCCTTCAATTGAAATATCATCGATGTCCAATACACCTAAAGCATTTATTATTTCAGCCTCTGCTTCTTTTACTCTTATTACTCCGCCAGGATTTATTGAACGCAAGTAATTTTTAAGAGCTTCCTGCGCATTTTGTCTAGCTTGTTCTATTGTGTAACCTTGATCTGGTTTTAAATTTGGAATAATTACGCTGAGCAACTTAACGCTTGCTGTAGTTACTGTTACGCGAGCACCAACAGGAGCTTTTCCCTCTCCGATTCCTCTTGAATCTGGATCAATAATTTGCTGCACATCTTCAATCAATTGTTGAGAAGCTTCTTTGCCATCTTGGTTTAAGATCACTAATCGTACAGTTCCTTCACCTGCCCATAGTGGATCCACAAGAACATTTCCTACACCCGTCACTTCTTTTGCCCATCTTACATAGTCAGATATATTGCCGGGTCCGGGTGAATTTCGCACCCTCTCCCAGTAGCGCTGCAACAGTTGTTCATCTGTTTCTTCGTCAATTCCATCAATATCATCCGGATGTTTATATAACATGTAAATCGATTCAAGACCGTCAATATTATCTAACGGCAATATATTTTCAGGATTATAAATAGCTGTTGGGGATCCAACTTCTTCTGATTCTGCTTTAAAAACACCAGGAATATTTATAGTTTCTTTTGCAACAAAATAAATACCATCTACAAAAAAACGATAACCTTCCATAATTTGTCCATTAGAACCATCCGCCTGAAAATGTCTGATAGAAGGTGTTGCTTTTTTTCGTGAGATCCCCTCTTCTTCCACAATTTTATCTAAATATTCACCTTCGCTTGTCTGTGGAAATGCTAATTCCAACATCCGATCAAACATGATATACAGTTGCGATATTTTTGCTGCAGCTGGAGCTAGAGCGCTATAGATAATTGAACTTTCTCGTTTATCAATATCATCAGGAACTGATTCAAGCAATTCATCTAAAATTTGTTCATAAGTAAAGTCCTCGAACATTATTCAAACACCTCCTCCATATCAAAGATTCCTTCCACAGAGTGAACCGTAAAGTTCACACGGAAAGAATCGTCAATATGTTCAATAGAGATGTTACTTACATCCTCAATCCTTTCATCGTATATAAGTGCTTCATAAATCAACCTAGAAAGCTCCGTTTTTTTAAAATCTATTGAAACTTCATTGTCAGATATCAACTCTTCGATTTCGGATCCGAAATCACTTGAATATATTGCAAATGAATATCTTTGTGTTTTTAATGTCAAATACACAAATTGCTTAATCGCTTCAAGCCCGTCAATAATCTCGCTTGTTATCTCACCTTTTTCAAAATCAATTTTGTATGTTCGAGATGTTTGCGGCGAACCATCTGTTTCTCCCTCTAGTGGAAAATCTATCTCTGGTGACAGTGCCAAATTTATCACCCCAATCTATCTAAAATAAAAAATGATTGCCCGCCCTGAATGGCAGCAACCATTACTTTATCGCCCGTTTTTAATTCATCCATAAACTCATATTCTTGCACTGTACCGCCATTCACTCGGATTTGACGCCTATGTCTTGTTAAATGTTCAGCAATAGAAATAATATCCGATGGAATAACTAGTTTCGGATTATTTTTCAAACGTATTTGTATATCGGGAGGAGGAGAAACAACAGTTGCTTCTACCAAACGTAGTGGTGACTCTGCTTGTACTGCTTCTAATGCGATTTTTTTGATCGTCTGAACCATCATAGAACCACATCCTCTGGCAATGAGTTATCAGTAATGAGATCAAGGCTCATTCTGTTAGACTTACCTGTAAATGTATGTGTATCGGTGTCAATGAAGTATGTTCCTCGTAGTTTTGCGTCTGGAATATACACATATACAGGCATTCCACTCGTTAAGTCTGTTATCCCTAATCCATCTATACTCAACCGTTTTTTCGGCGATTTTTTCTTTGACAAAAGATTGTTCGCTCTCTGTGTAAGCTGAGCTTTATTAAGATTATCCGTCACCTTTTCATAGTACTGCAGCACACCATATCTCTTTATGCCATCTTGATCAGAAACGACTACCTTTGTAGTCTTTTTGTCTTCACCGGATTCGAGTTTAACACGGGTAGCAACTTCTTCGATGGATGTTGAGTAGGTAAAATCCTCAATGTTTACACCCGTTTCAAGTACCCATTGAGAAGTTGGATTGGGCCATTCCTGCAAGTATATTTTTCCTAAACGTGAATAAACTCTATATTTCTTTTTTGTTTGTTTTTCGGTTTCTATTAAAGCCTTTAAAACCATATCGTACAAAGATGTTTCACTATCGAAAACCAACGACTTAAAAACATACTTTGTATTGGTGATAGAAGCGTACGGAATTTTAAAATCTTTGCAAAGTTGCAAAAGTATTTGATCTGCTCTTTTCTTTGAAAAAACATACACATCTTTATTCAACAAAAGGTATTGCAACATATCATATGCAGTGAATGTTAGTTTTCCGCTTTTTGTAATGTTACGATTAAAAATTGTTCCTCTAAACAACTCGGTACCTTTCCATTTAAACAAAACTGTGTTCCCTTCTTGGATCTCGGATAATATGTCATACCCTACATGCTTGTAAAGTATGTTTGCTTCTACTTTTCTGGATGCACTGTAACGTTGACCACTCCAAGTAATAGTTTCTGTCGGGATTTGTAACATGTAGTTTGGTTTAACGATATATAGCTCAATCACTTCACCACCTTCTTTCCAATTAAAAAAGGTACAACCTTTATCGTTGCACCTTTTTAGTTAATGCCTCTTCAATTGTCCATCCACTTCTTAATTGGATTCACCCCTATAATTAATTATATAACAATTATTAAGGGATGCGCAGGATTTGGCCTGGATATATCCAATGCCCCGGCTGTTTAATGTTGCGTTTATCTCTTTTAATCAGCATGGTTTTATTAGCATTCCAAATTTTTTTCCATTCAGCCCCGTTTCCATAATATTTCCTAGCTATTGCCCAAAGAGTATCCCCTTTTTTCACTTTGTATGTTTTGGGCTTTGACTTTGTGTTTGGTCGCTTAGCTGCTGCTTTTTTAGTTTTCACGGTAATTTTTCTAGGACTTACAAAACGAAACTCCTTAAGTGTCAAATCGTAATATATATCCCCGATGTCACCTTCTCCTTCTCTATAAACAAACTCTTCGATCGTGACATAAATATTAATAGGTGTACCGGTTATAAGAAAACGTGATGGTTTTTCATTGTTTTTAAATTTATTTATTTTATTTACATAGTCCCACGGTTTGGAGAAGTTTCTAAATTCGCAAATAGAACTATATCTAGCCGGAAAAATAGAAGAAAACGATATAGTTTTTGCTGCTGGATCCTGTATGATTGTCACTTCTCCAAGTCTTGCAATATTGACTGATTCGTTTTGTGATCCGTTACTGACCTCTAACGTTGAAGGGAGAACCGGCAACCGAGTTTTTTTTCCGTCCGGCCATGTAAACCAAAATTGATATACACTTTTACTCATAGATTGCCATCGCTCCTCCCTCAAAGTATTCTTCCTCTAATTTTCGTTTAAAGAACTCAAATGCTATTTTCCCAACTCTTTCAGCATCCATGTCATTTGAATAGTGATTGTCCCCCGTGATTTGAATGATGATGTCGCCAATCATTCCGCGGATAGACGAACGTGCACTAGATGCACCACTTGCAGCTTGTACAGCTTCGGTTGGCAGTGTTTGTGGCTGAACACCTAATTTGTTAGCCGCGTAAGATAACAGCCCTAAAGCTCTGTTTCTGTGTTGTTCGAGTGGAATAATAGCTTCTTTTTTGTTTTTCTCCCCAACAATCGCTAGATGTTGACGGTTGATAATACCGCCTTTTTCATACCCTTTGTATCCTCTGCCACGAGACATATTTTTGATTCCTGGCGTGTTAAAAACCGATCCATAACGAGCTTTGATGTAACGGATTGCTGCGATCGCATTATGAATTGGATTCCATATATCATTAAAACCTGGTAGCTTGTATGCGTTGAATGTTGGGTCAATGGTTTGCATTAGCCCTTTTGAAGGTGTACCGCGTTTTGCGTTAGAATCCCAAAGGTTGATCGCTCTTGGGTTGCCGCCGGATTCCTTCATTGCCATAGTAGATAAAGGCCCTAACCAACTCATAGGTGTTCCGGTGATCATTAATGCAGCTGTTATCCACTTCTTAACATTCCCGCTCGCTTTTCCCCCAGAAAACGAAAAAGCGCCGAGTTGGCTTTCTATAAATTTCTTAATATCAACAGAATTAAAACCTTTAATAACCCCCATCGCTGACCAATACCCAAGTTTGGCCATTTTTTTAGACGGAGAATGAATACCCATTTCATCACGAAAAGCATTTTCAACCACTTTTGCTAAAGCTCTAGCTTCCGCTGAAACGTCTTCTTTTCTGCTTCTCATTCCATATATGAAATTCCCTACAAATGCACTTCCAAAGCTTATTGCGTTTCCTACTGCTTGTAAAATTGGCTGATAAAGATTACTTGATATCCAAGTATGCAAATCAATAGGTGATCCATTGACACCTATACCTATATTTCTTGCATACGATATACCGAATAACTTAGCATTTCCAATAGCTTGAATGATCGGTTGATAAAGATTAATGCTTATCCACGAATGAATGCTAAATTCAGCTTGTGTCATGCCAATTTTAAAATTCAACGCAAAATTTTGTCCAAAGGCTAAGGCATTACCGACTGCTTGCAGTATTGGTTTATAAATTTTGTCAGATATCCAATTGAATGGCGTATCTTTCACACTATTTAATCCAATGATGAAATTAGATGTAAAAGCAATTCCAAACGCTTGAGCGTTGCTTACCATCTGATTTAAAGGAATGTATATCTGCTGACTAATCCATGGATGAATGCTAGCTTGAGATTCATTAGCACCAATGACAAATGTTTTAGCAAACGCTTGGCCGAACAAACGCGAATTCAAAACAGCCTGATTTAACGGCTGATAGAGTGCAGTGATATTCCAATTAGAAAGACTTACCGGAGTTTCGTTAACTCCTATCATGAAAGTTTTTGCGAATGCTTGACCGAATAACCTTGCATTAGTAATTGCTTGATTTAGAGGCTGATATAAAGCTGTAATATTCCAATTCGAAATTTTTATCCCATTCATTCCTAAAATGAACGAATTGGCAAATGCCTGGCCGAATTTTTTTGAATTGGTTATTGCTTGATTCAGTGGTTGATATATGTTTTTTCTTAAATAATCCTGCATATTAATATTTGGCATTGTGGGGCTAGGAGGACTTGCCGATACGTGAGACTTGGAGTCACCACCACCGCCGAACAAACCCATGGCCTTTCCTCCTAGATAACCTCCTAATGCCGCTCCACCGAGTGTACCAACCGGACCGAGAAAACTACCTAATAAACCTCCAAGCGTAGACCCACCTGCACTGCCTACAGCTTTTAGTTTTCCACTTTTACCTTTTGCGTTAAAAATATCAAAAATGCTTAAAGCAGTGCCTAAAAACGGAACCTTTTTAGATATACCAGATCCCAATTTTGATATTTTTGGGAATCTCAGTTTTTTACTAGACTTGTTTTGCTGCGTCATTAATTGCTTCACATGATCGTCATATGACATGGTCGTTTTAATTGGCTTTGGTTTAGCTTCCTTACTGAATTTACCTTTGATTTTTTCTCCAATTTTTTTAGTCCCTTTTTTCGCGAGATAGTATGACAAAAGACTTCCACCCAGCGCTAACCATTCTCCTCCTAGTTGTCCCCCTGCAATTGCTCCGCCTGCCGCCGCCATTAACGGAAGACCACCTTTTAAAATTTTAGGCAATACTTTTATAATCTTAGGAAATGTCTTTAACACTGGAGAAAGTAACATACTACCGATTCCTGCAGCAATGATTGTTCCTATAGCTGCTCCACCAAAATTACCAATGCTAGGATTTTTAAATGCATCTACCCACATTCCACCAACTGTTTGCAAACCTTTTTTTGTTCCTTCTACTATACCGTTGAAAATAACTTCTCCCATATCTCCACCGATCTTAATCGCCCATGGTTTTCCGCTATTATCCCACCATTCTTCTAATCTTGGTTTAGCCTTATCTTTCCACCATTTATTGATATCTCCAAGAACAAAATTTACTTTCCCTTCAAAATCTAGTTTTTGAAACTTCGGATCGCTCAAATATTTTTCCAATCCTTTTACGGCAGTATGAGCTTTTTCAACTCCCCAAACGATTCCGTCGCTTAAAACCTTACCGAACTCATCAAAAGATTTACTATTTACTATTTTTGTTAAATCATCAATAAGAGGTTTGGAGGCTTCCAGCCCCTTTTTCCCAAATTCGGTAAACTTCAACTTGGTGCTGTCAATCAATTTTTGCCAACGTACATAACCAGTTTCATTTACTTTATTTAAATACCTCTGGTTATAACCCATTTTAGAGAGGACTTTATCTAAAGCTTCTAGTTTGTCTTGTAGAGTTGGGGCTTCTTTAATAGTTTTTGCCATATATCTAGGTAATTCAAAACGTTCTTGAAGAGACACCATATCACCAGACAATGCTTCACGAATAGCAAAAGACGCACCTTCCATACCTTGAATAGGATCAGATGCTGCTAGACGTTCTGTTAACTTAACTGCGTATTTTAACTCCTTTAAATTTTTTGTCAGAGGCACAAACGCTCTTCCAGCTCCAAAAAAATCTTGCTGGCTAAACATTGATTCGGCTCCCGATTTATTCAAAAAGTCAAAGAAAGCCTTTGCTGCTTTTTGATTTTCTCCAAAAAGGCTAGTTACTTGAACTTGAGCTAACTCCATTTGTGCCGCGGCACCTATTGTTGCACGTGTTAGCTTCTCCAGACCAACAACAGAAACACCGATTGTAATCCAAGCAGGCAAACTGTTTAGTGAGTTCCTTATAAAACCAATCGATCGAGAAGCCATATCGACACTTTTGACCGTAACATTATAGCTTCTTGAAGCTAGTCGGTGGACAGAACGATCAATTGATCTTATTGTCTTTGAAGCTCTGTCAGTCGCTTTAATGAGAATGGGTTTATCTGATTCACTTTTTAATTTCTTAAAATCCCCAGTAATGGTCCTTAGCTTTTTGCTCATTCTATCCTGTAAGTCAAATAAGGTGGTTAACCGCGGCATCGACTATTTCCCTCCTTTCTCTAGTTCTTTAAGTTTTTTTGCAAGCTGTTCGAGTTTTAGTTGAATCGAAGCGTAATAAAAAGCTTTTTCGTTTCTTGGTGCATTTAATACCTCTTTTAGTTGTGATGGGGAATAGTGAAGTTCATGCATTAAATAATGCATATATACCGCATCTCTATCCCCATCAATGATTAGTTTTTTGCTTCTTCAACAAGATCGTCGAACTCGTCATCAAAACCATTGATCCGTAGTGCAGCTTCAATCCACGCGCTATATTCTCCGCCGATGGAAAGGACACGTTTAGCTACCTCGACAGGGTCCTCTGTTTTGTAAGACTTACGCATTTCCTCAGATTTGAAATCAGGGAAGACAGTGGACTCAATAGCCATACGGGCGTAAAAACGCGCAGTGTCCAGACGTTCCCCAACTTTCTTTCCGTTTTGTTTAACTGGCTTCATGCAGCTTTTTTCCAGTTCTTCGATATCCTCGGTTTTCATCGGTTTCATGATAAATGGGATGACCTTCCCGTCTTTATCTACATAGCGCTTCGATACAATCACTTCTTCCTCTTCTACCGGTTTTGCATTACCTGCTAAGAAAAAACTGATATCACGTTCTGCCATTTCTTCATCTCTCCTTTAATTTAGTGTTTTAGAAAAAGAAAAAGGACAGCTTAAAAGCTATCCCGCAGCGCTTGTGGCAAATCGATATCTTCAAATGTGAATGGTACTTCTTCCTCAAGAGCTTCCGAATCAACGTCCAATCCTGCAACCTTAACGCTATCGATATTCACATCATACAAGGTTACTCGCTCCGTTCCTCGACCTGATGATTTGTCATCAAGAACAGATTGTAGAGTAAAATAGGCGTCTTGACCATTTTTCACATAGTCTCTAATGATCCGAATGAACTTTGAGGTCACTTTGTAAAACGTCATTGTTCCTGTTCCGTTTGCACCAGTAGTTTTATGACCTGTCATTCTCCGCCCCATGATATTGACTTCACTTTTATTTTTCTCGATTGTCGCTTCTAGTGATTTAATATATGCCAACTCTTCTCCGTTAAGAAAGAGCCGTCCTTCCTTACCACTGATAGTATTCTGAGCACGAAAAGGCATCATATATCCCTCCTTAAAATCAGCTAATTTCTACGCCAAAATAGAATTTTTCAGCTGAATCAACTGGTTGAACACCAACGTTGATGAAAAAACCATCACCGTCTTCGTTGGTTGAAATTTGAATATCGTTTTGAGAGTTGAAGTTTTTGATAGCTCCACCTTCTTGTAGAGTTGTCATGTAGATAGTCACTAATGTGTTTATAATTTGAATACCATCATCATTTGTTGGAATATCAATTCCTTGATCTTTACGCTCTTTTATCTCATTTTTTAATTCACGAGTAATGTCATTGTTGATTGCATCTAGGATGCGAATGATTTTATTTTTTTGGAATTTCTTATTTTTTTCTTTAGTGAATGACACAAAAGAATTAATATCTTTTTCTACTGTCGCCACTTTATCTCTTGAATCATATGTGAATATGAATTCACCATTTGCTAAGCGTTCGATAATTTCATCATTATCAAAGCGCGGAGAAACATCAATTGCACCATCATATTCAACAAATGTAAGTGACTGGTTGATAGTTGCCCCTGCACTTGCTCCGGCTACCCATGCTACTGTTTCAGTTGGTGAAAGTATTGTTCCATCCTCCAAGATAACCCCATTGGTTACATTAATGATTCCTTCATAGTTTGCTGGATAGTTTGATAGTACGCCTACTATTTTCAATCCTTGTTCATCTCGAATTCGTTTTACGAAAGAAACAAAAGTTGTTTTCAATTGCTCATCATCAACAGGCAGAGCAATGGTATCGAAATATTCTGTTTCGGCTGCAGCAAGAAAGTCCGTGTAATCCAAATTGGTAGGCGTTCCATCTTGTCCACCAGTCAGTTTTGTTCCTGCTGTATCGGATAGTTCTCCGGTTCCGGCAAACGTGACATAACCATTCGCTTTCAGTTCGCCAAAATCGGCTACTGTTTGCTTGTCCACTGCCTTAGTGCCAACAAACGTAGTAACATCTTTTTTTGCTGAATCTAACACATTAGGTCCAATGACGATAGTGATATCATTTCCCTTTGAGCCGCCATAAACAGCTGTAACTGTTTGACCTGCCGCTAAAGTAGCTGTTGCTTTTGTTCCTTCATTGACGCGGTATGCTAATACCGTTTGGCTGCGTTTTTTTGCTTCACGTAGTAATAAAAGAGACGGATCATTAATATCTAGTCCAATTTTCTTTTGGACATCGTCAACTGTTGAAATCTCAATGAATTTTTTTGGTTCTCCCCAGCTCAAAACAAGTGGAATTGCTACTCTTCCACGTTCCCCGACTGATAAACGTTCATTTGCCGTAGATGTAAAACGAAAATAAATACCAGCACGCTCTTTTTCAACGCCTGGTGTCCAAGTACCACCGTTCATTTACTTGACCTCCTTTTTCAAAAACGCTTGAATGCGTTTTTCAGCTTCTTTCTTTGTTGCTTGAGATTCGTTGTAATCAAAAAAAGCACCGTCAAAAACTTCTGGTTTTACCCCAAACAGTTTTTGAGAGTGCTCCCGTAGTTCATATAAAAAGAATTTCGGTTCTTCTTTGACATTTTCCGTTTTCTTTTCTGCCACTTATTTCACCCCGCTAACCATATCAATATTTTCTAATGATGGCCATTCTTCTCGATCATAGAAATATCGACTATCCCAATTGACTTGAATAATCGCTACTCCGCTGTCTGCTATTTTTGTTTCAATACGGCTTATTCGCAAATAATCCCCTGTTTCAACACCGTTTATATCTATCATAGGAATAATATTTCTTTTTTCTCGAACAGCGTCTGCAATCCGTTCTGCTTCAGAGTTAGCCTGCTGAGAATTTTTGTGAAATAACTTAACTGACAAGTTATAAGTCTTTTTAAAAGTTGAAATTGTATCATTGCTGTCGAATGAGAAAGGTTCCGGAAAATATAAGCATGGAACCGTGAAATTTTCAGGAACTTCTTTTGTGTAAACCTTACAGGGGAAAAGTTTGTAGAAATAGCTCATAATCGATGCAACTTCTGGATTCAATTTATCACCAACTTTATTTGAATGTTTTGTCTAACCAGGTTTGAACTTTCTTCTCCAAACTCTTATGAAACATTTTTTCAAAGATTGCTAGAGCATTGTCCCAATAATGAGTTCCGTCAACCCATGTAAATTTTAAAAGCATTCCGCTCTCTTTTTCATTAGGATCGTATTCAAAGCGATCTCCTATCCATCGTCCCGGTACCCATCTACGATCTAGATTTTTGTCAGGATCTATTGTGAAGTGTCCATCATTAGCATAGGATGCATAATCAAGATTAGTACCAACAAGAAGAGCAAGACCACCGCTTTTTAGCTCCCAAACGTTTTCGTCGTTACCTTTCTTGAAAGAGTTTAGAAGATTACGAGTGTCTACCGTTTGTGTACGGATGATCTCATCCTGAACAATGTCCAGAAACTCCATTCCCATACCTTCAAGCCATAGAGTCATTTCTTTTCTTAATCCACCATTTGCAGCCTTATCGAGTTTTTTAATCAATTCATTCAAACCTTTTATTTTCATAGGTTATCTCTCCTAACAGCTGTCACTTCGATATGATGATTTCGAATCTTTTTAGGGATTTGGAGCTTGAATTCAATCCCATTCCAAACCACCTTATCGTTGACACGAATATCGACAGACGGGAGAAAATGGACCAAAAACGATTGAACGATCGTCTGGTGTGGTTCATCTTGCGTAATGGCTTGGTTCTTTCTCGTAAAATAACTCTTTTCTGCGAAATAACAGGGAACATTAATCAAATCTGGAGTTTCACCATAAGTAAACTCCTCTTCCATGTCATCTCCCGGAATCCCCCATGACCCGCTGCTTTCATTTCTCGTTAGATGGTAGACATCGCAACGATGAATGAGTAAGTTACGATAACTCATAATGCTCTCATCCTTAAATTCACGGATCCATCTTGGACATAGCCCGGGGTTATATATTCCTTCAACAAATTGTAAACGTCAGGCTTTTTAATACTCTGTCCATCCGAGAGAGTATAGGAGTAATCGCCAATCTTTTCGCTTTTAATCCCTTTTGTGATGGATTCATCGCTGTTGATCAAAGCAAAGAACTGTGACATCTTCAAAAGAGCAAGCTTTGCTTTTTCCGGAAGTGGATCATATTCTGAAAAATCATGACCAACAATACTTTCAATTTCGACTTCTGCTTCTAAGATATCTTGCTCCAACAATTCATCCGGACGTTCTTTCACTACATCAAATACCGAATACGCTTTTAAATCAGAAGGAGTGATGAGCATATATCATCACTCCTCTTTAGATGAACTATTTTCCTTTTGTGGTTTCACTTCTTCCAAGTCTTCGTATTTACTTAACAGCTCGTCTCTCTCTTTCGCTGATACTTCAACAGGTTCATTTGCATAGAAAAAGCGCCCGCCACCAATATGAAGAGCGCCTTTTTTGTGTTTATATTGAATTTTAGGCATTGATAAACTCCCTCCTTAAAGCTTACTTCCTGTCATCCAGGCCACTGCTTCAACTTCACGAACAATAGCATCCAAATAAGCATATAACACATGGTAAGTTGCGTCCTTAGCTGCAGCTGTTGCTCCATCTGCTGTACGGATATAACGTAATTGACGAGTAAACACTGGCTTTAAGTTGCTTTTTGGAGTTAATGCAGCAAAACCACTTTGCAATTCTGCTACTACCTCAACAGGATATCCTGCTAATCGTGTAATTTTACCATCTTGCAGAACCGCGTCACCAAATCCAGTTTGGCGTTGTGATACCATAGCAACTAATTTATCATTTGTTTTTTGTGTGATGAACCAAGTGATGTCTGAAAAGCTTTTATAACGTTCTGGTAACAATTGAATGTGATTCACGAAATCTAAAATGGTAGGTTCGTTGTTTGCCAAATCTGTTTTGTACGGTGATTGTTTCATTTTCTTAACAAAACCATCTAAAATACTTAGAAACGGATCTGGAGTTGTTCCGTCTTCTAATTTGGCATCAACATCGCCATTGAAGATCAAATCTTGCAAATCCACCCCGAATTGTTGCTGAATCATGCTGATGACTTTTTCTTCAACGTTATCTCCACGAGCTGAAATGGAGTAATACACATCATCATTTTGCAGCCATTCATCCCATTTAACCTTTTTAACAGCATAAGGAATTTGACGATTACTAATTGAACCTGTGCCTGTTGGCTTGTCGTCCTTTCCAGCTTGACGAATTTTCCGACGACCAACAGAAAGTGCATCAATATTTCCTGCTGGTACATCTCGATAGATTGGTTGTAGTTTTGGAAGTGTAGAAGCATTGTTAATAGTATCCACCAAAAACGCTTCGGCATCACTTCTTGCCATTGGGATATCTAAATTCTTTTTGATTGTTGCTACTGTGGTTTCCTTCATTAAAATTGTTTGATTATCCATTCTTATCTTCCTCCTTTATTAGCTAAAATGGCGCATATAACCTTTTTGTACTGGTGTTTCTTGACCTTGAATTTCTTGTTGTACTTGTTTAGAGATTCCACGAGCTTTTTCGACCGCTTCAAGACGTTCTGTGATTGGAGCGAGCTTAGCATCTAAAATTTCACTAAACTGTTTAGTGATATCCTCTTCGCCAGCTGGTTCAGTACCTTCTTCTTTTTCGATAG